>WBZO01001186.1_pt1 | contig 43172 bp, 36 predicted proteins | sample 5204261 | NCBI WGS metagenome assembly WBZO01 (sample SAMN12412400, study PRJNA552823) | activated sludge metagenome | isolation source: activated sludge from anammox sidestream of wastewater treatment plant... | place: USA: North Carolina | collected 2017-09
TTCAACTTTTGGTAAAATCAGGTTGAGGCGCATGTAGGTGTGCCTTTCTGTTCGTAGGATGTGGGGCGGTCGGCTAACTGCCTCACATCCATTTAACCACGCTTTTACCAGCCTTGGAACGATCACGCTTTTTCGCTGTGTTGACGGAAAATTCGATTGCGTGTAAAATAGTCGGGCTGAACAACGAACGGGCCCATAGCGCAGTTGGGAGCGCGTCTCAATGGCATTGAGAAGGTCGAGGGTTCGAATCCCTCTGGGTCCACACAAAATTGCCTGCGGCGGTTGGCGCGTCGTCGACCGCCGCAGGGTTATCAGGCTATCGCAGGAGTACTAAGCCATCTGTCAGCGAGTTGGGAGAGTGAGGTGTGAGCCCGACACGGTGCCCGCAGAGCACAGACAAACCAGGGCTGAACTCGCCTGCTGCCGGGGGTAGGGATTAAACTTCCGGCTGGCTTCTTTAGTGAACCTGGTCCAACCGATCAGATAGCTAAAGACGGGTTTTGCCCGTTACAGCAATCCAGAGCGGCTAGCCCTGGCGCGGAGATTCAACAACGATCTCGCCTCCGCCGGTCTGGCAAGCAGGGTGGTACCGCGGAGTTCCCCTTCGTCCCTGAGAGACGGAGGGTTTTTAATTTATCTGAATAATGTTACCGCCTGGCAGCCGAAGCTGTACCGCAACCAGCGCGCCGGCAAATAACGGAGTTTTGATGCCTTTTCGCTGTCCTCAATGTTTGACCCCCAACACCCTGGAGATCGTCGAATCGATCGAGATCCCCTCCGACCGGCATTGTGAGGAAATCTCCCTCCAGGTGGTTGGCTGTACGGTGTGCACATTTCGCGGGTTAGCCGTCTATGAGGAACTCATCCGCGCGGTTGAGGTGGATTCCTGGCAGCATATCGGATATTGGGTCAGCCGCGACGCTGTAGAAACGGTTCTCCAGGCGATACGCTCCTGCCCCGATCCCCGCAACTCACGCTGCGCCTGCCCGGCTCACGCCAGCCTAGGAAAGAGAGACGTCTACGGCATCTGGCGCGGCTTGCTCGAAATGGAACGCAGTCACACCTTCTCGATGCGGCTTTGGACTGACTAACCTTAGTTATTTTGACGGAGAAAAGAATGGCCGAAACGGTGAATTACGACCACAAGGAAATTGAACCTCGCTGGCAGAAGCGCTGGGAGCAAGACGGTCTTTACGAAGCCAACATTGACCCGCAGCGTCCGAAGTATTACGCGCTGACTATGCTGCCTTATCCTTCGGGAGACATGCACATCGGGCATTGGTATGCCATGACGCCCTCCGACGCGCGCGCCCGGTTTATGCGCATGCGCGGCTTCAATGTGCTTTTCCCGATGGGTTTCGACGCGTTCGGTTTGCCGGCTGAGAATGCGGCTATCAGACATGGCATTCATCCAAAAGAGTGGACCTTTGCCAATGTCGCGCGCATGCGCCAGCAACTGCGGACCATGGGAACGATGTTCGACTGGCGCCGCGAGGCGGTGTCGGCGGACTCGAAATATTACAAGTGGAGCGAGTGGTTTTTTTCTCAGCTTTACAAGAAGGGACTAGCGTATCGCAAGATGTCGCCCGTCGATTGGTGCCCGCACTGCAACACCACCCTGGCGCGGGAACAAGTGTGGGGCGAAGACCGGCATTGCGAACGGTGCGGCACGCCAGTGATCAAGAAGAATTTGGAGCAATGGTTTTTCCGCATAACGCAATATGCCGAGGAACTGCTGGATTTTTCCCACATCGATTGGCCCGAACGCGTCCGTACGCTGCAACAAAACTGGATCGGGCGTTCGGAAGGCGCTTCGGTTGTGTTTCACACCGAGCAGGGCGACCCGTTGGAGGTCTTCACTACCCGCCCGGATACGCTGTGGGGCGCAACTTTCATGGTTCTGGCGCCGGAGCACCCGCTCGTAAAAAAGATCACGACCCCCGCACAAAAAGAAACGGTCGAACAGTATGTTTTGCAGGCTACGCGTCAGACGGACATCCAGCGCGAGGCGGCGGAAAAGGAGAAGACCGGCGTCTTTACCGGCGGATATGCCATCAACCCGGTGAACCAAGCGCGCATCCCGATTTGGATTGCCGATTATGTGCTGATGACTTATGGGACCGGCGCAATTATGGCGGTGCCTGCGCATGACGAACGCGATTTCGCATTTGCGATCAAGTTCGGCTTGCCGATCATCCCGGTCATTGCTCGATCGGACGGGTTGGTCAAATCCTGTGTTTTGAAGTCGGAGGTGCAGGAAGGCTTCGAGCCGGCTCTGCGAGCTGCCGCGATCCCGTTCGAGGCCGACCAGGCTGGCTGGCTGGTGACGCCGCGGTTAGATCAGGTCTCCGCCTACCGCGAGATTGCCCGCCAATACCTGGCAAAGGATGGCTGGATCGAACTGGTTGGCGCGGAATGGGCTTTTATTTTCGGAGACGCCTCATTAGAGTGGGACTCGGTCGAAGCGGATCGTGAAATCCTGCAGCGCTGTCAGGCGCGCCGCCCCGCGCTGGCTGGCTGCCGGACGGTAATGGAAATGCTCTGGCAGAACGAATGGTATCGCGATACGCTTTATCATGATCAATTTGGGATGATGATCCACTCGGGTGAGTTTTCAGGAACCCCGGGTGAAACTGCAAAGCGCCAGGTGATCGACTGGCTGGAAGCTCAGGGGATTGGCAAAGGCGCGATTAACTACCACCTGCGGGATTGGCTGATCTCACGCCAGCGCTATTGGGGCGCGCCAATCCCAATTGTTTACTGCCCAACCCACGGCGCGGTGCTGGTTCCGGATGACCAGCTTCCAGTTCTGCTGCCGGATGATGTTGAATGGCGCCCGACCGGAGAGAGCCCGCTCAAACTGCACCCCACCTGGAAGAAGACCACCTGCCCGATCTGCGGGGGTCCGGCGGAGCGCGAAACAGATACCATGGATACGTTTATGTGTTCATCCTGGTATCATCTGCGCTACCTCAGCCCCGATTACGACGCCTGGCCGTTTGATCCAGTCGAATACGATTACTGGATGCCGGTCGATACCTATACGGGTGGAATCGAACATGCCACCATGCATCTGATCTATACCCGCTTCTTCCACAAGGCTGGACGGGATATGGGCATCATGAAAGGGCCCGAACCGATGATCCAACTGCGCAACCAGGGCATCATCCTGGGGGAGGATTCGGAGAAAATGTCTAAGAGCCGCGGCAACGTTGTTGCGCCAGATGATCTGGTTGAACGTTATGGCGCAGACACCGTGCGCGCTTATTTGATGTTCTTCGCTCGTTGGGACATGGGCGGTCCTTGGAACAGCAGCGGCATCGAGGGAACGGCTCGCTGGATTCGGCGGGTGTGGGCGCTGTTCACCGAGACCCCTGCCGCGGGTGCGCCGGACCCGCAAGCCCGGCGAAGCTTACGCCGCAAGCTGCACCAGACGCTATGCAAAGTCACACACGATTACGAGAGCTTTGAATTTAACACCATCATCTCAGCGCTGATGGAACTGCTCAACGAGATGTACCGGCTGCGCGATCTGGGAGTGGCTAACACGCCGGAATGGCAGGAAGCGCTTGATCTTTACCTGCGCATGATGGCGCCCTCTTGCCCGCATGTGACCGAAGAACTGTGGATGCGCCTCGGGAAACCGTATTCGATCCACCAACAGGCGTGGCCGCAGGTGGATGAAGAGGCTGCCGCGGAGGCTGAGATCACTTTGGTGCTGCAGGTCAACGGCAAAGTGCGCGACCGCATTCAAGTCCCGGTCGACATCACCCAGGAACAGGCGCAGGCATTTGCGCTGGCAAGCGAGGTCGTTCAGAAGCACCTGGGCGGAAAGCCGCCGCGCAAAGTGATCCTGGTGCCGGGCCGGCTGGTGAACATCGTCATCTGACCCGGGATTGCGGTCTTTTCATGCGAATATCATCGATTTTGCAAAATACAAAGTATAATAGGGTGCGTCGTTGTTGCAAGCATTGAACGACGCACCCGCTCTGTTTGTTCACATTCCCCGACCAAAAGGAGGGAAAAATGAATAAGATGCAGGTATTGATTATCGATGACGACAAAGATACTGCGAATTTCTTTCGTTTGGTCCTGGAACTGGTGGGGTTTGAATGCGAAATTGTGAATTCTGCCAAGCATGCGCTTGCCAGATTAGCGGCTTCTCAACCAGATTTGATCTTGCTGGATATGCGCCTGGGTCTAGAGATCGGAGGCGAGGATATTCTTTATCAGATTCGCTCGAACCCGCGTTTGGATCGAACGCGGGTCATCATCATCACCGCGTACCCCACAATGGCGGAACCGGTTTCCAACCTGGCGGATCTGATTTTACTCAAACCGGTGGACGTCGAACAACTGCGCACACTAACAAGCCGGCTGATGCTGCGCAATACGGGCACCAAGCGGATCGAATTCCGCGACCCAGTCACCGACCTGTACAACCGTGAGTTCTTCGTCACCCGGATCGAACATGCCTTTGAGCGCTTCCGCCGCTTTAAGGATTTCATGTTTGCTCTGCTGGTCTATGAAATTCAAGCCAGCCCGGTCTCGGCGGACGCCCCGGCGCTGGAAGACTACGACCCCTTGTTGCGCTTTGTCTCCGAGCGGCTGCGAAGGTGTTTCCGCCCGACAGATACCATTGCCCGCCTGAGCGGCGAGCAATTTGCCAGCCTGCATGAAGACTTAAAGCAGCCTGGCGATATTCATATCCTGCAAAAACGCCTGCGTGAGCGCCTGACGGATCCCTACGAGATCGACAACCATCAATACAGCCTGCATTTCTCCACCGGGGCGGTCCTCAATTCACCGAAGTTCGCGACCTCTCAAGAGATGCTGGAGCGCGCGGTGCAAGCGATGACACAAGCCCGCGAGAGAGGCGTTGACGAGCTCGAAATCGTCCAACTGGACGATTAGCCTGCACGGGTGTTTTCCCGCATCCAGTTTAGATAATCTTCCAGACCAGCTTCGACCGGAAGCCAGAGGATTTCCGGGGTGGTGTAGCTGTGGTGGCTGCGCAGGAAGGTTTCGATCGCGGCGTAAGCCGAGCGGCGGCTTTTGATGAGCAGCAGGAACTCCGGCTCTTGATGGGCTCGACCTTCCCAGACGTAATGACTGGTGATCTGGATGATTTGGACGCACGCGGCAAGCCTTTCCGCCACGAGGCGGCTGGCGAGCTGGTTGGCTTCTTCCGGGTCGCTTGTCGTTGTGAGGGCTACCCCAAATTCCGAATTGAAGCCCATCGTTAAGTCAATCCTTTCTTGCTGAGGTAATAATGCCAGAAAAGGCGCGCCGCAACCGCCCGCCACGGGCGATACGCCGCGCCGAGTTCTTCCATGCGCTGGGTGTCGGGGGTGTGCGCCAGGTTTTTGACCGCCTTCACTGCGTTTGCCAGCGCCAGGTCGCCGGTGGGCCAGGCATCCGGGCGGCGCAATGCCATCAGCAGATAGATCTCCGCCGTCCACGCGCCGATACCTTTCTGCTCCGTTAGCTTGGCGCGCGCTTCGTCGTCAGCGGCAGTTTCCAGCCAAGTCAGGTCCAGCCGTCCCTCCAGGATGGCGTGCGCCAGTTCGCGGCAGTAGCGGGTTTTCTGGCGGCTGAAGCCGATCGTCTTGAGTTGGGCGTCGTCGAACTCCAAAAAACTTTGCGGCGTCAACGGCGCTGCCGCTTTTTTGAGGCGGTCATACGCGGCTCTGGCAGAGGCAAGCGATACTTGCTGCTCGAGGATGATGTACACCAACGTGGGAAAACCCGGCTCGCGCTGCCAGAATGGCGGCGGTCCGAATTCCTGGATGACCTGCGCCAGGTCTGCGTCGCGTTTAGAGAGTGTCTTCAACCCTTTCTGGTAATCAATCTCGCTTAAAGCGCCCTGAATCATCTCTTAGAATCACATCCTTCCCATTCCTTGAATTCGACAAACCCGGATTACAATAAATCTGCAGAAGAGCATTTTTTTACATTGAGATGTTGGTACAATAGGTAATGATACCAATAATTTGGAGGAATCCGTGCGCTTCGAAGAATTGAACTGGTTCGACGTTGAGAACTATCTCCAGACGGAAGACCGGTTGATGCTGGTGCTGGGCGCCTGTGAGCAGCACGGCTATCTCAGCCTGCTGACGGATGTGCGGATTCCGCTGGCGCTGGCGGATGCTGCCAGCGCCCAAACGGGCGTGCTTGTTGCGCCCTCGCTCAATTTTGGCAGCTCCAGCTATTTTATGGGATATCCAGGCACGCTGAGCTTGCGCGTTAGCACGCTGCTGAATCTGGTCGAAGACCTGGTGCGCTCTGCCTACCGGCATGGCTTTCGGCGCCTGCTGATTTTGAATGGTCATGGGGGCAACGACCCGGCGCGCGGCCGGCTTTACGAAATAGCCGACGAGCTTGCCGGTCTGCGGCTGGCATGGTACGCCTGGTGGACGTCGCACAGCGCAGAGTCTTTAGCGCAGAAATACGATCTGCGTCCCAGTCATGCCAACTGGATGGAGGCGTTTCCATTTACCCGGGTCGCAGAACTGCCTGAGGTCAAAAAACCTCCGCCGCACGTCCCTGGGCTGCTTGGCGCAGAGGAAGCCCGCCGGGTCTATGGAGACGGTATGTTTGGCGGAGCCTACCAGGCGGATCCGCAAATCATGACCGAGCTTTTCGAGACCCTGTTGAAAGATGTCTTATATCTGCTCAAATTCGAATAAATCTAGGGCGCTCTTAGGATTTTCAAATCCTTTGATAAAACGAAATCGCATAGATAACGAGGTGATCAAAATGACAGAGAAACAAATTGTTCAGGCTGAAAAAGCCCCCAAGGCGCTTGGGCCCTACAATGTCGCCAACCGGTTCGGCGAGTTGGTGTTTGCTTCGGGACAACTCGGACTGGACCCAGCCACCGGAGAGCTCGTCGCCGGAGGGGTCGAGGCGGAAACTCGTCAAGCCCTGACAAATTTGCAGTACGTCCTTAAAGCTGCGGGCAGCTCGCTCAACCGGGTGCTCAAGACCACCGTGTTCTTGAGAGACATGGGCGATTTTGCCAAGATGAACGCGATTTACGGCGAATACTTCAACGTGGATTTTCCGGCTCGTTCCACGATCCAGGTTGCAGCCCTTCCGAAGGGCGGCGCTGTGGAGGTCGAGGCAATTGCATATCTGGCTAAATAACCCTGCCCGGCGGGCAGTTCTCTGAAGCTAAACTTTGTCCTACCCGAAGGCTATAGCGTGGAGGTCAGCCGTTATTTTAGCGCCCCGGCTGGCAGGACCGCGCGCATGCTGCGGGATTGTATCTGAGCTTCAGCCCCGGCTTAGCCACTGGATGAAATCTGGCTGCGACCTAAAGAATGAAAATTCCGTACTACCGCCATTTCTTTGCGAGGGTGCTGGCGTAGCGCCATGACCAGCGTCTCGATCGTTGTCCCCTGTTACAACGAACAGGATACCATCCAATTGCTTCTGGAAGCAATTTTCGCCCAGTCATTTCCACACGACGAGATGGAAGTGATCATCGCGGATGGGCTTTCCAAGGACCAGACCCGCCCGCGGATCGAAGAGTTCGCGCGGGCGCACCCCGAGTTGAAAGTGCACATCGTGGATAACCCAAAAGTCACCATCCCAGCCGCGCTCAATCGCGCGATTAGCGCAGCCCAGGGTGAAATCATTGTACGCCTGGACGCGCATTCCATGCCGGATTCCGAATACGTCGCGCGCTGTGTTGCCGGGCTGGAACAGGGGCTGGGCGATTCGGTCGGCGGGGTCTGGGAAATCCAACCGCGCAACGCCAGTTGGCAGGCGCGGGCAATCGCCCTGGCAGCCGCTCACCCGCTGGGCGTTGGGGATGCCCATTATCGCATTTCCCGCAAGGCGCAACTGGTGGACACCGTGCCGTTTGGGGCTTTCCGGCGCAGTCTGGTTGAGCGTGTTGGTCTATATAATGAAGACCTGTTGACCAACGAAGATTATGAATTCAACGCGCGCGTGCGAGAGGCGGGCGGCCGCATCTGGCTCGACTCCATGATCCGCTCGGTCTATTTTGCGCGGCCCACACTTAAGGAACTTGCGCGGCAGTATTGGCGCTACGGCTATTGGAAAGCCCGCATGCTGCGCCGCTATCCAAAGACTTTGCGCTGGCGGCAAGCGCTGCCCCCGGCGTTCATTGTCAGTTTGCTGGTTTTGGCAATCATGGCGATTTGGCAGTCCTTCGCAGGCTGGTTATTCATGTTAGAATCCTCGATCTATGTCCTGGTTCTCTTGCTGGCTGGAATACGCCTGGCATGGGAGCGGCGCGACCCGGCGCTGGTTGCAAGCCTGCCTCTGGCAATTGCGACGATGCATTTTTCTTGGGGCAGCGCCTTTTTGTGGAGCCTGATCTCTGGATGAGTGATAATAAACCATCTCAACGCACTTATCGCTGGCAGTTGCGCGTCAGCGAACGCCGCGCGCTGTTGATCTTAGGGGATCTGCTGGCGGGTCTGGTGGCGTTAGGAATATCGCTTTACTACTGGGGCACCAGCGAACGTTTCATGGGCTTCTCGCTAGAGTTCCTGCGCAAGCGTGTCCCGATCTGGTTTTATTTGCTGCCGCTGATCTGGCTGGTCTGCCTGTTGATGATCGAGCTGTATGATGTGCACCGGGCTGGCGATCGCGCATATTCGATGCGCGGCGTGGCTGGCGCAACCGCCCTCGGGCTGGTGTTGTACCTGGCGCTATACTTTTATTACAACGCTCCTCCCATTTCGCTGCTGCCGCGTCGGGGGGTGGCGTCATTTTTAATCCTGATCTTTGCGTTCACCCTGGCATGGCGTTGGTTGTATATTTCTGTCTTTACTGGACCGCAGTTTAAGCGCCGGGCTTTATTGGTTGGCGGAGGGAAAAGCGGGCAGATGTTGCTGCGCGCCATCAATTGTCTGAACACCTCGCCGTTCACGATGGTCGGCATTATCGATGACGATCACCGCAAACTGGGCACAATAATCCAAGATGTCCCGGTCATCGGCTCCAGCGCTCAGCTTTTGGGCGTGGTTCAAGAGAACAACATCTCGGATATCATTGTGGCGATCTCGGGCGATATGCAGGGCGGCATGTTCCAGGCTTTGCTGGATGTCCAAGAGCAGGGGGTTGAAATCATCCGCATGCCGACCGCTTATGAGGAGGTGCTCAACCGCGTGCCGATCATGATGCTGGAAGCCAATTGGATCTTGAAGTCCTTTGTCGATGAGTTGCGCGTGTCCGTTTTTTTCTTGTTCGCCAAGCGGCTGCTGGATATTCTGGGGGGCTTAATTGGCACGCTGGGAATGCTGCTCGTCTTACCATTCATCACTGTGTTGACTTTACTGGATGACGGGCTGCCAATCTTTTACAAACAAACCCGCTACGGTAAAGGCGGGCAGCCATACAACATTCTGAAGTTTCGCACCATGCGGCTCGACGCGGAACCGGATGGTCAGCCGCGCTGGGCGCGCGAAGATGACGAGCGAGCCACCCGCCTCGGACGCCTGCTGCGCAAGACCCATCTCGATGAACTGCCTCAGTTCTTGAATGTACTGCGCGGCGAGATGAGCTTGGTGGGTCCGCGCGCGGAGCGTCCCGAGTTGGTGGAGTATTTCCAGCAGCACATTCCGTTCTACCGGGCGCGGCTGCTGATCAAGCCGGGGATCACCGGCTGGGCACAGGTCAATTTTGGTTACGCTTCCAATATCGATGAAACGATCGTGAAGCTGGAATATGATCTATACTACATTAAACACCGCAACCTTTTCATGGATCTCATGATCCTTTTGCGCACCCCAGCCACCGTATTGGGATTTCGAGGTCGATAACACGATGAGATCGAGCATTTTCATGCGCGGCAGGTTGATCTTGCTGGTCGATTTGTTGTTGATCGTCGTTGCGGCTCTGGGAAGTTTTGCGCTGCGCACCGATCTGGGTCCGCTGTTCACTTTCTACCTGCCGCAAGCTTATTGGCTCCTGGGGATAAGCCTGGTCGTCAAACCGATCGTATTTTATGTGTTTGGTCTTTACCGCCGTCTGTGGGTGTACGCCAGCATCCAGGAACTCAAGCTGCTTGTTGTGGCGGTGTCGGTGGCTTCGGTGCTGGTTTCGCTTGTGATCGTGGTTTTGCATGCTGTGCAGGTCATCCCCTTCTTTCCGCGCAGCACGCTGCCAATCGACTGGCTGCTCACGCTAATCCTGGTGGGCGGTTTCAGGTTTTCGCTGCGCATTCTTTCCGATTTCCAGCAGGCTTCAACCGCGCCGCAGAAAAGCCTGCGCAGGGTCTTGATCGTTGGGGCAGGCGACGCCGGCGCGCTGGTGGTGCGCGAAATGCAGAAGAATGCAAACTTGCGGCTGCAGCCGGTGTGTTTCCTGGATGATAACCAGGATAAGCTCAAACAGCAGATTCATGGCGTTCCGGTGGTTGGCACGCTGAACGAACTGGCGCGCACGGTCATGCTGCGCCGCATCCACGAAGTCATCATCGCCATCCCCAGCGCCCCGGGGAGTGTTGTCCGCCAGGTATCCGATGTCTGCCGGGCGCGCGGCATCCCTTTCCGCACCATGCCCGGTATGTACGAGCTCATTGGCGGCAAAGTTAATGTGAGCCGGCTGCGCGAAGTCGAAATCACCGACTTGCTGCGGCGCGAAACAGTCCACATCGACGAACACCTGGTCGGTCAAAGCCTCAGCGGGCGGTGTGTGATGGTCACCGGGGCGGGTGGATCGATCGGGCGCGAACTGTGCCGTCAACTGGCGCGCTGGGCGCCGCGCTCGTTGGTTCTGCTTGGGCACGGAGAGAACAGCATTTTCGAGACGCTGTTCGAAATGCAGGAGAACTTCTCTTCACTGCCCGTCCTTCCGGTGATCGCAGACGTGCGGGACATCGACCGGTTGAATCAGGTTTTTTCTGAACTGCGTCCTGAGATCGTCTTCCATACCGCAGCGCATAAGCATGTCCCACTGATGGAGGTCAACGTCGAAGAGGCGGTTGCCAACAATGTCTTGGGGACGCGCAATGTGGCTGAGACGGCGATCAACTTCGAAACCCGGAAGTTGGTCATGATCTCGACCGATAAAGCCATCCAGCCTTCCAGCGTCTATGGGGCGACGAAACGTTTGGCTGAAATGCTTGTGCTGGATGCAGCGCGGCAGTCTGGTCAGGCTTACTCGGTTGTGCGTTTCGGGAACGTGCTTGGCAGCCGGGGCAGCGTGGTGCCCTTGTTCAAGCGCCAGATCGCCAACGGCGGGCCGGTTACGGTGACCCACCCCGACATGAAGCGCTTCTTCATGACCATTCCCGAAGCCGTGCACCTGGTGCTCCAGGCTTCTGCGTTAGGTCACGGCGGGGAAGTGTTCATCCTGAAAATGGGCGAGCAAGTGCGCATCCTTGATCTGGCTGAAGACTTGATCCGCTTATCGGGCTTGGAGCCTGGAAAAGACATTGAAATTGTGTTCACCGGAATTCGCCCAGGCGAGAAGCTCAGCGAGGAGCTTTGGGATCAATGGGCGCAATATGAGACCACCCCTCATCCGGACATCTTGCTTTTAGCTGAAGAAAACTTGCTGAGCGGAGCCAGCCTCCAGCAAACGGTGGATGAGTTGATCCATCTGGCGCGCGAGGGCGATTCTGCTTCGATCATCAAAATCATGGACCGCTGCATCCCCGGAGCGGCGGTGCGCAGCCAGCCTACACCGGATCTGATCTCTTATATTTGAGAGGGTCATTCCCTTTGAGGTTTTCGAATTGCCCGAATTGACGCCCAACGAGTGGGACATTTTTCTGGTTGACCATCCGGAGGCGCACATTTTACAGACGCGCGCCTGGGGGGATTTAAAGTCTTCGTTTGGATGGAAACCGCGTTATCTTGTTTCCCAGGCAGCCGCATCGGGTGAAAAGATTGGGGCGCAGATCCTGTTCAGGATACTCCCTTTTCGGTTGAGCATCGCCTATGTCGCTAAGGGACCAGTAGGCTGCGGGGCGTTCACACACCATCCGGAATTCTGGGGCGAACTGGACCGGCTATGCCGGCAGGAAGGTGCGATATTTCTCATTATCGAGCCGGATTTATGGGATGCGGAGTTGAAGCTGGAACAGAGCGCGCTCAAGTCAGCGGGGTTCGAGGCGGGCTTCCAGACGATCCAACCCTGCCGAACGCTCGTGGTGGATCTGCAAGGCAGCGAAGAGCGGGTATTAGCGCGCATGAAACAAAAGACGCGCTATAACGTCCGCCTGGCTCAAAAAAAGGGGGTCAATGTACGCGCCAGCGCGGACATCGCGGCTTTTTACCGATTGATCCAGCTTACCGCTGAAAGGGATTTTTTTGGGGTTCACAGCCTGGAATATTATCAACGGGCAAACGCGCTGTTTTCATCCGATGACCGCTGCGTGTTGCTCTTAGCGGAGTTCGAGGGCGAGCCGATCGCGGCGTTGATGGCTTTCCGGCACGGCGCGCGCGCCTGGTATTTTTTTGGCGCTTCGGGGAACGAGCACCGTGAGCGCATGCCGGCTTATCTGCTCCAGTGGGAAGCGATGCGCTGGGCGCGGGCGCATGGCTGCCAGACTTATGATCTGTGGGGCGTTCCGGATGCCGATGAGGCTGAACTGGAGGCTGAATTTACCCAACGCCACGACGGTTTATGGGGTGTGTATCGCTTCAAGCGCGGTTTTGGGGGCGAATTGCGGCGGTCTTATCCGACATTGAACCGGGTCTATAAGCCGGCGCTTTACCGGCTCTATCAATGGCTGGCGCCCAGGTTGTTTGGCAGGCAGAGTTGAGAATGTTCAGCCAATTTCGGGGAACTCCTGAGACCTGGAATAAGTTGATTGCGCCTCTGCCCGGCGCGCACGTTTTACAGACCTGGGAATGGGCGCAGGTCAAATCGCGCCATGGCTGGCAGCTTCTGCCGCTGGTCTGGCAGGGGAGAAACGGGGAGACGCTGGCGGCAGCGATGGCGTTGATGCGCTCTGTTCGGCTTGCGGGGCGGGAAACCGGGCTGCGGGTCTTTTACGTTCCGAAGGGACCGCTGCTGGATTGGCAGGATGGCGGCTTGCGCCGCCAGGTGCTGAGCGACCTTGCCGAGCAGGCGCGGCGTAAACGAGCAATTTTCGTCAAGATCGACGCGGATGTGCCGGTTGGGTTTGGGTTCGCGGGGCAAGAAGGTTCTGCGGATGCCGCGTTGGGTCTAGCGGTGCAGGCTGAGCTGGGCGAGTCTGGCTGGCGGTTATCAGAAGAACAGATCCAGTTTCGCAACACCCTTACGTTGGATTTGAGCAAGGACGAAGAAATGCTGCTGGCGCAGATGAAGCAAAAAACCCGCTACAACATCCGGCTGGCAGAACGCAAAGGGGTGAGGGTTCGTGTAGCTGAAGTAGATGAAACCGGTTTGCTCTACCGCATATACGCCGAAACCGCGCACCGCGACGGGTTTGTCATTCGCGAGGGAGCCTATTACGAGGCGCTCTGGCGTTTGTTTTTCAAAAACCGGCTGGCGGAGGCGCTGATCGCTGAAGCGGAGGGCAAACCGTTGGCAGCGCTGGTGATCTTCCACTTCGCGGGGCGGGCGTGGTACATGCACGGCATGTCGACCCAGGCGCAGCGCGAAAAAATGCCGAACTATTTGCTTCAATGGGAAGCCATCCGGCGTCTCAAGCGCCTCGGGATTGAGACGTATGATCTGTGGGGGGCGCCCGATGAGTTCAATGAAAGCGATCCGATGTGGGGGGTGTTTCGGTTTAAGGAGGGCTTGGGGGGGCAAGTAGTGCGCCACATCGGCGCCTGGGATTTGCCCCTGCGTCCGATGTTATACCGGTTATATACTCACATTTTGCCGCGCCTGCTCGATGTGATGAGGCGGCGCGGAATTGAACGTACGCGCCATCTGGTTGGATAATCTCCTAGATATAAGGAAAATGAAATGAAGAACCTGCCTCATTTAAAAATTGCCCATCTGCCCACCCCGGTAGAATCGCTGCCCAGGTTGACCGCCAGCCTGGGTGGACCGAAAATCTGGGTCAAGCGCGACGACCAGACCGGGTTAGCCCTGGGCGGGAACAAAACGCGCAAACTGGAGTTCCTGGTCGCGGAAGCCCAGGCGAACGGCGCTAAGACGTTGATCACCGCCGGCGCGCTGCAATCCAATCACTGCCGCCAGACGGCGGCTGCCGCGGCGCGCTATGGTTTTGATTGCATCCTGGTGCTTTATCCGGTCGACGCGTCGGGCGGCTCCGAAGACAGGCTGCCATCCCTGTCCGCCAACCTGCTGGTCGATCGTCTGCTTGGCGCTGAAATTGTCCTGACCCGCCGCGCCGAGCGTGAAGCGACCCTCGATCAGACTTTTCAAGCAGCCTGGGCGGCGGGTCGGCGCCCTTACCTGATCCCTTACGGAGGTTCGAACCCCAGCGGGGCGGCGGCTTACGCAGTCGCCATGCAGGAATTTCTCGCCCAGCAACTGCCGGTCGATTGGATCGTGTTTCCCTCGTCTTCGGGCGGCACCCAGGCAGGGTTGGTTGTGGGCGCACAAGCGTTCGGCTTCCAGGGGCGCGTCCTCGGGATCAGCGTTGATGAAACTACCGAAACGCTCAAAGCGCGCGTTGCCAGCCTGGCGACTCAGACCGCCGACCTTTTGGGCGAACGGTTCACCTTCGCAGCCGAGGATATTTTGGTGAACGCAGATTATGTGGGAGGCGGATACGGCGTGCCAGGTCCGGGAGAGCGCCGCGCGATCGACCTGTTTGCCCGTAAGGAAGGCTTGCTGCTCGACCCGGTTTATACCGCCCGGGCGGCGTTTGGGCTGATAGACCTGATCCGCAAGGGCTTTTTTGCCCCCGAGGAGCGGGTGCTTTTCTGGCACACCGGCGGCGCACCCGCTTTGTTTGCCGATAAATATCGCGATTGGCTGAGCCAGCCGCAGGCTGACTGAGATATGTCCAAAAAAGCCGAAGCTCTCAGCGTTTAGCTTTCTGGTTGATGACCGTTGGATGAGGGCTTGTGTTGAAGGCGCGCGTCGGGCGCCGGTTTTTGGAACCGCGCAAAGAAACGCTCTAGAACAGCCATATAAGATAACCGGCGGATCTCCAAAGCCGATTTGCGCGCCAGGTCTAGATCCACCGGGAGCGTGCTAAAAGTCCCGATCTGGTATTGGTCAACCAGCTCTCTGGCGGGCGTTTCGGCGGCAGGCAGCGCTTTACCCAGCGCTAACGCGCGCTCGGCGGGCGTTTCGGTCAAGCGGGGATGTTTGCCGAGCCGTGAAAGGCTGCGGTTGATTTCGAGATAAGCTTTCGAGAGGGGAGGCAGTTCGGCTCGGCGCGCCCAGCGCTCGACAAAGCGCGGCGGGCGCAGCCCCAGGCGCTGGAAGGTTCTTTCGAGGATGAGCGGAAACGGCGGCACCTGGATCGGCTTGGGTTTGGGGGCTTGCTCAGCCCAGGCAGCCAGTTTGCGGACCGACTCCGGAGGAGTCAGACCGAGGCGCAGGAAAAGGGTTTCTAGCAGCGTTGGCGCGGTCGGCAAACCAAAAAGCGGCAGGGAGATGAGCGCCAGGGCTAACAGCAAAATCCCAACCGCCAGGCTGAAGACCCAGGATACCCTGCGGAGCGGCTCGGTTTGGCTCCCGGCGCTGGCTTCCTGGCTGGCTGCCTCCCGCAGGAGCGCCAGTTGCTCGCGCTTATCCTGTTTCAGGGCGGTCAGTTCTTCTTCCAGGGTGGGCGCGCCGTTTTCCAGGTTCTGGTCGCTTTCCAGGCGCACCAGGGCTGGCTGCGAGGCGGTTGGCTCGAACTCGACCCAGCCGTAACTTGGGAAAAACACTTCGGGCCAGGAATGGGCGTCTTTTTGGCGGACGATATAGATTTGTTTGTTCGTCAAGGCGTCGATTGCCTGACTGCCCAGCGCTTCTCCTTGGGCATATCCGGCTGCCCAGCGCGCCGGGATGCCCAGCGCGCGCAGCATGATAATTTCTGCCGAGGAATAATAATTGCAAAACCCAGCCCGCGACTCGAATAAAAACCAGTCGATGGGTTCCTGGTTCGACGGGGGTGCCTGCTCCAGGACCTGGACATAGCGGATGTTGAGGCGCAGGTAATCTGTGATCGCCAGGGCTTTGTCGTATGGCGACTCGAGCCCGGCGGTGAGACGCTCTGCCAGTTCCCGCGTGCGCGGGGTGATCGTATCAGGGAGCTGAAGATACCTCTCCTTCACCCAGCTTGGATAGTCCGTGTGATCTGAGCGCAGATCGTCGGCGGTGGGGTCGCTAAGTGAAGCCAGGATGTCATAGCTCTCCCCGGGGGAGATGGATGGATCCGCCGAAAAAGTGGATATATCGATCGTTCCGTCTGAATTCTGGAGATATTCTACTTTGCCGTGGCGACTCACCCACAAGGGCTGCGCCGGGGTGAACAGTGTGGTGATGTGCGCGGCGCTGATGATGGAGAAACTGCCCAGCCAGCGGCTGTTGCCCGGTTCGATCGGGAGGTCCTTTCCGAAAGGATCGAAATTTTGCGTTCGATCGAAGTTTGCCTGCCACTGCCCGTTTTTATAGGTGTCGTAGACGCGCGCCCGCCAATACAGGCGCGCCCCGGTGGGCAGATCCGCGGGGGCGCTGGCGCGAAACACCTGGGCATCCGTCAGCACCGAACCCCGCCCCAGCGAGGAGGTGGGACTGTAAACGGCTGTGTAGGAGAAGACGGTCGCTTTGAGCGAAGCAAACGCGTTCTCGAAGTTGTTGACCGATTCATCCCAGGCGGTGCGCACGGGCTGCCAGAGGCGCGCCGCCTCAGGCAGCGCCTTTGCCAACGCGGGCATGGTCCAGGCGAAGATCACGATAACGAAAGTGATCAGGATCGTGTAACGGATAAAATCGAGACCGATGTGGGGCGGAATCGTGGCGCGGCTGTTCTGCCACTGGCTGTGATGCTGGACAAATACCATGCGGGCTGCCAGGATCAGGCTGAAAAAGAGAAACGCGGCAAGATACCAGACCCGGCTGGAAACCACCGAATCGAACGAATGGATTACAAACATCGTCAGACCCGCCGGCAGCACTGCCAGCCAGGCGTCGCCGCGTCGGATGAGCACATATCCCGCATAAACGGCGATCGTCCAAAACAGCGCAAACATAGCAACCAGGAAGAGCAGCGAATCCCTTACCGGTTCGTGCAGAACCAACTGGTTGATGATGATCTGCAGCCGGCTGATCAATATCACCATGCGCTCCAGCCAGGTGTAATTCGCGGGCAGGGTGGTCCCGAGCTGCCAGGGAGCGGCGAAGGCGCCGTAGATCACGGCAAAAAAAGCGGCAGTCCTGGGGGAGAAACGGCTGTATCCGAGCGCCAGCCCGGCGATCAGGCTGAGGAACACCAGCGTCTGTACTAGAAAAAGGTGCGCGGTCCAATCGGTGGCTACCAGGCGCGTGCCAGCAGTCAGCAGAGCCGCCATCAACAGCAGCACCGCCGGGAGATCCCACCAGCGCACGGGGTAAAGATCAGTTTTCATGATAAACCGCGCAGACTGATCCGCTAAGAGCGTTCACGCCTACTTTATAACATAATTATCGGAGCAAAAAAAGCCCCCGCGCGGCGGCGAAGATTAAGGTGTGATAACAATTAAGTTGGATCGCTTAGAGGAGCAAGAAGGTCAGCAGGGCATACAGCGAGATGCCGCCCACAAATAGGATTCCAGCGAAACCAGGCTCGCCATCGCGGTTTGCTTCGGGGATCATACTTTGCGTCACCATGGTCAAAAGAAAGCCAGCCGCGAGGGCAAGGAGCGCCAACCGGACAGCTTCGGACTGATTGCGCAGCAAACCGAAACCCAGGACTGCGCCACCCAGCATACAAACCATAAATAAGAACGAAAGCCGGCGGCGATACTCTCTGGGTATGCCCTGTCTTTTTGCCGTAGCAATCGTAAGAAAAGCCAGCGGCGCGGCGCTCAGCGCCAGACTAAGCGCCAGCAGCAGACCCATGCTGATGGACACCGTTGAGCCGACCCCGATCAAGACGCCATCCACCACAAAATCCACCAGCACGCCAATAAAAAGCCCGATCGAAGGCGCCGTCACAGAACTTGTGGAGGCGGACGCTAACCGGCGCACAGCCAGGAATTCAATCAGCACGAACAACCCGCCGCCCATGAAAAAAGCCAGCATGCCGATTTGAAACGCGCCGCCGCGCAGCGCCGCGGGCATCAGGCTGAACGCCACTAACGCGGTGATGATCCCGGCTGCAAATTGCAGCGCGGCGTTGACCGCGCGATCGGGCGCCTCGAACCGTTCGGCTGCCGGCGCGCCCAGGTAGGTCAGGAAAGCCGCGACGCTGGCGATGATCAGAACAAGCAGAAAATCATTCATTCAAAACAACCCGGTGCGGCGCGCCAGGTTGTGCACACGCCGCACCGAAATGTCAGGCTGTCAAGCCAGGCTGTTGGCGCTTTACACACCCGGCAGATAACCCGGTCCGAGTGGAATTCCAAGCAGGAACCAGACGATGAAGAGAACCGTCCACACGATCAGGATGATCACCGAATAGGGCAGCATCAAGGCAACGATGGTTCCGATGCCGGCGTTTTTCTGATAACGCTGTGCAAAGATCACGATGATCGGCAGGTAGACCATCAACGGCGTGATGGCGTTCACCGGCGAGTCAGCGATCCGGTATGCGGCGAGCAAGGTTTGCGGCGCAACCCCCAGCCGGATAAAGAGCGGGACGAAGATCGGCGCAAAGATTGCCCACTTCGGGAGGGCGCCTGGCATGATGAAATCGAGCAGCACGATGACCAGGATGAACCCGATCAACAACGGGATCGCCCCGAGGTTTGCCGATTCGAGCAATTCCGCCAGCGAAACAGCGATCAGCCGGGGTAGATTGCTATAGTTGAAGAAGGCAATGAACTGGCTGATCATCAACAGCATAAAGACCATCCCGCCCAGCCCGGAGAACGTCTTGGTGACGGCTTTGATGACATCGTTGGCGCCGCTCATCGTCTTGGCGCCGATGCCGTAGCAGGTGCCGGAAACCAGGAAGAACAGCATGACGATAAACAGCAGGCTGTCCATAAACGGCGTGTTACCGACGATGCTTCCAGTCTCCGGGTGGCGCAGCGGCGCTCCCGGGGGCAGGGTCAGGAGTAGAACCAGGACGAGGATCCCCAGGAAACCGTAAGTCGCAAACTTCAAGCCACGCGCCTCACCCTCAGCAGCGACACCCTCCGCTGCCCCGCCGTCATCCAAGCCTTCCTCGGGCACGTACTTGCCGAGGCGCGGCTCAACCAGGCGCTCTGTGATCAGCATAGCCACAAAAGCCATGATAAACGAAAAGGCGACTGAGAAGAAGAAGTTGGCGACGATCGAAATCGGCTCCCCCCCGGTAATACCGATGGCTTCATTGACGATCTCGGTGATCATGGCATCTATCGGTGCAATGATCGGGTTCACCATGAAGATCGTGGCGACACCGGCAAAGCCTGCGGCCAGCCCGGCGAGGGGGTGTCGCCCCACGCTCAGGAAAGCCGCCGCGGCTAAGGGGATGAGGATCAAATATCCTGCGTCCGAGGCGATGCTCATGATCACACCGATGAGGATAAGGATGTAGCTCAGCGCCTTACGGGGCGAAACCGCCACCAGCTTGCGCACCAAGGCGCCCATCATCCCCGCCTCTTCAGCCACGCCGGCGCCCATCATGGCGATGAAAGTGACCGCTATGACGCCGAAGCCAGCAAAGTTGCTGACAAACGACGAGAAGATGAAGCGGATGCCCTCTACCGACAGGAGGTTGTTCACCGTGATCGTTACTTCCTTAAGCTCAAACATGTCTTCTTGGTAACGATCAGATGGCGCCACCACCCCTGGGTTAGTGGTATCCTCATAGTAATCATATTCCGTTTCGGTTTCGACGGGTACCGCAATGGTTTCTGTGACGCTGGCGCCTGCCAGGTCCAAGACGGCGGAGAGCAGGATCACAAAGATAATCAGGTACAAAAACATGAGAACAGGGTGGGGGACTTTGTTGCCTATCTTTTCGACGGCGTTGAGCAGCCCCTGCATACCACCCGATTGTCCTCCATTTGCGACTTTAGCACTCATTTATACCTCCTCCAAGATGATTGATTTTCCGATCATGCAGTAATGGCTGTTGTGCAGGCGCAGCGCGCCTTGAAAGAGCGCTGCGCCCGGATAGCACGAAACAGGCGATTATACATACCCTTTCAGAAATTCGGCGAGCAGACGCACGCCCACGCCTGTGCCGCCATGTACGTCGTAGGATTTGGCTGGTCGGTCGACCCAGGCTGTACCGGCAATGTCGAGATGCACGAAGGGAAAGTCGCCCACGAAAGCCGCCAGGAACGCCCCAGCCGTGATCGAACCTGCCGCCCGCCCCGCGATGTTCTTCAAGTCAGCGATCTCGCTCTTGACCATCGCGTGGTACTCGTCCCAGAGGGGGAGCTGCCACACCTTCTCGGCGCTGAGTTCGCCGGCGCGGCTGATCCTATCGACCAGGCTCTGGTCGGTGCCCATCATGCCGGTAGCATGTGCGCCCAGCGCGATGATGATTGCCCCGGTGAGGGTCGAAAGCTCGACGATCGCGTCCGGTTTGTAGCGCTGGGCATAGAACAACGCGTCGGAAAGGATGATGCGCCCTTCGGCGTCGGTGTTGAGCACTTCGATCGTCTTGCCGCTCAGCGTCTTCACGATGTCGCCCGGGCGGTAAGCGTTGCTGCTGGGCATGTTCTCGGCGGATGAGACCAGCCCGACCACATGCAGCGATGGCTTGGTCTCGGCTACGACTTGCATCGCGCCAAAAACGGCAGCCGAGCCGCCCATGTCCGACTTCATGGTCTCCATTGCGTCGGGCGGTTTGAGGGAAAGCCCGCCAGAATCAAAGGTCAGACCTTTGCCCACCAGACAAATGGTTGGCGTGCCCTTTTTAGGCTCGCCGTATTCCATCACGATGAAGCGCGGCTCGTTAATGGAACCTTTGCCGACCGCTAGGATCCCGCCAAAGCCCTGTTCGGTGAGCTGAGCTTTATCCAGCACAGTCACTTTCAAACCGAGGCGCTTGCCCAGCGCCAGGGCTTCTTCGCCGAGTACGGCTGGGGTCAAGGCGTAGCCCGGACCGTTGACCAGGTCGCGGGCAAAGTTCACCCCGCGGGCGGTCGTTTGACCGGCAGCGGCGCCGCGGCGCGTCCGTTCGACTGTTTGGCTGAAGACCGTGGCGCGCTCGACCAGGAAAGTCTGCTCGTTAGCCAGCCCGGTTTGGTAGCGGGCAAAACGGTAAGCCCCCATATCCAACCCTTCCGCAAACGCCTGACCGGCTACTTCGGCGTCCAGGGGCAGATCGCCGTTGACGGCGACCGTGATGGCGGCGACTTGCAGCCTGCGAGCCTCCTTGACGGCGGTCGCGCTCGCGCGGCGAATGCTCTCGGCGCTGACAGCTTCGCGCTTACCCAGCCCGACCAGCAGCAAACGCCGCGGCGCAGCCGCGCCGCGCGGGTAGAGCAGCAGCGTTTCGTTGGCTTTGCCGCGAAAATCTTTGGGCTCGAGCAGGTCTGTCACCTCCGACGGCAGTGCAGCGTCCTCAAAAGTCGCCAGCATCGCCAGATCGGATGGTTCGTGCAGCAAGTTGCCCGTCTTTACTGTAATTTCCATATCTTTCTCCTTTTCTGTATAGTAATAATAGGTTGTTTCTTCGTTTTCCAACTCTAACGCTTTCGCGCTTTCTTTCACGTTTTAGGGGCGCGGCAGCGCCGCTAACTCGTCCAGATAGGTAATCGCAGTCTCGATGCCGCGGTGGAACATCGCCAGACTGTAGTGCTCGTTTGGTGAATGTAAGCCGTCGCTGTCTAACCCGTAGCCCATCATGACCACCGGGATTTTCATCAGGTCATAGATATCTGCCACGATTGGGATGCTGCCGCCGCCGCGCGTGAATACGGGAGAATATCCCCACCCTTTTTCATAGGCGCGGGCAGCCGCCTGCATTTCGGGCAGGTCAAAGGGGATCAGCGCAGGGTTACCCTTGGTCACTAAGCTGACGCTGACGGTGACGGTGGGCGGGGCAATCGATTCGATATATTGTTTGAGCAGTTGGTAGATCTTATCCGGGTTTTGGTTGCCGACCAGGCGCGAGCTCAGTTTTGCGCCCGCTTTGCCCGGGATGATGGTCTTCGGTCCTGGACCACTCCAGCCGCTCCACAAGCCGTTGATATCCAGGGTGGGGCGGGCTGAGACGCGCTCACGAATGGTGTAATTCTGATCGCCCCAGACCGCCGGCACGCCGGTCGCTTCCTTGAACTGCGCTTCGGTGAGCTCATTCTTAGCGATCATCTGGCGTTCTTCGGGCGTGAGCGCGGCAACGTCATCATAGAAACCTGGAACGGCGATGGTATTGTCGGGGTTGTAGAGCTTGCCCAGTATCTCAACCAGAGCCAGGGCGGGATTGTGCACTGCGCCGCCCCAGAAACCGCTGTGCAGGTCTTCCTTGGGACCTTGAACCTCCACCTGGATGTAGGTCATGCCGCGCAGGCTGTGGGTGATCGCTGGCTCTTCGACGATGCGCATCGATGAATCGCTGATCACGCAAACATCCGCTTTGAGCATTTCCAGGTTTTCCTTGATGAAAGGCGCCAGGTTTGGAGATGAGACCTCCTCCTCGCCTTCGAGCAGAATCTTGAGATTGACCGGCGCGCCTCCGGTCCGCAGATAAGCTTCGAGCGCTTTGACGTGGATGAAAAGCTGGCCTTTATCGTCCGTCGCGCCGCGGGCGTACACCTTGCCATCTTTAACGAACGGTTCGAATGGCGGCGTATCCCAGCCGTCTTCCATGTCGGCTGGCACCACATCGTAGTGACCGTAAACTAGCACGGTTGGACGATCCGGTCCAGCGCCCAGCCACTCGGCGTAAACGACCGGGTGACCGGCTGTCGGATAGGTCTTTACATTTTCAAGACCCAGGCTGCGCAGGTGTGTTTCGAGCCATTGCGCCATCTGGCGCACATCCTCGGCGTGGGCGGGGTTGGCGCTGATGCTGGGGAAGCGCAGCATCTCGAACAGCTCACTTTGAAACCTTTCCGCATTGGTTCGGGCAAACTGGATTGCTTCATTCGTATTTTTTGACAAAGATTAGTTCCTCGCTTTCAGATTGTATTTTAGCTGATGCCTTAGAAATCTTGATGTTTAACTAGCTGCTTTCTGCGGGTTTCTGGGACGAATTTTCGAATGAATCGACGATCACTTCGCCGGGGACATAGTCTGGCAGCTTGCCGGCAGGCAATATCGCCAGCGCCGCCACGCAAGCCAGGGTCAGGAACGAGATTTTTAGCGCTTGCAGGCGCGCCTCCACGTTGATCTCAAACACCTCCGCCTCCTGCCTCGGCGTCAGGTCGGTTTCTTCCAGCACATCGTCCAACTGTTCGTTGCTGATAAAGTCGATCTCATCCAAATAGGTAGTATTCTCAACCACCACATCCGGGATGACCGGGCTGCGGAGCAAGCTGTTCACAACGATGATGCTCAAGACGGAGACTGACAGCACGCTGGCAAAAGCCGTGCCCAGCCCGGTTGCCAGGTTGTTGGTCGTGCCGCGCAGCGCCCCCACATCGCCCGCCAGCTTCTTAGGTGAAGCGGATACCAGCACGTTGAATACCAATGTCAGCAGCGCTCCTTCTCCCAGACCGATCACGATCAGGCTGAAGATCACCAACGGAGTGCCCCAGTCATTGCGGATGGCAATTGCCAGCAGCGCCAGCCCAATGGCAACGATGATAAAACCGCCTCGACCGATTTGGCGCGGGGTGAAGCGCTCGAAAAGACGCACTACCATGGCGGTGGCTATAAAGATCGCCAGCGAGTACGGGATGACCGCGATCGAGGTCTGGAGGCTGTCGCCTCCCTGGACGATCTGAATGTAAAGCGGGATTAAAAAGTTAATTGCCGGTCCCAAGGCGGCGATGATGAATAGACTATAAGTAGCCGCGCGTTCTTCGGGAGTGTCCAGCACCTCCAGCGAAAGCAAGGGCGCCTTGCCCTGCGCCTGCCGGCGGTGCGCCCAGATAAAAAACCCCTGACCGATCACGATCCCCACTACGATCATGATTGGCGAGGGCGACATCCCCAAGACGCTGACCGGCGCATCGGGAGAAGCCAGCAACATGCCCCAGGCTTTGAGGTTGTTGAAGCCCAGACTGATCAGCGTGATCGACAAGGCTGCCAGCAATGCGCCAATCCAATCGATCTTGACGTCCCGGTCGGCTGGGATCGACTTGAAACGAAAGCTCAACAGAAAAACCACAATCGCGATGCCTGCGATCAGCCAGAAGGATGGGCGCCAGCCCGCCAGCGTGCCGATGATGCCGACCACCAGAAAAGCCAGTATGCCCGCTCCGGCTTGGGCTGAGCCCAATAAGCCCAGGGATTGCGACTGTTGGGCGCCCCGGTAATGGTTAGCAATCAGCACCACCAGGGTGGGGACAATCAGCGCCGCCGCCACTCCGGCTAATGCCTGCGCCAGGAAGATCCTGCCGGTATCCTGGCTGAGCGCCATCACAGCCATCGACACGCCGTGCAGCGCCACGCCGATCTGAAAAGCCAGGCGCGCCCCGATCAACTTGCCCACCTTTGCGCCCAGCATGACCAACCCGGCTACCGCCAGCGAGTAAATCACCAGCGCCGTGCTCACGGTAGTGGGTGAGGTGTCAAACGCTTCGACGATTTTTCCAATGGACACCGGAAGTGCGCTGACGTTGAAGCTCATCTGAATTTGCGCCAGGGCAATGATAATCATCGGCAGCCAGGAGGCTTGCACAGCCTGCTGCAAGTCTCCGGCTGGTTTGGGTTTATCTGGCATGCAATTTCCCTTTCAGGATAATATTCCTCATAGTTTTTTTGCTTTTCAGAACGAAGCGGTCAGAGTTCCGGTTTTGAAGCAAAGAGGTTTAGACCCAAGCGTTCGGACAGGTACTGGGTGGCGAGCTTGCCCCGAACGCTGTTTCCAGCATCGTCGAGCAGCGGCGAAAAAACGCCCAGGCTGCCTTTTCCCGGCGAGACGGAGACGATCCCGCCGCTGACCCCGCTTTTTCCAGGCAAGCCGATGTCGTACAGCCAATCGCCGGAGAATTCGTATAACCCAGCGCTAGCCATCACCGCCAGAACGTGCGGACAATGCTCGGCGTCGATCACTCGCTCTTTGGTCAGCGGGTTCACGCCGCCATCTGCCAATGTAGCTCCCATCACTGCCAGGTCCTTAGCCGAGACGTTCAAGGAACATTGGCGGGTATAGATGCTGGTCGCTTCAAGGGGGTCAAAGTAGATGCGCCCGTAGCTTTCCAGCAGCCGGGCGATGCCCTGGTTGCGCTGGTTGGTTGCCAGCTCCGATTGATATACCTCGTCGTTCAGTTCGAGCTGGCGCCCCGCAAAGCGTGACAACCCCTCATGAATAAAGCTCCATTTAGCCTCGGCGCCTTTCCCGGGCGCCAGGCTGGTCGTTGCGATAGCCCCGGCGTTCACCATCGGGTTCATCGTGCGGCTGCGGTTCATCTCGATCGCGATGACCGAATTGAAAGGGAGCCCGGTGCTGTTGACGCCGATCTTCTGATGCGCTTGCAGCGCGCCGAGCGCTTGCAGTACCAGCGCAAATACAAATGGTTTGGAGACGCTTTGGATCGAGAACTCATGGGCGGCATCGCCGGCGGAATAAACCGCGCCATTCGTCCCGACAACGCACAGACCGAAAAGCGCTGGCGGCGTACTGGCAAGCGCCGGGATATAATCGGCAACCTTGCCAGTGTCATTGCTTTTGTACTGCCGGTAAGCCAAATCAACCAACTGCTGCACCTGCTTTGCGGGCGGGAGATGACCGGTCGAAATATAAGCAGGTGAGCTTGGCACGTCAGTCATTGAACGCGACTACATATTCACTGGTTAAGTAAGTGGGGGGGGCTTTGAAGCTTGTGTGATCATAATCCGAATCAATGCGATGCCTGTAATTGTCCCAAATCGCTGCTGGAGGTCGAACCTTCAAGGCAGACATATGTCTGGACGATTTTACCATATTAATAAATTATGTTAATCTATGTGATAATTATATCAATCTATGTAATAGTTATGTCAATCGCGAGCCCTGGCACGGCTTTCATAAGCTCGCAGAAAGCCGCCTAAGTGGAGTGAACCAGGCGCTGCTGCGGCGTTCTCTGGCGCGGCTGCCTGACGGGTTTGGGCTTAATGAGAATCATGCCTGTGCCTGAACCAAAATTACGATGTGATTAAATTATGGTAAAATTCGGGTAAGACCCCTGGCGCATAAATGGGGGTTTGTTGTGTGTTATCCTGAAAAAATAAAAATCGACAGGAGATTGCATGCAGACTCAAGACTGGCTATTTGTGGGAATTTTCATTGTACTTGCTCCGTTATTTCCACTGATTGCCCTGTTAATTCCAAGAATCATTGCCCCCAAAAAGCCAAATCCCATCAAGATGGAAACCTACGAATGCGGCATCGAATCGATCGGTCCAGCCTGGGTCCAGTTCAAAGCCCCGTATTACATCTTCGCGCTGATCTTTCTGGTTTTCGATGTCGAAATGGTTTTCTTGTATCCCTGGGCTGCCTCGCTTAACCTGCTGCCCCTTTACGCGGTCATCGAAGGTATTATCTTTGTGGCAATCCTGTTTGCGGGTTTGCTGTATGCCTGGCGAAACGGCGCGTTGCAATGGGCTTAGGCTATGCGGAACACCCGGGTGAACATGATTGAATGTAACAAACGCTTATATCGACAAAAGGCTGACGGAAAACTCCTCAGCCTTTTATATGTTAACCTGTTGTCAGATCGGCGCGAACCCCAGCCGGGTTGCGAACCGGGCGCGGTGTTCGCGCAACGTTAGAGGAGATTTTGTATGACGGATCCGATCAACTTGATTGCGGAATGGCTGAACGGGCTTCTGGTCAGTTGGGGGCTGTCCTCCGGATGGGTCACCTTCATCATGTCGCTGCTGGGCGTCCTGGTCATTGTTGTATTTGTATTGGTGACGGATATTTTCCTAGTGTGGGTGGAGCGCAAAGTCGTTGCGCGTTTTCAGGATCGTTTGGGACCGAACCGCCTGGGACCCTTTGGGCTCATCCAGCCGCTGGCTGACGTCATCAAGCTTTTGATTAAAGAAGACATCACGCCGGTGGGGGCGGACCGAGTGCTGTACAACATCGCGCCGATCCTGGCGCTGGCAACCGTGCTGGTGCTGTGGGCGGTCATTCCGTTTTCGCCGACAATGTTAGGCGCCGATCTCAATGTGGGGGTGCTATACATCGTCGCGGCGGGGGCGATTGGAACCTTGGGCATCATCATGGCGGGCTGGGCTTCGAACAACAAGTACGCCCTGCTGGGGGCGTTCCGCATGGTTGCTCAGATTGTGGCATATGAAGTGCCGATGGTGATTGCGTTGCTGATCCCGGTCATCCTGGCGCGCTCGATGTCGATCAACGACATCGTCAACCGGCAGTCGATCTGGTTTGTCGTGCTGGCGCCGGTTGCGGCGTTGGTGTTCCTCATCAGCGCCATCGCCGAGTTGGGGCGCGCTCCGTTTGACCTCAGCGAAGCCGAGTCCGAGATCGTCGCCGGGTTCCACATCGAATATACCGGCATGAAATTCGGAATGTTCTATGCCGGAGAGTTGCTGCATGCGCTGACGATGGGCGCGTTGTTTTCATCTTTCTTCCTGGGCGGCTGGCGCGGTCCGTTTGCCGAACAAATTCCCATCTTGGGTGTGTTCTATCTGTTCTTAAAAGCCTTCTTCATCTATTGGGTGATCATGTGGGTGAAGTATTCGCTGCCGCGCATCCGCATCGATCACATGTTGGATTTCAATTGGAAATTCTTGACCCCGCTCATCCTGGTAATGGTCTTGGTCACCGCGGTTCTGGATAAACTGCTGGGAGAGCCGGGCACGCTGCTCTATATGCTGGGGATGCTGATCGCCAACCTGCTGGTGGTCTGGATCACCCTGACGCTGCTGCGCACTTATGCTCGCCGTGAGCGCAAGCGGGTCGGGGATGAGCGTCCAATTGCCATTCCGGATGCGCCTCCCGCGGCGCGGGTGGAGCAGACTTCCTGACTTTGCTGGGAGAAAAAATGATAACGGTTTCTCTAATCATTTTCTTGATTGTGGCGGTGATCACACTGGGGAGTGCCCTGATGGTCGTGACCGCCCGCAACCTGGTTCACGCCGCGCTGTGGCTTGTCGTAGCGCTGTTTGGGGTGGCGATCTTGTTTGGGCTGCTGCAGGCAGGTTTCCTGGCGGTCGTCCAGGTGGTAATCTATATCGGGGCAATCGTGATCCTGATCATCTTCGCCATCATGCTCACCCAGCGGAACGCACTCGAAATCGGGTCGCGATTCAATGAGAACTGGGGCTGGGCGCTGGGAATCTCAGCGTTGGTGTTTGCCGCTCTGGTGTGGGCGATTGTTAGCTGGCCCGGCTTCCACGTTCAAGCTCAGCCGCTGGACGCGCGCTTCGATTCGGTGGCGGAACTGGGCAAGGCATTGGTGGCTTCGAATGGATATGCGCTGCCGTTTGAACTGGCTTCGGTGCTGTTGTTGGCGGCGCTGATCGGGGCGATCGTGATCGCCTGGGAAAGAAAGCCGGAGGAACGATGATTCCATTATCCTTTTATTTGATCTTTGCCGCAGGGCTTTTCTCGGTTGGCTTGTTTGGCGTGCTGGCGCGCAAAAACGCCATTGCGATCCTGATGGGCATTGAGTTGATGCTCAACGCGGTCAATGTGAACCTGGTCGCGTTTTGGCGCTACCGGATGCCCGAGATGATCAGCGGTCAGGTGTTTGCGGTGATCGTGTTTGCCGTTGCCGCCGCAGAAGTCGCGGTGGGTCTGGCGCTCTTCATTTCCATTTACCGGCGGCGCGGGACGATTGCGGCTGACCAGATCGACTTAATGAAGTGGTAAGGCGCCGGCTGATGAATTTAGACAGCATCCCATCTGATTATCAGAGAGAGGATCCTCTATGACGACAGAAACCTTGCTTTGGCTCATACCCCTGCCGCCGATCCTGGCTTTTTTCCTGATCGTTTTATTTACCTACCGCAGCAAAAGTCTCAGCCATACCATCGCGGTGGGGGCGGCTATTCTTTCGTTTATTGGAAGTATGTTGGTTTTGTTCCGGGCGGTACAAATCGAACACTTTGGCGAGCACCCGTTCACAACCGCGCCTTATCACTGGTTTCCCACGGGCGCGTCTTGGTTTAAGATCGGTTTGCTGGTCGATCCGCTCACCGTCGTGTCGCTCTTCTTTGTCGCCTGGACCGTGCTGATGATTTTCATCTACAGCGTGGGTTATCACAATTTCGGGCAGCCCAAGGGCGATCACGACCGGGCTGGCTTGCCGCCGCACGGCGCAACCGTGCGGGATGTTCACGGTCGTGCGCAGCGCGTGCCTTCGGTCGAACCGATGTATTCGCGCTTTTTCGCCTTCATCGGTTTATTTGCGTTTGGAATGTACTTGCTGGTGCTCTCCGACAATCTGCTGACGCTGTTCGTTGGTTGGGAAATCATGGGCTTATGCTCGTATCTGTTGATCGGTTTCTGGTATGGCAAACCCTCCGCCCGGGCAGCGATGATCAAGGCTTTCCTCACCACCCGGGTGGGCGACGTGTTCATGCTGCTGGGAATTGCCTATCTGTATGCCAACACCGGCACGCTCAATTTCCGGGAGATTCTTTACAACCCGCAGACGCTCGCAATGCTGGCGGGGACCCCGTCTTATATCGTAGGTCTTTCCGCGGCTTCGCTGATCGGGATCCTGCTCTTTATCGGCACGATTGGCAAGTCTGCCCAATGGCCGCTGCACGTCTGGCTTCCGGATGCGATGGAAGGTCCCACGCCCGTCTCGGCGATGATCCATGCCGCTACGATGGTCTCGGCAGGCGTTTATATGGTGATCCGGATGTATCCGCTGATGTCTGCCGGGTTGGAAGCCGGGCACGGTCTCACGCCGCCAATGACGTTCATGGCATTTATCGGCGCTTTTACCGCGCTGTTCGCGGCAACCATCGCGGTGGCGCAGAACGACATCAAGCGCGTGCTGGCGTACTCGACCATCTCTCAACTGGGCTACATGGTCGCCGCGCTGGGGATCGGCGGATTTGTCGCGGCGGCGTTTCATTTGGTAACCCACGCTTTTTTCAAGGCGCTGCTCTTTTTGGGTTCCGGTTCGGTCATCCACGGTATGGAGCATGGGGTGCTGCACACCGGGGATCATCAGATCGACCCGCAGGACATGACCAACATGGGCGGCTTGCGCAAGAAAATGCCGGTTACCTTCTGGACTTTCCTGATCGGCGGTCTGGCGCTGGCGGGTTTCCCGCTCGTCACCGCCGGTTTCTGGTCCAAAGATGAAATCCTGGCAGACAGTTGGGCGCACGCGCCGCTGGTGTTCGTCGTGCTGGCGCTCGCCGCGCTGATGACCGCCTTCTACACCATGCGCCAGATCACGCTGACCTTCTTGGGCGAATCGCGCACCAAAGAAGCGGATCACGCAGTTGAGTCGAAATGGACGATGACCCTGCCGTTGGTGATCCTGGCGGTATTTGCCATCGGTCTTGGCTGGGTGGGCATCCCCCGCGAGTTTCCGCTCATCGGCGGGATCGTCCCCAACTGGTTCCATGATTTTGTCAGCGGGACGCTGTTGGAACATCCCGCAGCGCTGAAGTTCTCCTGGGTGCCTTTACTGACGTCGCTGGTGGTTTCGCTGGGAGGGTTGGCGCTGGGGTATATTACCTACCGCGCAGCGCGCCTGGGCGAAAAGGACCCGGTCGAGCACCGGCTGGGCGCGTCGCTCTACCGCTGGCTCAAAAAAAAGTATTATTTCGACGAACTGTACCAGAAGATCTTTGTTGCCCCGGCGTTCTGGCTGGCGGAGACGTTCACCTCCTCTTGGATGGATCAAAAGGTGATCGACGGGATCCTGCACTGGTTCGCCTACATCTCCGGCGTCATTGGCAATTTTCTGCGCAACGCCATCGACAAACCGATTGTCAACGGTTCGGCGGATCTGGTGGGCGAAGGCGCCAAGAAGCTGGGCGGCACCTTCAAAACGATCCAGACGGGCCGCGTTCAACAATATATGATCCTGGCGCTGGTGAGCCTGGCAGTATTCAGCGTTTTCCTCTTTTATTTAGTGAGAGTGCGCTAGAAATTCTGATAGAGAGCGATCTCTACGGGAGCGATTGATGGAACTTATTCTGAACAATCTCTTGACCCTGATCCTGTTCACCCCGGTCCTGGCAGCGTTGGTCGTGATGATTTTGCCGGAGGACCAGGAGAAGCTGATCCGTTGGGTCGCCTTCGTGCTTAGCTTCATCCCTCTGGCGCTTTCGCTCGTGTTGTGGATGAGCTTCAACCCGGGACAACCCGGTTTCCAGTTTGAGCAGAAGGTGTTCTGGTACAGCGCAATCAATTCCTCGTACCATGTAGGCGTCGACGGGATCTCGCTCACGATGGTCTTGCTGACTACGCTGTTGACCCCGCTGGCGATCCTGGCTTCCTTCACGATCAAAGAGCGCATCAAGACCTACATGGCGCTGTTCTTCCTGCTCGAGATGGGCATGCTGGGCGTGTTCCTGATGCTGGATCTGCTGCTCTTCTTCGTCTTCTGGGAATTCGGCTTGGTGCCGATGTACTTCCTGATCAACCAATGGGGCAGCGAAAAAGGCGAACGCGAGATTTGGGGAGGGCGCAAAGTGCCTGCCCGCATATATGCCTCATTTAAGTTCATGATCTATACCATGGCTGGTTCGCTCGGCTTGCTGCTGGCGATCCAGATGATCGGCGTGGTCTCGGGCACGTTCGATATCCCCGAACTCTTCGCTCGCTGGACGGCGCTGGATGGGACGCTGTTTGGCATGTCCACCGGGACGGTAAAGGCGATCGCCTTCTGGGCGTTTGCGATCGCTTTTGCGATCAAGGTGCCGATCTGGCCGTTCCACACCTGGCTGCCAGACGCGCATACCGAAGCGCCAACGGCTGGTTCGATGATCCTGGCGGGCGTGCTCTTGAAATTGGGCGCGTATGGCTTTTTGCGGCTGGTTCTGCCGCTTTACCCGGTTGAGTCGCGCACCTATGCCGGGGCGCTGGGCTTCCTGGCAGTGATGGCGATCATTTTTGGCGCGCTGGCGTCTTGGGGGCAGCGCGATTTCAAGCGGCTGGTGGCTTATTCTTCGGTGAATCACATGGGCTTTGTGGTTCTGGGCATCGCCGCCGCCGCCTACACGCTGGGCGTCGAGAGCGAACCGTTAGCGCTGAGCGCCAACCTGGCGCTGAACGGGGCGGTCTTACAGATGTTCAACCATGGGCTGTCCGCGGCGGGGATGTTCTTCCTGGTGGGGGTGATCTATGAGCGCACCCACACCCGCGATCTGCAAGAATACGGCGGCTTGTTCCCACTGATCCCCGTATATGGAGGCGTTTTAATTTTCACCTCCATGGCTTCGTTGGGCTTGCCCGGGCTGAACGGCTTCATTTCCGAGTTCCTGGTGGTGCGAGGGTCGTGGCCGATCTTTACCCTGTACACTGCCCTGGCAATGATCGGGCTGTTCTTTACCGGCGCATATATCTTGAAAGCGATCAAGGAAGTGCTCCAAGGTCCGCTCAACGAGCATTGGGCAGGGCACATCACAGAGATCAACGCCAGGGAATTGCTGGTGATCGTGCCGCTGATGGTGCTGATGCTTTGGATCGGGGTCACGCCTGCCTGGATTTTGAACGTCATCAACCATGCTGTCGCGATGTGGTTCTGATACGGGATACAAGCTGCGTCTACGTAACGAGGTGAACGATGCAATTCCCAATTCTTAGTTTTATCGTCTTCACTCCAATTGTCGCCGGGCTGTTGATCTTGCTTATTCCGGAGGATCGCAAAGCCGAAGTGCGCGTAGCAGCGCTTGCGGCGGGGTTGCTAGCCCTGCTGCTTTCGCTCTGGGCGTACTTCTCCTACGACATTGCGGTGGGAGGCTATCAGTTTGTCGAGAAATACACCTGGCTGCCGGCGCTGGGGATTTCCTATCACGTCGGGTTAGATGGAATGAATGCGCCGCTGATCTTGTTGACCGGGATTGTGATGTTCACGGGCGTGCTGATTTCGTGGGGGATCGATGACCGGCCGCGTGAATTTTTCGCCTTTTTGTTCATCTTGGCGACCGGGGTGTTCGGCGTGTTTGTCGCCCTGGACCTGTTCATGCTGTTCTTCTTTTATGAAATTGCCGTCTTCCCAATGTACCTGCTGATTTCGATTTGGGGCTGGAAGGTAACGCGCGAATATGCCGCCATGAAACTGACCCTGTACCTGTTTATCGGCTCGGTTGTGGCGCTGGTCGGCGCGCTGATGATGTACTTCGTCTCGGGGCTGGGGACGTTCGACATGATCGCGTTGGAACAGGCTGGCTTCTCGCCTCAGTTCCAGCGTATTGTCTTCCCCTTTGTTTTCTTCGGCTTCGCCGTGTTGGGCGGCATCTTTCCGTTTCACAACTGGAGCCCTGATGGTCACGTTGCCGCGCCCACTGCCGTCTCGATGTTCCACGCCGGCGTGCTGATGAAGCTGGGCGCGTTCGCCGCGCTGCGGGTCGGGATCATGCTGCTTCCGGAAGGCGCCAAGACCCACATGTGGTGGATCATTGGTCTGACGCTGGTCAACGTCGTCTATGGAGCGTTTATTGCCAGCGTGCAATCTGACTTCAAGTACGTCATTGGTTTCTCATCGGTGTCGCACATGGGGCTGGTTGCCATGGGGTTCGCCACGCTGAACAAGCAAGGCATGCTGGGCGCGGGCGTCCAAATGTTCTCGCACGGCGTGATGACGGCGCTCTTCTTTGCTGTCGTCGGAATGGTTTATGATCAGACGCACACGCGCGAGATACCCAACCTGGGCGGTTTCCGCAAGGTGATGCCGCTGGTGGCGGGGGCGTTTGTGGTCGGCGGTCTGGTCTCGATGGGCATGCCCGGCTTCTCGGGGTTCGTAGCCGAGTTCCCGATTTTTATGGGCTTGTGGAAGTCGTATCCCTGGATCGCCATCGCGGCCGCGATCTCGATTGTGATCACCGCCTCGTACATCATCCGGATCATAGGAAACGTCTTTTTTGGTAAGCTGCCGGATGAATTCGAGGGTCACGTTCGGGATGTGAATGTGCTGGATAAGGTGGCGCTGGTGTTCCTCTCGCTGGTCCTGGTGATCGTCGGCGTTTTCCCCAGCATTATGGTGCCCCTGGTGGAATCGGGGGTGAGTAATATTCTGCGCCTTTTGGGAGGTGCTTAATCATGTTGCTGAACATTGAACAATTCCTGCCGATCTTGCCCCAGATCCTGCTACTGATTTTGGGTCTGGTGGTCCTGGCGCTGCAGATGATCCTGCCGAAGTCCCAGCATCGCAACCTGGGCTGGGTAACCGCAGTTGGGATGGGACTGGTGATCCTGTTCAGCTTGCCTGCCCGGCCCGGAACTGAGACCAGGCTGGCTTGGGGCGGCATGATCAGTTACGATTGGCTGAGCTTCACCTTCCAAATGCTCTTCATCTTCGCCGCCGGAATCACCGCCCTGCTGGCGATGGATCTGGAAGAGTTGGGGGCGCGCGGCGAGTTCTACGTGCTGATGATTGCCTCGACCATCGGGATGAGCTTTATGGCTTCCGCGGCTGATCTGGTGATGCTCTATCTCTCGATCGAAACGGTCTCGATCCCGCTTTATGTTCTGGCAGGCTTTTTCGTTTTCGACAACAAATCCACCGAAGCCGGTTTTAAATATCTACTGTTCGGCGCGCTGACTTCGGCGATTATGCTGTTTGGTTTCACATTTTTGTATGGGATGTCGGGCACGACCAACCTGGCGCACATTGTCGTTTTGATTTTACGGAACCCCACCCAGGGTTTGCTTCCAGCTTACATTGGCAGCCTGATATTGATCCTGGTCGGGTTTGGCTTCAAAATCTCGGCGGTGCCTTTTCATTTTTGGGCGCCGGACGTATACGAAGGCGCGCCGACGCCCGTGGCGGGTTTCCTTTCTACGGCTTCCAAGGCAGCGGGTTTTGCTGTGCTGGTGCGCGTCCTGCTGATGGTCTTTCCGGCGGAAATTTGGTCGCCGGTGCTGGCAGCCCTCTCGGTGGCGACCATGACGCTGGGCAACCTGGTCGCGCTGACCCAGCATAATATCAAACGCATGCTGGCTTATTCCTCGATTGCTCACGCGGGCTATGCGCTGATCGGCGTTGCATCGGTCTCAGCCCTGGGATTAACCAGCGTTGTGTATTATTTGCTGGCTTACCTGATTACTAACCTGGCGGCGTTTGGGATCGTCTCAGCGGTCGGGAAGGTTACCCGCTCGGATGAGTTGACTGCTTATTACGGATTAAGCCGCCGCTCGCCATATCTGGCGTTAGCGCTGCTGGTGGCTTTGCTCTCTCTGGCGGGCATGCCGCCGCTGGCGGGGTTCATCGCCAAGGTGTTGGTTTTTATGGCGGCGGTGGAAGCCGGCTTGATCTGGCTAGCGGTGATGGGCGTGCTGAATTCGATCGTCGGGCTCTACTACTACCTGACCGTTTTAAAGTATGTCTACCTGTATCGCTCGGAAGGCGCCGAAGATCCGCTGCAATTCTCACGCCCGTTCACGGTCGCGATTGTGGTGTTGATCGTCAGCATTCTGCTGGTAGGCACGCTGTTCGGTCCCTGGTTTACCTGGGCGAACACAGCCGCCGCGGCGCTTTTCTAAAGACCGCGGCGCTTGCTTGAGCGTTTAACGGATATCATTGCCAGTTTAGTTGACGGCTGTTTGGTGCGTATGATAAAATTTCCCCGCCATGACACCGACCGGAAACCCTCCTAAGAAGGAGAGTATCAACTATCTGGCAATAAGCGCCAAAGCCTTGACGCTTGGCGGAGAAGTAGGCTGTTTGACGCTGGTGATTGTGTTGTTAGCGGTGTTTGGCGGTCTTTGGCTCGACAATCTCTTTAAAACGAAACCGCTCTTTACATTGCTTTTGGTGCTAGGTTCCGCACCGCTTTCCCTCGGGCTGACGATCTGGAGGGCGCGCCGCGCGCTGAATATCCCGCAGAAACCGCCGGCTGGAGAGGAACCACAACAAACTTTGAAAGGAGACCAGGCTGGTGAGTGAAGCTACTACGGGTGAAGCTACTACAAAAAAGCGGCGCTACGGTTTCTTTCGCTGGATTGCGTTAGCGGCGATCCTGCTCGGAGCTTATGCCGCTTTTTTCGCTCCTTCAATTTGGAAGCCAGTCAGTCCGGCGGTAATTTTAACACCGGAGCCAATCTGGCCAGGATTTAAGATCTTCGGCGTCAATTTCACCAACACGATGCTGGCAACGCTGCTGGCTGATGTGATCTTGATCTGGCTGGGGCTCAAGGCTTCACGCCATCTCAAAGGCGGAAACCTGGTGCCGAGCGGTATATACAACGCCTTCGAAGCGCTTTTTGAGTTCCTCTGGACTTCGGTTGAGGCCGCCACCGGAAAATGGGCTAAGCAGGTGGTTGCGATCGTCGCGACCATCTTTCTGCTGATCTTTGTCGCGAACATTATCAAAGTATTCCCTGGATTTGAGACAATCGGCTACCTGGAGCAGCCGCCAAAGGGACCGGCGTTTGCCCCGGTGCCGCTGTTCAAGATTGGCGGCGCCACAGTTTATACGATTGACCGCGGGACGCCGGTAGAGTACGAAGCGGGCGCCCATGGCGAGGAAGCTGTGGCTGGGCAACACGAGCTCTGCAAAGCCTGTCACGTCATCCCGTTCTTGCGCGGCTCTGCCACCGACCTAAACTTCACCTTTGCCTTGGCGATCATCGCCGTATTTATGACCCAGGTCTATGGGGTGATGGCGCTGGGTCCGGGTTATTTCTCCAAGTTCTTGCCCATCAAGCAGCTGGTCAAGGGCGGTATTTTTGGGGTGATCGACTTCATAGTCGGAATCCTCGAATTGATTCTGGAACTGGCGAAGATCCTGTCGTTTAGCTTCCGGTTATTCGGCAATATCTTTGCCGGGGTATTGCTCCTTTCGATCGTGGGAGCCTTGCTTCCGGTTTTGTTGCCGCCCGGGCTGTATTTGTTCGAGCTCTTTTTTGGCACCATTCAAGCCTATGTGTTCTTCCTGTTGGCAACCATGTTTATCAGTATGGCGGTTGTCAGTCATGGCGGGGATGAGCACGCCGAAGAGCACGCGTAAAGAATTCTCTCTCGAATGGACCAAATCATCATCTTGTCAAGGAGTTACGAAAAATGAATGATCCAACAGCTTTTATTTTAGGCTTAAAAATGATCGGCGCGGGTCTGGCGATGCTCGGAACGATTGGAGCCGGCTTGGGCGTCGGTTTGGCGGCTGCATTTAGCGTGCAGGCGATGGGGCGCAACCCGGACGCCGCGCCGATCCTCCAAACCAACATGATCCTGGGCATGGCGTTCGCTGAGGCGGTTGCGATTTACGCTCTGGCGGTTGCCTTAATCATCATCTTCGCGGCTGGATAATCGTCCCCGAGGCGCAAGGAGGAAAAATATGGCAGAACTCGGTATTAATCTGGGTTTCCTGGTCTTTCAAATACTCAACTTCGCCATTGTCGCGATTGTGCTCTACCGCCTGGGCTACAAACCGATCATTAATGCTCTGGAGACGCGCAAGCAGAAGATCAGCCAAAGCCTGGAAGATGCGCGCATTGCAGCTGAAGCGCGCGCCAATGCAGAAGAAGAAGCGCGCACGATCATCGCTAGAGCCCAGGCTGAAGCTGCCGAGCGCGTGCGCGAAGCCACGCAGCGCGCCGAAGCCGCGGGTTTGGAAGTCAAAAACCTGGCGGAAGCCGAAGCCGCCAAGATTCGCGAAGAAGCTATGGCAGACGCCGCGCTGGAGCGCGAGCGCATCCTCGGCGATTTGCGCGGTCAGGTAGCCGGGCTGACGATGGCTGCCACGCATAAATTGATCGGGGATGTGATGGATGAAAAGCGCCAGCGCGATCTGATCGATCAGTTCTTTTCGGGCGTAAAGACCGGCAAAGTGGTGGTGCTGGAAGAGACCGACATTAAGGGTGTCACAGCCGAGATTACCAGCGCCTTGCCGCTGACGGATGTAGAAAAAGAGACGGTGCGGGCAGAGATCACCTCCAAGATTGGCGCTCAGACCGTCGTTTTTCGGGTCGACCCCGCCATCCTCGGCGGTCTGATCGTGAAAGTGGGCGACAAGGTGCTGGATGGTTCCGTCGCGGGGCAGCTCGAATTCATGCGCGAGCGTCTGAGCTGACCGGCTCCATTTATAATTTTTCTTTGCCTAATAACCCAACTGGCATTCCGAGAGATTTTGGAGCCTTCCCGACTCTAGAATCTCTCTTGTTGTTTGGTGCGAGATTAGCGGTTCTTCTTTAATGGATATACAAAATGGATATGCAACTTTCTCAGCTTCTCTTCGGGTTGCCGGGCTTGATCAAGGCGCCGGCGCGCGATGCCCTAATCAGCGGGTTGAAGATCGATTCGCGCGACGTTCAACCGGGCGATCTTTTCGTTGCCTTGAGCGGGGAAACGGTAGACGGACACCGGTTTATTGCAGACGCCCTCGCGCGCGGGGCGGCGGCGATTGTCGGTCAGCAAACGGTTGAGAATCTCCTCGTACCCTATGTACAGGTGCAGGACAGCCGCCTCGCCCTGGCGTACATTTCAGCCGGGTTTTACGGCTTTCCGGCGCGCCGCCTGGTGATGATCGGCGTCACCGGAACGGATGGCAAGACAACGACCGCCAACCTGATCTATCATATCTTGCAGTCAGCCGGCTTGCGGACCGGGATGATCTCGACGGTCAACGCGCGCATTGGCGAGGTGGTGCTGGATACGGGCTTCCATGTGACCACCCCAGAGGCGCCGCTGGTGCAGTCTTACCTAGCGCAAATGGTCGGCGCGGGTTTGTCGCACGTCGTTCTGGAAGCGACCTCCCACGGTTTAGCGCAGCAGCGGGTAGCTTATTGCGATTTTGATCTAGCTGTTGTGACCAACGTCACACACGAGCACCTGGATTACCACAAGTCATACGAGGGTTATCTGGCGGCAAAGGGATTGCTATTAGAAAGCCTCAGCCGCACTTCGGCTAAACCGTTTTTCACGGCTCGGGGAGCGGTAATCAATCGCGATGACCGCTCTTATGCCTACCTGCGCCAGATCACCCAGGCGCCGATCTTGAGCTATGGTCTTACGATCGAGGCGGACATCACGGCTGCCTCACCCGAGACCTATCCGGAGGGGCTCAAATTTACTGCCCTTGGTCAGGACCTGGACGGCAAGTCTTTTCAACTTCAAGTCGAAAGCGCGCTGGTGGGCGAGTTTAATCTGTACAACGTTCTGGCGGCGGTGACGCTGGCTTGCGGGTTCATGAAGCTGGACGCCGAGGCGGTTCGCCGCGGGATAAAAATGACGGATGCGATCCCCGGTCGAATGGAGCGGATCGATCTTGGTCAGCCGTTCAGCGCAATCGTGGATTTTGCCCACACGCCCAACGCTTTGCGCAAATCGCTTGAAACTGCCCGCAAGCTGACGAACAGCCGCCTCATCGCGGTGTTCGGTTCGGCTGGGCTGCGCGACCGCCAAAAGCGCCGCCTTATGGCGCAAGTTTCGACTCAGTTAGCTGACCTGGCTGTCTTCACCGCCGAAGACCCGCGCACCGAATCGCTCGCGGGGATACTGGCGGATATGGCGCAAGGCGCCGAAGCCGCCGGCGGTAAAGAAGGAGAAGACTTCTACCGTGTGCCCGACCGGCGCGAGGCGATCCGCCTCGCAACCCGGCTTGCCCGCCCCGGCGACTTGGTGATCGCCTGCGGCAAGGGTCATGAGCAGTCGATGTGCTTTGGGGAAATCGAATATCTCTGGGATGACCGAATTGCGCTGCGGGCAGCGCTGTCGGAGCTGCTCAACATCCCAGGTCCGGAAATGCCGTTCCTGCCGGACGCAGCGAACTAAAAACGAATCGCGGGCGTGATCCTTTTAGGATCACGCCACGCTGTGGATCAGGGTTCGACGACCAGGCAAGTGAGCGTGTCGATCACGCCCGGGATTGGCTGGATTTCTGAGGCGACCATCTTGCCGAGGTGGTTGATATCGCTGGCTTCCATCTCGGCTACCACGTCGTAGGGACCAAAAGTCATATTCGCTTTCAGGATGCCATCCAGGCGGCGCAAATTGCGGATGACTTCCGGGACGGACCCGGGCCGGACATGGATCATAACATAGGCTTTCATAATTGATTATTCCTCCTGAATGGTTTAACGTGATCTATTTCGAGGCATGTTCAGGTCTGAGATAAATCAGCCAGTAAATCGCGGCGACCAACAGCACGCCGCCGATGATGTTGCCGATCGTAACGGGGATCAGGTTCTTGAAAACGAACGAACTCCAGGTCAATGAAGCAAAGTCGGCTGGAGTTTTTCCGATCATCTGCCAGAAACTTTCGCCGGCAAAGTCCTTGATGAGGATGCCAATCGGGATGAAATACATGTTGGCGATGCTGTGCTCGAAACCAGCCGCCACAAAGCCGGAAATCGGGAAGACTACAGCCGCGATCTTATCGATCGTGCTGCGGGCGCTGAAGGTCATCCAGACTGCCAGGCAGACCAGGGCGTTGCACAGGATGCCCGATGCAACCGCTTGAATGAAATCGAGCTGAACCTTCCCGCTGGCAACGTTCAGCGCAGTCAATCCAACCGCCCCGCTGCCGTTGATGTATTGTTTGCTCAGAAACAGGAGCAGCGCCGTGCCGATCGAGCCAACGAAGTTACCGACGTAGACGATGCCCCAATTGCGTAAAACTAGGGCAGTGGTCACTTTACCATTCGCCCAAGCCATCACAATCAGGGAATTACCGGTGAACAGTTCTGCGCCGCCAATCACGACCATGATCAGACCCAGGCAGAATACCAACCCAGCCAGCAGCCTGGTGAAACCGTAAGGCAATGCAGTCGAGAAAGCCGGGTTGCTGGCTGCATCTTTGATTGAGATCCCTCCTGATGCGACTGTCGTTGAAAAAATCGCGCCCAGCGCGATGAACGCGCCCGCCAGCACTGCCAGAGCGAAGAGCGTGAGCGTGGCTGTTTCTGCTTTGCGCACACCAACATATTCTGCCCGTTTCGCCATTTCTGCTGGGAGCAAGGCGTCGATTCGAAATTCTGTGCTCATAGAATATCCACTCCTTATAACAAGATAGAATTGATGACCCATGAAGGGTAACACATCCCGCGCTAATTGGCATTGGGACATTAATCACATCGCCTATGTGAATAACAACAGGTAAAATTACAATCCCCCCGTTGTGTACCAGCGCTTAATTCCAGCCGTTGCGGGAATAAATAAATGCACTCACCAGGAAAAACAGGCTGACCAGCGCGGAGGCGCCCGCCAGCAGCTCGAATCCACTGCTGAGAAGCTGAACTGCGCTGAGGAGGAATGCCGCCGCGATCACTCCCGCGGTCAGCCCGCGCGTGGCGCGCGTCAACTGCTTCACCTGCTGCGAGACTTCGGGGGTGCGTACAGCAATCTCGCCGTGCTCCAGGCGGGTTAAGTTTGCATCCAACTTGAAAGGCAGCGCCAGGAAGGTGCGCGCCAGCTTTTCTGCTTCCGCCAGCCACGCCTGAGAATTTTGAGCAGTCTCTTCGGCGATGATCTTGCGGGCGTAGGGTGAAAGATGCGCCCACAAATTGAATTCGGGATCCAGCCCGGTGCACATACCCGAAAGGATGCTGACACAGCGCGCCAGAAATATGACGTTCTGCGGTACCTGGAACGGCATTTCATAGACCAGGTCGCGGAACTCGTCGGTCAGATCCCTCATTTCTTCATAGCTGAGGGACGTGAGTTCGGTCATATTTTTCCCCCAGAACTGATCGAACACGCGCGCTTGAGCCGTTTCTAACCGCGCCAGGTCGACCTCGGGCAGCAGCAAATCCATCGACTGATAGGAGCGCACCACCCGCGCGGCATCGCGCGTACCTACCCCGATCAACATCTCGCGCAATCCGCTGCGCAGATTGGGCGGCACGGTGCCAGCCATTCCAAAATCGACAAAATTGAGCTGCCAGGCTCGCTGAGATTGTCCCTTTGACGCGGCGCGTCCGTCAACGACCTGGACGAACAAGTTTCCGGGGTGCGGGTCGGCGTGAAAAAAACCGTCCTCGAAGATTTGTTTTAGATAGGTGTCCAGCAGGCGGGAAGCGACATCCGCCCGGCTGACGCCCGCAGCGCTGATGGCTTGATAATCCGTGATTTTAATCGCCAGTACATTCTCTAGCGTCAGCACCCGGCGGGTTGTATGGCTCCAGCAGACCTGCGGAACGTATACCCCAGGGTAGTCCTTAAAATTGGCTGCAAAGGTCTCCGCGTTTTTCCCTTCGAGCAGATAATCGATTTCTTCATACAAGATGCGGGTGAATTCATCCAGCAAAGCGGGGACGTTGGCGCGCCGCCGAATGGGGCGGTAGCGGTTGAGCCAGATCCCTACGGTGCGCAGCGCAGCCAGGTCAGTTTCAATTACCTGCTCGATATTAGGGCGCAAGACCTTGACGACCACATCCTGACAGCCCGGCCCGTTCTCGATCCGCTCCTTCTCGGTGCTGCGCAGTTTGGCGATGTGCACCTGCCCAAGCGATGCGGCGGCGAGCGGCTGCTGGTCAAAACTCACGAAAACGTCCGAAATGGGTTTCTTGAATTCCGCTTCGATAACCTGGCGGATTTTCGGGTACTTCTCCGCGGGAACCTCATCCTGCAGTCCTGTTAGCTCGCGGGTAAATTCGGGTGGCAAAACGTCAACTCTGGAAGAAAGGAACTGACCGACTTTGATCAACACACCGCCCATCTGAATGGCGAGGAAGCGGTAAGATATCGCCGCTTTTTGTAACCGCTTCGAGCGGGTGCGTTTGGAGAATCCCCGCAGACCCAGGCGCGGAAGCAAGATATCCCAAAAAGCCAGGCTGATCAGCAGGCGGGTGAAAAACCAGGTAATACGACGATAACGGACTTGAATCATGTGACATTTGGATTATACTAGACAAGCCGCAATCTTAATGATTGTCCTATAGCTAGCCACCTGACAGTTTGCTAACTGAGGTAGGTAAACAACGGGATACGGAAAGGCAGGGCATTTGTCAATCTCCTTTCGATGAAACGCAAGCCAATCTGAAAGATGCTCAGGTCTCGGCGATCAAC
>WBZO01000791.1_pt1 | contig 43117 bp, 28 predicted proteins | sample 5204261 | NCBI WGS metagenome assembly WBZO01 (sample SAMN12412400, study PRJNA552823) | activated sludge metagenome | isolation source: activated sludge from anammox sidestream of wastewater treatment plant... | place: USA: North Carolina | collected 2017-09
TCAGGACACACCTGAAAAGGTTGGGCCGGAGAACCACCTGTTTTTCAAAGAGTGAAGAAATCCACGACAAAGTAATCGGGATATACCTAAACCGATATTATTTCAACAAGCACGGTAAATTTAGCGAGGCACTTGCATCAGCCAATCAACCCTTTGATCCATTACCGAACTTTCTTCAATTGTACATCATTTGTGTCCAAAGCCTAAAATAAATTGTACTAGGCATTTTCAAAAAGCTCGTGGTGAAAATGGTTTTAAAAAAATGAAATGTACATTTTGTTTTTTCTTCGATTCTCAGCCTCTTTCCATTTCGAGAATAACATGAGAATTGCCTTGCGAAAGCATAAAAATTCATTTTGACCCTCTAAGAGCTTGTTTGCGTTTTAGTGCTTGAGCTAAGAAGCTTTTTGAAGTGGCGTAGCAGCACTATGGATTTGAAAAAAGGTGAAAACGGGACGAAAAGGGCCGTTTTTGACCAAATCGCAAACAAGCTCTAATATACTACCGGGCATTTCTAATTATCACATGGCTTTTTGGAGATAAAGCCATGAACACATCTTTGATAAAACCAATCAACAGAATCATTTTGCGGTTATTCTTGCCAGTTCCTTCCTGGGCACCAGGACTTCCGATGGCCTGGTTTTCTCTTTTTGGAGCTGGTCTTGATTAGCTTCCTTTGCTTCCAGTCTTCCCTCTTGAACATGGTTTTGCATTCCTCCTCGCCGGAAGCCCCTCTGGTTTTTCCAGTTGCACCCAATAAGCTGGCAAGGCCACGTCGCCCAACAAAGTGCTGAGTATCGCAATGGTAGGAGCTGCCCGGGTTTACAGCCTGCGCTGCCCATTGCGACGACTTGAACTCTAATGAGTGAAGGAGACGGAGATTTATCTGCAGCGGGTCTTTCCGGCTGGTCCAGCTCTGAAAAAATGACTCAAAGACTTGGAGTTGCTGCTTGGATTTGGAGCCTTTATTTTCCAAAATCTCAACATGTTCTAAAGGTTGGTGACCCCGGATGTAGGAACAAGGTAGCTCAGTGGCCGAAGATTTATAGCAGAGTCTTTGTCATAACCATCGTACAGTTCTGTAAATTTGTGCACCTGTGCAGGAAGCATCGTGTTGAATTCAGAGAACTTAAGCCTGTGATTCTTCCACCTTCTTTGAAAAGATCCAGCAGGGTGTTATTGAAACCTGGCATGTTCATGGGCTTCTTCAAAACGAGGTCATGCTCATTCATTCAGGTAATTTTGCCCATTTTGGGCAGACCCTTTTACGCTATGGAGCAAGAGAAAAACCCATCTTTTTTTGATCTCGTCATTGTAGGCGCAGGCCCGGCAGGTCTTGCCTGTGCAATCGAAGCAGAGAAAGCCGGGCTGAATTATACGGTTATAGAAAAGGGCGTACTGGTCAATTCCATATTTCGCTTTCCAACCAATATGACCTTTTTTTCCACCTCGCTGAAACTTGAGATTGGCGGCACTCCTTTTATTTCCCACGGTGAAAAGCCCACCCGGCGCGAGGCGTTGGAATATTACCGCCGCGTTTTCGACAGTTGGAAGCTGAAGGTGAAATTGTATGAAGAAGTACAGAGAATGGAGCCTTTGCTCGGAGGAGGGTACCGGGTTATCACATCCAGGCACTGTTATAGCACCAGGAGTGTCATCCTGGCCACCGGTTTTTACGACCGTGAAAGGCGCATGAAGGTGCCGGGCGAGGATCTGCCCAAGGTGAAGCACTTCTACGACGAGGCGCATCCCTACATTGGGCAGAAAGTGCTCGTGGTAGGGGCTGCTAACTCCGCCTGTGATGTAGCGCTGGAGACTTGGTCAAAAGGGGCTGAAGTGACAATGGCTGTCAGGGAGGGGCATATTTATGAAAAGGTGAAATATTGGATTTTGCCCAATATTGAAAATCGCATCAGTGAAGGCAGCATAAAGGCATATTTTAACACCGTGGTGAAGGAAATTCGGCCCCAAGAGGTCGTCCTGCAAACACCGGATGGAGAGGTACTGCTGAAAAACGATTTTGTCCTCGCCATGACGGGCTACCAGCCTGACTACGATTTTTTAAAGAAAATGGGAATAGAATGGCAACAAGACGGTAACCAGACGCCCGTGCTGAATCCTGAAACCTTTGAGTCGAACCTACCGCAGGTTTACCTCGCCGGTGTCCTGCAAGCAGGCTTGAACACAAGCGAGTTATTTATTGAAAACACTCGGCATCACGGAGGAGTGATTATCGCTCGACTCAAAGAGGTGCTGAAGCCCTGAGGTTGCCTTCCCTGTCTTTCGCTGGATGGTAGGATGCGGAGGCTGCTCACTCCTCCTCTTCCCGCTTTCCCATCTGGTTTTCGGATTCCAGTCGTTGGAACAAGGCTTCCACCCGTTCCATTTCGTCTAAGGTGTCGTCAATGTAAAACTGCAATTCGGGCATACGGCGAATCTGCCGGCCTATCCGGTGGGCGAGGGCCTGCTTGAGCCGGGTGTAGCTGTCTTCCATTTCCAGAATGACTGCCTGCTTATTTTCCGTGTTGAAAATGCTTAGGTAGATTTTGGCGATGTTGAAATCGGGGGTCATGACCACATTGGTCACTGTGACGAAAGGCTCTCTGCCGAAGATGTAAGGCCCTTCCTGCTGCAACATGGTGCTAAAATGACGCTTAATCATTTCCGCAACCTGATTCTGTCGAATGCTTGGCATACTGAAATTGTTTTGGCAGGCAAAGGTACCAGGAATTTCCGCCTGCTTTTTTCAAAGGTAAAAAGTGTATCGGAGCAACAACCTGGTTTATACCTCCTTTTGAAGGAAAAAGTTTTCTGCCGGCGCCTGAATTTTGGCAAACAACCTGCGGATGCCGGCAAGGAGGCCCCGAGAGTACATTGAAAACTGTTAATGGTTCAGGAGGAGATAGAGGCTGTATCATAAGTCCAAAGGCTGCTGCCGCCGCCAAATAATCTTTCTTAGAGCTTGTTTGCGATTTGGTCACTTGGCTAAAAAACGGCCCTTTTACGCCACTTTTCCCCCTTTTTCAGTTCCGTAGCGCTGCTACGCAACGGAAAAAAGGAGAAAAATTGCTCGTTTTCAGATGCTGTTGGGGTTGGGCTGCCGGAGAGAAAAAGGCGCCTTTTTAGCCCGGTAAGCTCCATTTAAACAGCTTCCAAGTAGTTGCGAAAATTATTCAGCTTTTGAAATTCTGCTCTCAATTCCTGCCAGGCTGTTAGCTTTGTGAAATTAAGGAACGTGCCGAAAATAGAGATAGTTACTTAGGAGGGGATAGCAGGAGGAAGAAGAAATGAAATTTCTTCTTCCTCCTGCCACAATTCGAGGCTGTATCAAAAGGTCAATGGTGGTTGTCGCTGCCCAATGATCTTTTAGAAAAGGGTATTTTTTAAAAGACCTCATTGAAATCCTGAAAAAACACCTTTTTAGTTTGGTAAGCTCTATTCAAACAGCATCTCTGCTCAAGCACCAAAACGCAAACAAACTCTAAGTAATTACAGTTATTTCGGGCAGATTCCTAAACAGGCAATACAGTTTACTTTTGGTTCCAAAACCTGCTTTTTCATATGAAAGTCATCGAATATTTTGAGAATGCTAACGATCGAACGCTGGTCTCCTTTGAGCTCTTGCCTCCGCTGAAGGGTGGCAGCATGAAGACCATTTTCGACACGCTGGACCCCCTGATGGAGTTCAAGCCACCGTTTATTGACGTGACCTATCACCGGGAGGAGTTTATTTACAAGAAAATGCCAAGTGGCTACTACGAAAAAACAGCCATCCGAAAGCGCCCCGGGACGGTAGGCATCTGCGCAGCTATAATGCACCGCTACGGCATTGATGCTGTTCCTCATCTGATATGCGCCGGCTTTACAAAAGAAGAAACCGAAAATGCCCTAATTGATCTCAATTTTTTAAATATCAACAATGTGCTTGCGCTGCGCGGCGATGCCAGTGCGTTTGAAGAAAAATTCTTCCCCGAGCCGGGGGGGCACGAATATGCCCTTGATCTGGTAAAGCAAATCCAAGACATGAACAGAGGCCGATATCTTGACGACAATATCGCTAATGGCGCAAAGACGGAGTTTTGCGTCGGCATTGCAGGGTATCCCGAAAAGCACTTCGAATCGCCGAATTTCAAAATTGACCTGGAGTACACAAAAGCAAAGGTAGATGCCGGTGCCAATTATATCGTCACCCAGATGTTTTTCGACAACGAACATTACTTCAACTTCGTGGATGCCTGCCGGAAAATCGGAATCCAGATCCCAATCGTGCCTGGCCTGAAGCCTGTGACGAAGGCCCACCAGCTCACTTCCATCCCCCGCAATTTCTTTGTGGATCTGCCCGAAGCACTCGCCATTGAAATGCGCAAAGCAGTGACGCCCAAAGCCCGCCTGGAGGTGGGTATTGAGTGGTGTATCATGCAGTCCAAAGAATTGAAGGCAAAAGGCGTTCCCTGCCTGCACTACTACACGATGGGCGACGCAGAAACAATCAGGCGCATTGCAGAGGCGGTTTTTTGAAGGAAGTGCCCTGCGGAGAGGTGTTAATCCAAGAAGCTGTTTGAATTGAGCTTACCGGGCTAAAAGGTGCCTTTCTCGTCCAAAACGAAGCAAATGGAGCCTGTATCAAAAGTCAAACTGCCGCCTTTGGCGGCGAATAAGATTCTTCAGAGAGAGGTGTTTTTATTAGAGCATATTGGGGAGGCTGATGCAGCAGCCGGCAGATGACTTCACTACAGGGCTATTGCACGCCTGCGCGATGCTTACGGGAGCACTACATTTTCCGCTTCAGTCTTGCTCTTTGCAGGCCATCCACCGGAAAGGTTTTTACCACGGACACTTCCTCCCCCTCAAACTCCTGCCCGCCAGACACACTGACCGGCTCGCTCTGGCCCCAAACCAGCTCCCATAGCAGTTCGTCGTCGGCCATCTCATTGGTAGTGAAAATCATCGTTCCTTCCACCTCGAACCATTGGTAAAGCTTGCCTCCCAGGAAGTACGCCTCCATGCGGATGGAGTTTTTTTCATCTAAGAGGAAAAGCCCTTTTTCGGCGTTGAGGGTGAGGAGTTCATAGGGGCGCAGGCCAGTGGCCTCGTTATCACCGTAAATGATGCTCCAGGAAAAGCGACCTGAAGAGTCCGTGGGCAGGATGTGAAGCTCCATGGGAACTTCCTGTGCTGCTGCACCGGCAGAGAGGATTTCGAGCTTCCCCGCCCATTTGCCCTGCCAAGAAGTCGGAAAATCACTTTGACCAAAGAGGAGAGTGGTGCTGAAAGCCAGCCAGAACAATAAGAATGCCTTCATTTTTAGATATTTTTGCTCTCTTTGCGGTGAATCACCCACCTTGATACTTCGGTGGAAAACGGTTTTTTATGAAGCTCAAAACTAACTTTTTATTCGTCTTTTGCTGGCTGCTTGCACCTGCTCTTTTTTCCCAAAATTATTTTCAGCAAACGGTCAACTACAAGATAAATGTCATATTGGACGACCAGGCCCACACCCTCAGCGGCGATATCGCTATCGAGTACCTCAACCAGGCTCCCCTTACGCTTGACACGCTCTGGTTTCATCTTTGGGGCAATGCCTTCAAAGACCCGCTGACGGCTTTTGGCAGGCAGCAATTGCGCAATGGGAATACGATATTTTATTTTGCAGAAAGAAGCAGCCGAGGCTACTATTCGGGCCTCGATTTTTCGGTGGACGGGGAGAAAATCACCTGGCATTTTGACAAAAAAAATCCCGATATCGCCTTCCTTCTTTTGCCCAGGCCATTAAAAACCGGAGAGAAAGCAACCATCTTCACCCCTTTTACCCTCAAGATACCTGCTTCATTTTCTCGCTTGGGCCATGTGGAAACCTCTTATCAGATGACGCAGTGGTTTCCCAAGCCGGCCGTTTTTGATCGCAAGGGCTGGCATCCCATTCCCTATCTGGAATTGGGTGAGTTCTATTCGGAATTCGGCAACTTCGACGTGACGATTACTTTACCGAAGAACTACGTCGTTGGAGCTACGGGTACGTTGCAGACGGAGAGCGAGCGTCAGTTTTTGATGCACAAAGTTGCTGAAACGGAGGTGCTTGCCAAAAACGGCTTCCCGAAGGACAACAGCTTCCCGCCATCTGACACTGTGATGAAGACCATCCGCTACACCGCAGAGAATGTACATGATTTCGCCTGGTTTGCCGACAAGCGGTTTCATGTTTTAAAAGACGAGGCCGTTTTGAAATCGGGTCGAAAAGCAGCGGCCTGGGCGATGTTCACCAACGAGGAGGCCCAGCTCTGGACGAAGGCAGCAGCGTACGTTCGCAGAGCCCTTGAGTTTTACTCCGAGCACGTAGGCGAATACCCCTGGCCCCAGGCTACTGCCGTTATGAGCGCCCTGAGTGCCGGGGCAGGCATGGAGTACCCGATGATCACCGTCATTGGCAAGTCGGGTAACGCCCGCTCTTTGGACGACGTGATCACGCACGAGGTAGGGCATAACTGGTTTTACGGCGTCCTCGCTTCCAATGAGCGGGATCATCCCTGGCTGGATGAGGGGCTGAACTCTTACTACGAATACCGCTACCTGAAAGAATACTACGGCAGCAGAGCGGGGGGAAGTTTGCCCCGGTTTCTCGAAAAATCCATGGATATGGATTTCTACGAGCTGGGTTGCCTCTACCAGGCTCGCCGGAATCTCGACCAAGCACCCGAAACGACTTCCGACGAGCTGTCCCGGATAAATTATGGCCTCGGAGCTTACTTTAAACCAGGTACCGCATTGGCACACCTGGAAGGCTACCTGGGCACCGAACACTTCGACCGGGCCATGCAGGCTTATTTTGAAGAATGGAAATTCAGGCATCCCTACCCCGAAGATTTTCGGAAAGTGCTGGAAGGAGAAAGTGGAAAGGATCTGAGCTGGTTGTTCGACGGCTATATTTTTTCTGATAAAAAACTGGATTACGCTTTCCGCTGTATTTCAAAAACGGCAGAAGGTTGGAAGGTAAGGGTGCGCAACCGAGGCGATATCGCTGCTCCCTTTCCCATCTCGGGACTGAAGGCCGGGAAGCCTGTGGAAACAAAGTGGTTTGAAGGCTTTGAAAAAGAAGCGACCCTGACTTTTCCCGAAGGTGACTACGACTTGTTGGTGCTGGATGAGCAGCATGTGACGCTTGACCTTTTTAGAAAAAACAACAACATCAAGACGGAGGGCCTTTTCAAAAAAACGGAGCCGCTTCGCCTGCGTCTCTACGGGCCTTTGGAAAACAGTCGCTTCAGCACCCTGAATCTTGCTCCCGTTGCCGGTTGGAACAGATACGACGGTTTTATGTTGGGCATGGCCGTCCACAATGGCCTGTTGCCTGCGAGAAGATTTGAATACAGGCTGGCCCCGATGTACGCCTTTGGGTCAAAAAACCTCAAGGGGCTGGGAGAGCTGCAGTATAACGTATTCCCCCCGAGTGAAAAGATTCGGAAAATCTCGTTTGGCCTGAATTTCAGATCGTTTACCTTTGGCCAAAGCGATTCGTTGCGAACAGAAACGGGCTTTGCCTCCACGCATCTTGGCTATCGTCGCTTTGTCCCGTTTGTGCGGGTCGAACTTTCAAAATCGCCTGTCAGTAAATTTTACCAAGCGATCCAGTGGCGCAGCATTTTCCTGAGTGAACAGAACGAAGCCTTCGGGCAGGACTCCATCGGGAGCTTTTACACGGGGAACCAGTGGCAGCATTTTGCCATCCACGAGCTTTCCTGGGAATGGGGTGACAACAGGGCGCTGCACCCCTATAGCGCAAAGATAGCACTGGAGTACCAGCAGTACGGCGATTTTTTTAGCCGCAAACAAAAATACCTGCGGGCTTCTATCGAGTTCAATAAGGCCTTCACCTATGCGCACCAGCGCAGCGTGAACCTGCGCCTTTATGTGGGTAAGTTTTTTCAGCGTTCTGCCAGAAAAAACCAGAGCCTGACCTTTGATGAAGCGTTCAGCCTGACGGCTCAGGGCTTCAGCGATTACCACTACGACGATTTCTATTTTGGCCGGACAGAAAGCCAGGGCATCTGGTCGCAGCAGGTTGCTCCCTGGCGGGAGGGAGGCATGAAGGTGCCTCTGGGAAGTGCCTTCCAAGAGGGGCGCAGCAACGATTTTATTTTTGCCCTCAACCTGAAAGCTGATCTGCCGCAGGACCTGCCTCTGAAGCTGCCGCTAAAGCCTTACTTTGATATTGGCTACTACCACGACGCCAGGCCCATCGCGTCGGACCTTGAGTTTGCAGATCAGATCTGGTGGCAGGGTGGCTTTGCGCTGGAGTTGAGCAGGGGCATTGCAGGCATTTACATTCCCCTACTCAGCTCGCCAAACCTGCGCGGGGATGCAGGACTTTACAATGCCTCAGGGCGGCGCAGTTTTTGGGAAAAAATAAGCTTCAGCCTGCGATTACAGGCGCTGAACCCCTGGAGGCTGGTGGATAAACTAGAGTTTTGAGGGCTTGCATAGAATTTGATGCCGGGCTGAAAAGGCGGGAATCTTTCTGTCAATTTATTCAGCCGCCTGAGCGAGGAATAAAAAACAGATGACTACTTAAGAGTGCGCTTGTATCATCAGCCAAACCGCCACTTACGGAGACGAAAAAAACACCCTTTTTTGAAAGGTTATTTGGCAGCGGCTATTGCCGGTTGGCTTTTGATACACCCTCCTGTTAAGTAGCTGTAAAAACTACCTCTATCTAACCTGCGGCAATCCGTTGTGCAGTATACCTGGTGAAGTTTCTTCCTCTTTGCAAGGGGGCTGGCAAGGAGTTTCAAGGGAGGTTTTGCTATTGGTTGAGTGCTTTTCTTCGCAGACGCTGGAGGAAAGGCGAGGCGAAAATAAAACCCTGAAGCAGCTCATTTTCAGAACTTAGCACCTCGTCCTTGTTGCCCTGCCAGGCGAGGTATCCATCGTGCAGGAAGGCGATATTTTCTCCAATTTCCATGACGGAATTCATGTCGTGTGTGTTGATGATTGTGGTCATGTTGTGGTCTCTGGTGATGTCCTGGATGAGTTCATCAATGAGCAGAGCGGTGCGGGGGTCGAGGCCCGAATTAGGCTCGTCGCAGAAGAGGTATTTAGGCTCCATGACGATGGCCCGGGCAATACCCACCCGCTTTTGCATGCCGCCTGAAATTTCAGAGGGGAATTTGTCATTGGAGCCTCCAAGGCCAACCCGTTCCAGGCACCAGTTCACCCGTTTTTTTCTTTCGGCCAGGGAGTTGCTGCTGAACATGTCGAGCGGGAAGCGCACATTTTCCTCCACCGTCATGGAATCAAAGAGTGCAGAACTCTGGAAGAGCATGCCAACCTGCATCCGCAGCTCTCTGGTTTGCTTTTTATTCAGGGAGAAGAAGTCGGTGTCGTCATACCAGACTTTTCCCGCAGTTGGAGAGATGAGGCCGACCAGTATTTTCAGGAAAACGGTTTTTCCGGCTCCGCTTTTGCCGATGATGAGGTTGGTTTTTCCTGGCAGGAACTCCATGGATATCCCCTTGAGAACCTGGTTATCCTCGAATGATTTAAAAATATTTTCTGCTCGGATCATTTCTGTTTCAGGTTTCGGATCAAGCCGTCAGCAATACGGCCAGCAGGTAATCTGCCAGCAGGATCAGGATGTTGCTAAAGACCACTGCGTTGGTGCTAGCCTTGCCCAGTTCGATGTTGCCACCTTTCACGAAGTACCCCTGAAAGCAGGGAACCGTTGTCAGAATGAATGCAAAAACCACGGATTTCACGTACATCATGGTGACGTTGAAGGGTTGGAAAAATGCCCGCAGGCCTCGGTCGTACTCGTCGGCAGACAAAGCGCCGATGGGTACTGTAGCCAGGTAGCCGCCGCCAATAGCCACGTAAGCTGACAGGGTGACTAGCAGAGGAATCACGACAATGGCAGCGATGATTTTGGGCAGCATCAGATAGGCTGCTGTATTGACACCCATGATCTCCATGGCGTCAATATGCTCCTTTTGCCTCATGCCTCCCAACTCCGCCGCCATGTTGGAGCCTACTTTCCCTGCTAAAACCAGACAGGTGATCGTCGGAGCTGACTCAATGATAGCTAAATCCCTCACGATGTACCCGATGTACCAACGGGGTACCAGCACCCCGTCCAACTGATAAGAAAACTGGACGGCTGTCACTGCACCCATGAAAACCGAGATCAGCGCCACGATGACGAGCGAGCCGATGCCGATGCTCTCCATCTGGCGCATGGTTTCCTTCCAGTACATTGAGAGGTTTTCCGGCTTTGAAAACACCTGCCGGAGCAACAGCAGATAGCGTCCAAGGTTGTATAAGAAGTTGAAATTCATTGTGTTATCCCTTAAATCCCAATCGCTAAAGACATAGTGCGTCGTTTTACTCCTTTCTCAAAGCGGGTAAAATTAGCGTAATTTTGAAAGATTGCATTTTTATCTTTTCCCTGATGACCGGACAATCTTACAGGCGGATGCCTCTATTTTGGAATTAAGACTGCGTCAAATTCAGACTCTTTGGGCAAAAGACACCACTTGAAAAAGCTGGCCGAGAGCTGTTTCGCAGAGGAGGGCGAAAGCAGACCAGCCTTCTGGCCCGAAGTAGCCTGAACAATTGATGTTAAAAAATATTTAAAGATTTTTTCAAAAAATGCTTGCTGCTGGGCCGAATGGCAATATTTTTGAAACATTACGGCCAAAAATAATGTGGTAATAGCAACAGGGGGTGTTGATGGTAATTTTCAGATTGACTTCTTATTTTATCTCTATATTCCGGGAACCGACATCCCAAAAATGATTTCGATCCGGAAACTGATTTTCGTCTCTCTAAACAAATTTTGGTAGCGTATTGTAAACACATTCACCCTGTGTGCTGCGATCCTGTGAAATGGTTTGCAGCACACCTGCAGGGTTTTTAGGAAATGATCCACACACTATAATTTTTACCCCGACCCTCACACTTTGACACACTCCAGGCAGATGAATTTTTCATTCTGCCTTTTTTTGTAACTACTCAGGAGGGTGCGGGGCTGTATCAAAAGGTCAATGGCAACAACAGCTGGCAAATAATTTTTCGAGGCTGCCTCAAAAGTCAACTGACGGCAGCCGCCATTGGGCTGATGATACAGACTCAAAAAACACTCCCTGTTAAGGAGCTGTTTGGATGGGACTGCCGGAGAGAAAGAGAATGATAAAGATGACTTTTTAGTCCGGTGTGCTCAATTCAAACAATTTCTAAGTAGTTGCCCTTTTTTATTTCATAGTTCGTGTCCTTCGGGCAAATTCATTACACTCCACAACAGATCCTTCAGTGCAGCGAGGCCTTGCCCTGCAACGGCAGAAATGAAAACTGCAGGAAGGTCCTTGGGCAATCCATCTTTCAGCATTTCGATGATCTCCTCGTCAATCAGGTCGCATTTGGTGATGGCGAGCACGCGGGGCTTGTCCAGCAATTCGGGATTGTAAGCTCTGAGTTCGTTTAGGAGAATGTCGTACTCCTTTTGAATATCATCGCTCGTGCAGGGGATCATGAAGAGCAGGGTAGCGTTTCGCTCAATGTGTCGCAGGAAGCGAAGGCCAAGCCCCCTCCCCTTGTGCGCATCTTCGATGATGCCGGGGATGTCTGCAATGACGAAGGACTGATGGCCTCGGTAGTGCACCATTCCCAATTGAGGAACGAGCGTGGTGAAGGGGTAATCGGCGATTTTAGGTTTTGCAGCAGAGAGTGCCGAGACGAGGGTTGACTTACCGGCATTGGGAAACCCCACCAACCCTACGTCAGCTAATACTTTGAGTTCCAGGATTTTCCATTCTTCCTTTCCCGCCTCACCGGGCTGGGCGTATTCGGGAGCCTGATTTGTGGAAGTTTTAAAATGGTTGTTTCCCAGTCCGCCCCTGCCACCTTCTGTGAGGACTTTCTCTTCTCCGTGCTGGGTTATCTCAAAATGAATTTCCCCTGTTTCGGCATCCTTGGCGACGGTGCCGAGAGGTACGTCAAGGATGACGTCTTTGCCGTTAGCACCGGTGGAAGTGCTGGCGCCGCCGGGTTTTCCAGCCGTAGCGATGACGTGTTTGCGATATTTCAGGTGGAGCAATGTCCAGGTATTCCGGTTGCCCCGCAAGATGATATGACCGCCCCGCCCGCCGTCACCTCCATCGGGGCCACCCCGGGGGTTGAAGCGATCCCGATAGAAGTGAGCGCTCCCTGCACCGCCGGCGCCGGAGCGGCAGCAAATTTTTACATAGTCAACAAAGTTTTGTTCTGCCATTTTTAAATAACCAGGCCGGAAAAGCCTGTTGGGATAAGTGATTCAGAAAGGAAAGGCACGAAGCCCTGCGCCGGAGCTGCCTGAAGGTGTACGAATGTATGGAGTTATTGAATGTTGATACTGTTTTGGCAAAGTTATGCCCAGCATCAGCTACTGAGCAGGGGGATGTTTTGCTTCAAGCCTTGGCAGGGGGCATTTTTAAAAATGCGGAGAGAGAGGGATTCGAACCCTCGGTACGGTTGCCCGTACAACGGTTTTCGAGACCGCCCCGATCGACCACTCCGGCATCTCTCCTTGATTTTGCAACTGGCTGGAAGGGGGCGGGTGGAAGTTGCATTTTCCTCCTGTCTCTCCCTGTGCAGGGATTTCTCTTGTTGCGACACCGCCCTGCTAAGCAGCTACTTTATTTCAAATTACACCCACCTAAAGGTCGTCTGCAAGTGTGCTTACCCCCCCCTCCTTTTTTATCGGGATGCAATTGGGCGCAAAGATAAGCGGTAATTGGAAAAAATGGTTCCTGCACGCAGCACCCACCTCATTTTTTAAACTTTTCCTATCTTTCGCTTGCACTTTTCTTTATGGAACAAAACTCTAACGACACATGCAAAGAAGAGACTTTTTAAAAAACAGCCTGCTCTCTACGGCAGTGGTAGCAGGCAGTGGAGCTGCTGCTCTGGCCCATAGCGCTACGTTCGGGGAAACTACGCGCTCGTTTAAACTGAAATACGCCCCTCACCTCGGCATGTTCAGGCACAGCGCCGGAGACGATCCCATTGACCAACTGAAATTCATGGCTGATATGGGCTTCCGAGCCTTTGAGGACAACGACATGAAAAATCGGGAGAAGGCGCTGCAGGAGCGCATGGCTGCGGCAATGGCCAGGCTCGGCATTGAAATGGGCGTCTTCGTCGCCCATAAAATTTACTGGACCGAGCCAAACCTCACTAGCGGAAAAGAAGAATTGCAGGTTGAATTTCTGCACGACATAAAAACGTCGGTAGAGGTAGCCAAACGAGTTAATGCCCGGTGGATGACTGTCGTGCCTGGCTATGTTGACCTTCGCAAAAACATGGGCTACCAGACAGCCAACGTCGTGGACTCGCTCCGGCGGGCTGCCGAAATCCTGGAACCACACAACCTGGTGATGGTGCTGGAGCCGCTTAATTTCCGGGACCATCCGGGCTTGTTCCTCAAAGATGTTTCACAAGCTTATGAGATTTGCAGAGCTGTGGACAGCCCTGCCTGCAAAATTCTTTACGACATCTATCACCAGCAAATACAAGCAGGAAACCTCATCCCCAATTTGGAAGCAGCCTGGGAAGAAATTGCCTACCTCCAGGTCGGAGACAATCCGGGGCGCAATGAGCCGACGAGTGGCGAGATCAATTACAAAAACGTCTTTAAGTACATCCACAGCCGAGGTTACCAGGGGATTTTAGGCATGGAACACGGCAATTCCAAAGCAGGGAAAGAAGGAGAAATGGCAGTGATAAAGGCGTACGAAGAGTCAGATTCTTTTTGATGAAAAGCGCCGCAGGATTGCGTCGGTGCTGAGTGTGGTACTGCGGTGAGGGTATTTGAGGACTGCTACGCTAGAGGCACAAGCGCATCGCAGCTCCCCTGTACAATTATCTCCCTGCCAAAGCCATCGCTCAAAAGGCCCTTGGAAGAGGAGCGTTAATGAATTGTACCGCTCCCATTCAAAAAGCCATGGTGGAGATGGTTTTTAAAAATGAAGTGTACGTTTTATTTTTTCTTCGATCCTTAGCTGCGCAACACCCTACGGATACCTAAGAACAATAAGGTACCAAAAAAGAGTACGAGGAAAAATACCAACATGCTATCCCCCACCCGGAAGGCCGACATGCCGTCCTGCATTTTTGCCCAAAGTCCGTAGCTCATTCCGATGAGCAGGATAAAGCCGATCACTTGTTTTATCTTCATGAAATTATCTTTTCGGTTGCTTGTGTGAAAAGGTGTTTCATCTTTTTCAAAAAACGTACCCCGATTACAATCGCAAAAATAAGACAGAGTACATTGAAATTCAGTGATTTATTGCACATAAGGGAGCTGCCGGTATTTTGCGCCGCCTACAAGAGGAAGGAGGCGGCGCCGATTGCCTGAAGCCATTAGCGTGCGAGGGCGATTTTGAAAAGGCACAACAGGTCACAGCATTTGAAAGACTGCTGTTGTGCAATTCGTGGCTGTATTAAAAAGGCCAATGACAGCGGCGGCCGCCAAATAACCTTTTAAGGACGGGGTGTTTTTTTAAAATTTTCTTTGAAATTCAAAAAAACACCCCTTCCTAAGGGTTTTAAGTGCTGCCGCTGGCGGCGTTTGGCTTATGCGGCAGGCTACTGCCAAGTAGTTTTCAATTATTTTGGGGGCGTTTATTTGGGTATATTGTTCGGATTCAGCAAATCGTAAAACTGATCCAGCTTTGGCAGAATTATAATCCGGGTGCGGCGATTTGCTGCACGACCTTCGGGGGTGGCATTGCTTGCGAGGATGTTGTACTCGCCCCGCCCGGCAGCGATGAGGCGGTTGGGATCAATTTTGTGTGTGGTTTGCAGCGAGCGCACGACGGAGGTAGCTCGTTTCACGCTCAAATCCCAGTTGTCGTCAATGCAGGAGTTTTTGATGGGCACATTGTCGGTATAGCCTTCGACCATGACTTCTACTTCGGGTCTTGATTCCACGATTTGGGCGATCTTGCCCAGTACCTCATTGGCTCTGGAAGTGAGTTTAAAGCTACCGCTTTCAAAAAGCATCTTGTCTGACAGATTGACAAACACGACTGTTTTGTCAACTTTTACTTCCACGTCTTCATCCTCGATACCTTCTTTCAACACGCTTTTCAGGTTGACAGATAGTGCTAGGTTGATGGAGTCGGCTTTGGTTTTGGCCGCCTGTAGCAGATGGATGTACTTATCTTTTCTTTCTAATTGGGAAAGGGTTTCCCTGATGTTTTCGCTGGCAGACTGCGACAGGGCAGTCAGGTCGCCGACCTGGGTGAGCTGTTTGTCTCGCTGTGCCCTACAATCAGCGAGCTGGTCCTTCATGTTCTCAAGCTGCTCTTCTCGTAGTTTGATGGTATTTTGGATCGTGCGCAGGTCGCTGGTCAGGCTTTGCCGTTCCCGGTCGCAGGCGGCGAGGCGGTTCATATATTCGTTCAGGCTCTGCCCGCAGATGCCAAGGTCTTTGTTGGCGGCGTCGAGTTCTGCCTGAAGTGAGAGAAACTGTTTTTTGGTCACGCAGGAGGTCATCAGCAGCCCTGTAAACAAAAGAGCCGCGAATGAAACAATGGATGATTTCATAAAATTACTGTTTTAAAATGATGAGATATTTTTGAAAATATGAAGATACCGGGGCATTCAGTACTGTTGGAAAAATCTGGTAAAATGGGGTGAATTGAAACGCTGGATTTTTTTGTAAGTTTCTTTTTGAAATTAAGGTTCGATTAAAAACAGAGCTTCCCATTCAGAGCGAAGAGGGGACAAATATCGGATAAATTTTTAGGGACAAGTTTGTTGGGGCAGGCAAAAAAAGGCCGTTCCGCTCAGTGAACGACCTTTTTCTTCCGAAGCCGACAGAAGGAACGGCAGGAATCAAAGCCTGCTCCCTTCGGCGCCCCGGTTCTGTTGGAGGTGGAATTTCATCTATTGCAGTTGGATTGTTTTTAAGTAAGCGACAATATGGTTGATTTTTTCTTTCAGCACGTTTTCGTCTGTGATGCCTTCGGATTTTTGAAAGGTTTCCCACCATGCGGGCATTTCGCCCACGCTGTGACCCGGCACACTTTCAACGCCTCCAATGATCTTGGCAACTTCATCGTCGGGGAAAACGCCGTCTCTGCGCTTGGCAATGTAAGTCATACTGGGTGGTGCGGTATCCAGATTTCCGGCCAGCGAGCCTTTGCCATCTCCATTTTCGCCGTGGCAGATGGCGCAGTAGGAGTTATACCACTGTTTGCCTTCTTCCACAGAGGAGAGGCTTGTAACTTCAGCAGTGGCGCTGTCGCTTTTTTGTGCTGTGTTGCCACAATTCATCAGGAAAAAGACGAAGCCAATTGCCAACAAGAAGATTGGCAGGTAGCGGAGTGCAGACCTGGTTTTCATGTCTTAAAATTTTGAAGATGAGGGTAGCTGTTGCCATACGCCGTTGCGGTTGGTGAGGTGATGTCCTCCGCATCAGCCACAAAAGGCGTAAAAAGACTTTACTTTACAAGTCTATTCATTTTCAAAGTCGTTTGCACTGATCTTCGTCAACGCCAGCATTGTTTTTTGTCAATTCTTTGCCTGGAAAGGGGCCCGAAATAAGGAAGGGAGCCGGAAATGCTCAGCTTATTTCGGGCACCTTCCTTATTTTACGAGGAGTACGTCTCCAGTGAGCAATTCTGTCTTGCCATCAATGTATTGAACGACCAGCTTCCATGTAAAAATATTTTCGTCAAAGGAGGTGCGCTCCTGCTTTCCGTCCCATCCGTAGGCCGGGTTATTAGGCAGGAAATTACTGGTAGAGAAAACCTTCCCTCCCCAGCGATTGAATATTTCAAACAAGCTGATTTTCTGGACGCTTGCGTCGCTGAAGACCGTCAGCAGGTCGTTGATTCCGTCGTTGTTTGGCGAAAAGGCATTGGGGACATAGACTTTCCTGCTCTTTTTTACCAGAATGGATTGCGTACTTGAAGCAGTGCAGCCCAGGGTATCGGTCACGGTCAGTTTGAGGTGCATGTTTTCCAAGGGAGTCAGAATGGTATCGAGGCAGTTTTCGCAGATGGCTGGCTCCCAGATGTATCTCACCAGAGAAGCTGGTGGTACATTGAGCATGGGCTGGATTTGAACCCATTCGCCGAGTTCGATGTGCAGGTCGGCTCCCAGGTCAAGCTGAATAGGTGGAGGCTCATTGATGATAGCAGCCTTTTGCACGAGGCAATCGTGACCGTCCAGCAGGGTGATGAGGTAAGAGCCTGCAGCGAGGTCATTTACCCCTGCTGGTGATAGGGCTGCGTTGTTCATACTCAGTTCGTAAGGGGGCGTACCGCCCTCAATTGCGCTAATCTGGATGCGCCCGTCTGCATCGCCGAAGCAAGTGATGTCCGTTGTATTTATTGCCAACTCCAGAGGAGGAGGCTCTGCAATGGAAGCAATTGCTTCGCCTTTGCAGCCGTTGGCATTCGTGACGGTTACGGAATAGCTGCCGCCAGGGAGGTTTTGCAGCGTTTTTCCCTGGGCGCCATTGCTCCATTGGTACTGCAACACGGCCACTTCATTAGAAGTGAGAGCTTCTGCCATACCGTTTGCTGCGCCGGGGCAGTCCACATCCGTAGTCAGAATAGTCACTTGAGGCTCAGGTAAAACGTGTATGAAAGCCGTATCAGCGGCCGTGTTGCCGCAGGCATCCGTTACGGTGAACACGAAAAACCCTTCCTGTGCGGTGACGGGTAGCTCCAGGTCGGTTGTATTGTTGCTCCACAGGTAGTTTAGCCCTGGCACTCCTCCTGTCACTGTTGGAATGAGCGTGGAGTCTGCGCCTTTGCACAGGCTCAGGTCGTCGAGGCTTGCCTCCAGCCCGGCCCCGTCGTTCAGGGTAAGCGTCAGGGACTGATTCTCGCAAAGACAGGGGAATTCCAGTGTCAGCACGATGCTTTCCGGCCCCTCAGAAATGCCGTCGCACACGACACTGATTGGCAAGTCGTAGTACATCTGGCCGGGGGGAATAGTCACCGAGTTGGGCAGAAAGTCATAATCCACCCCGTTTGTGGCGGTACCACCTATAGTGAACGGCACAACCAGCGGCTGATTAACGTCCGTTCCAGAGTTTCTTTCAAAGCGAAAAGCCCCGTCAGAACAACATTCGTAGGCATTGTTGGCGGAGACAAAGTAGGGGAACTGGGCAGCAACAGTAGCTGTGCCGCCGGCCGTAAACCCGTTGGCCTTCAGGAAGACGGCAGAGTCGTAGTTGCCATCTTTTACATCGCCAATCAGCAGGCGGATGTGATAGGTCTGGCAGGGGATGACGTCGGCTACAGCGGTCAGCACGGTTGTAAATCCGTCGTATTCGATGGCCGTGCCCAGTATATTACTGACAAAGAGATTGGAGTAGTCCAGTGATTCGCAGTAAGCAGGGCTGCCGTTGGCACCCGGGCTGCCGTTGTTGATGGTATTAATGGAAACGGCCATGTTGGTTCCCGGCACCAGGGCGATGTTCTCTCCTCCGTTTGAAAAAGGCCCTGCATAACCCGGGCCACTAATGAAAAAACCAAAGACATCATTGTAGGCCGAGCAGACGTATTCGTTGTATTCCTCTGAGGCAAAAACATACTGAAAGGCAATTGTTTCTACAGTGGGAGGCACGATAAAATCGAACTCAATACCCGTGGCATCTTTTACGGTTCCTGTGGCTATTTTATTCAGGTCGGAATCGCCGGGTTTGTCAAAATCTGTGGTTGTGCTGCCCAGGAAGTTAGGTCCTGTTGCATCCATGACAGCACCGGTTGATAAAATGACGCCCTCGCTGAACCCGATGCTGCCTTCTCCGCCCGAGAAGTGCCCGATTCCCTGAAGAGAACCAATGGCCGAGATGTTGAAGACCTCGAAGCAGTCGCCGACGAAAACATTCTGGATCAACTGCTCCACAGTGTAACTCTGATCTACGGAAAATGGAGACTTGAGAGAGCTTGCCACGTGCTTCTTGGTAGTACCGGTGCGGGCTTCTTGGCTGATGGCTGAATCGGGGATTAAAAAAAGGAACATGGCCTGAATGAACAGGAAAATGTACATCTGTTTCATGGTGACTCGGTTTAAGAAATTTAAGAAACAGGCTATCAGGCCGGAAGTGCAAGGGCATTCCGGGGCAGGCATAGCCGTGTGGAATCGGTTTTTATTGGCGATGTTCCCTGAAAAATGAAAAAGGATTTGTAACTATTTAGGGTCGAAGAAAAAATAAAATGTACGTTTTATTTTTAAAAAGCCCATTTACACTACGAGCTTTTTGAAAAGGATGGGTACAGTTTTATTAATGCCCCGTTTCTTAGAGCATGTTGAGAATTTAGCCACTTGGCTAAAAACGGCCCTTTTTCGCCTGCTTTTTCCCTTTTTTCAACTCCGTAGTGATGCTACGCAACTTCAAAAAGCTAAAAACCTGACAAAAAACTGCTCGTTTTCAGATGCTATTGGGGTTGGGCTGCCGGAGATAAAAAGAATGGATTTTTTGTCCAGAGCAAAGAAAGTTTTGAAGGAATAGCCTTAGCTATTGCTGAAAAACTTGCTTAGCTCTGAGCGGAAAAGACACCTTTTTAGCCCGATAAGCTCAATCTCAACAGCATCTCTGCTCAAGCACCAAATCCAAACAGCTTTTTAGCAGAGGGTGGGAGGGGGAAGAAAAATGAAACTTTTTCTTCCCCCCTTCTACCATTCGAGATTGTATCATAAGTCAAATCGCCGCCAGCGGCGACGAATAAAATTTTTTAAGGTTATTTGGTGGCTGCCGCCACCATTGACTTTTTGATACAGTCTCAATTCGAGATATTTTTTTTGGAAAAAACTTGAAAATCTTTCCCCGAAAATACCCCCTGCTAAGTAGTTACAAGGATTTTAAGCGAAGTGTGTTTGTGGGCTGGTCGGGCCAGTTGACGACAATCTGTCCGGACCCGAAGTGGAGCGTAAAGATAGAAGAGTATTTTAAAAATCTTAGTACTTAGTTCAGGTTGTTTTTTGGAAGAAATATTGAAAAACTTTTCTCCAAAACAGCCTTTTAGGGTCGCAGAAAATAAAATGTACACCTTATTTTTAAAAACCATTTTCGCTATAGGCTTTTTGAAAAGGATGGGTAGCACCTTACGGATACCCCGTTTCTCACACACGGGTGTCGTCTTTTGGACACTGGCTGAATATCCTTGGCATTTTCCTTACAAAATGGATGAGGCGGAATAGAGAGCGTTTAAATCTGAATGAAAATGGATTTGTGCAGTAAGAAGTACAGGTTTATGCCGATACCTGTTGCGGGGAGGAGCAGATTGGCAACCTTCAGTACTGATGCAGATTCCAAGCTGCCATCTTCCGTGATAGCAGGCAGGTTGCTCATGGCATCGAACACGATGTTGTCGCTGGGGTCGAAGCAATTGTAAAGGATGATCTCCCGTTCTTCGTCTTCCACCAGCCAGCCTTGATGAGTTTTGCAGGTGGCGTAGTACGTTTTTCCCGTTGCCTGAAACTCAAAGCGGTATTTGAAGACTGGTTGGTTATTGATCCTTGTGTTGGTCACTTCCTTGCTCATCAGCTTTCCCCTTGTAAACTCTCCCGTTTCCAAGAGCCGTATCGCTTTCCAATTGTTTTTCAGGGAGTAGAGGATAAAGCCCAGGCCGATGGATGGGAAAATAAGGACGAATAAGACAAATGGGGGGAAGACAGCCCTGTTCCCTCCCACGACGTAAGACTCTTCGGGATTGTTGGCATTGTACCGGACCACGACGTCCTCGCCTCCGCTAAATTTCTGGCCGAAGGTAAAGCTTTTGCCCGTGTAGCGCTCATCATTTATCTGGAAGGAATACAGGTTGCTGTAAACGACTTCTTCATTCACCGACGAATTAGTCGGTTCAACGGTGATGATTCTGGCGGGGATTTCTTCCCATTTTTTGCCCCACTCGAACCAAAACTTTGCTGTGGAAAGGGGGATGAAGATCCATGAAAACAAACTGCCCATCACAAAAAATACCCAACCGAATAGCTGAAAAAATCCCCCAAACAGGATGGTAACTTTGGTGAATAAGTTGAGGCTTCGAGGCGGCAGCTCCCACAATTGGCGGTTGGCTGGCTTTGCTTCCATGCATATTTTATTTTCGATGGCTCAAATGTAGTAAACTTCGCAGAGATAATCGTCGGGTAATTTTTTCTTCCTCCTCTACAATTCGAGACTACCTCGAAGGTAAAAACATGACGAGGAAGAGCCGTTTTAGCTAAGGAACGTGCCGGAACTAAGTTGGGTATTTCGGCGAGTGTATTTTGGGGGCTGGCAAGGCAGTGAAATAGGCGCATAGCCTTAGCTACGTAACTATTTCACCAACACAGCCAGCGCCCAAGAGACGCCGCCCAAATGCGTAAGTTATTTCCGGCACGTTCCTAAATGACCAAATCGCAAATAAGCTATAACTGACGGTGGCTGTTCGCTACAGCCGTCTGCTAAATAGTTACCAGGAATCTTGTCGTGGCGGGCAGCCTTCAAAAGGGATTCGCCAATGCGGGATTTGTCGTGTAGGTCGTATCAGTCAGTGTTTTCAGGAAAGCCAGCAGATCACTTTTTTGCTGGGAGGTGAGGTGTTTGCCACCCAGGTGCATGGCCTTCATCAGGGGGTCCACGGTTTCGGAGTATTTGAGGCCTTCGCTGTAAAAATCAATTACTTCTTCGAGGGTTTTGTAGCGGCCGTCGTGCATGTAGGGGCCAGTAAGCTCGATGTTGCGCAGAGTAGGGCTTTTGAATTTGCCCCTGTCATAAGCCTGCCCCGTGGTTTCCATCAAGCCCTCATCGGGGCTGCTGCTCAGGGCGTTGTTGTGGAACTCGTTATCCGTGAACAGGATGCCACCATGGCAGTGGAAGCAGTCGGCTGTTTCGGAAAAGAACAGTTCGTACCCGCTGAGTTCTTCATCGGTGAAGAATATGCTGCTGCCAGGATCTATCACCTTATCGTATTTGGAATTAGAAGAGACCATGGTGCGCTGGAATTGTGCGAGCGCCCGGGCTGCCAGCTCGTAAGTGATTGTTTCCTCGCCAAAAGCCTCGAAAAACAACCGGGGATAGTCAGTATGCTGTTGAAGGCGGCTCAGATTGGCTTTGAAAAAATCTTTCACTTCGAAGAGCATGATGTCCTCCAGGCTGCCTTGCACTTTTCCATTCCAAAGGAAGGAAGTGTTCCAGGCCAGGTTGATGTGCGGCAGGACCTCCCCAGTGGAGGTGAAGGAAATGGCCTGAATGTGGCAGTTGGCACAGGCTCTGGCACTGTCCCTGTCCAGGATAGGATCGTAGTAGAGCATGCGGCCCAGTTTTACACCTTGTACCGTCATTGGGTTGTTGGCTGGGATTTCGAGCAGGGGAAATGTGGCTGGGATTTTTTGAGTGTATGCTTCAGGAGCGTACACCCAATCGTGCGGCCGGGGCTTTAGAGGGCTGTCCTTCTCGCACCCCACAAGCCCAAGAAACAAGGCTCCAAGAAAGAAGCCAATCATAGTGACTCTCATTTTCAGATATTTTTTTAGCATCTGGCCCGAGGTGCAGGAGAAGGAAAAATGAGTTTTTCTCCTCTTCCCGCATGGGGTCAATGGAAATTAAAGAATCCCCTCTCCGCCAGACATAGGTTTTTTGTAACTGCTTAGGATCGAAGAAAAAAATAAAATGTACATTTTATTTTTAAAAAAACATTTCCATTACGGGTTTTTTGGATAGGATAGATACAGTTTTATTCAGAGCTTGTTTGCGTTTTGGTGCTTGAGCGCAGGCTGCGTTAGCGCAATAGTTGTGTAACTCAGGCTATGTTCCTATCTCACTGTCTTTCCAGCTCTCAGAATATCTTTGTCAAAATACCCAACTTGTTTTTGGCACATTCCCCAAAACAAAAAGGACTTCACTTTTTCTCCACCGATTCGATGGAGAAAACGTCGGCTCCGTTTTTCTTCAGCACCAATTGTGCATCCTGGTTGGACATGATCATCGAGCCAAAGGCTTCGAAGTCATAGACGATGGGATTTTCCAGCCACTCGTTCATGTCCATGACCAGGTTGATGTTCCAGGTGCCATCTTCGAGTCTAATTCCTCTTTCAAAAGGCAGGGAGATGTTCACGTAGTTTTGGTTGTTTTCGGTAGCGCCGGTGTGCAGGTTAAAATTTTTGTAAGCGCCGGTTGCGTACGAGTCCCACCTGCCCTCGAACTTCATGTAGTGGTACCCCTGGTCGCCAGGCAGTGGCCACTCCATGTTGATGTTGGTGGTGGTATTAGGAAGGCCGCCGTCTTGGTTGGTCACTTCGTCAAGGCCAAAGATGAACGACAGACTTGTGTACTCCTTGCTGGGCACCTCGCCGATTGAAAATGTGCGGGTATCGGGGTTTTCAATATCCCGATAGTGAACTTTCCTGAACGTAGCTGTGCTGCCGTCGTTGGCGTGAAGTACGAAATTGGAGACGTAGTATTTCAGGCGGGAGATCTGGTATTTGTGACCTGCAGCACAGTCGTACCACGTATCGTTTAGCTTAATTTCCTTTCCGGCCACCATGTGGTCGAAATTGAGTAGAACCAGTCCGGGATCCTTGTCTTTTTTGCACCCCGATACCACCAACAATCCCAAAGAACAGGAGAGCAGGGTCAGAGAAAGAAGAGTTGTCTTTTTCATAAATGCAGATTTTAGGTTTTAATCGTGGGTAACTACATGTAGTGAGTCTTAAGAGCTTATTTGCGTTTTGGTGCTTGAGCCGACACACTCCCTCGCTTACTTGGAGTCTGTACCTAAAGATAAACCTTTTGGAAGCTGCCAGAACATGACTTTTCTCATGCCTGTTGTTTGTCACCAGCCTAAGAGCTTGTTTGCCATTTGGTCACTTGGTCAAAAACAGCCCTTTTTCGTCCTGTTTTCACCTTTTTTCAAATTCGTAGGGCTGTTATGCAACCTCAAAAAGCTAAAAACCTGACGAAAAATTGCTCGTTTTTAGATGCTGTTGGGGTTGGGCTGCCGGAGATAAAAAGAATGGATTTTTGGCCCAGAGCAAAGGAAATTTTGAAGGATTAGCTATTGCTGAAAAATTTGCTTGGCTCTGGGCGAAAAAAGACACCTTTTTAGCCCGGTAAGCTCCAGTCAAACAGCATCTCTTCTCAAGCACTAAAACGCAAACAAGCTCTAAGTGGGGCTGAATGCTGCAATTGCGTAATTTGCGCGCTGCATCAGACGAAGTTATATTATGAAAAAAACCGGATTTCTCTCACTTTCTCTGTTCCTGCTCGCTGGCATTGCCCAGGGGCAGGTTGACACTCTGAAAACCAACACCGCCAGGAAATGGCTCTCCAAGAACGAGCGATTCAAACCAAAAATTAAAACGACTATTCAGCTTTGGAGTCTTTACTCGATGGGCATGGAAGTGTTTGACGAAAAGCTCAAGAAGTACGAGCCAGTGGATGACCGCCTGAATATTTATCTGCGGCGGGCACGATTGGCCATTGCCGGTGAGCCATACAAAAACCTGAGATACACGGCTGTTTTTTTCTATGATCAAACTGGGCGAGATATTCTGGCGAGCAATACAGGATCTTCCAACAAGTCCAGCCCTTCAGTCAACATCAGGGATGCCTACCTGCACTGGAAGGTTTCAAGGGACGAATCGTTGAACTTAATCGGCGGTTGGTTTTGCCCGCAAATGCAGCGTGAAAACATTACTACTGCCTGGGCGGTCACCTCTTTTGAAAAATCCATGTCTGTAAGTTATGTCCGCAATTATTTAGCGGGCACGGGATTGGGCAGGGCGCCGGGTCTGAACCTGGGAGGCTTGAAGAATTGGGAGCTGGCATCTCTTGGGCAGCTTGCGTTAAACTACAACTTTGGTCTCTTCAATCCTGTAGCGGCTGGGCTGTCGGGAGCTTCTGCGGGTAAGCAGTTTTCACCCCTGCTGGCAGGGCGGGTTTCACTCTCTCTGGGCGACCCGGAAATGACCCGCTACGGCATTTCATACCGCATTAATTATTTTAGTGAGCGAAAGGGTGTTTCGCTCGATTTCAACTTTTCTACACAGGGAGAGACGGATCTATTCAGGTCTTCCCGAGCATTTGGCCCGGGGCTGCTACTCAACTGGGGGCCGCTCAATCTTGATGGAGAATACATCTGGATGACCCGGCAGGCGAGCCGGGTTATGGAAACCGGCAGCATTCGGTATTTCGATATAGCAGCCAGCACAGGGCACCTTCGCCTTGGAGCAAACATACCGGTGGGGCGCTTTGTTATAGAGCCTACGGTCATGGTTATGCAGTTCAGGGGAGCTATGGATGCCATCGGACAGGCCGATGCTGCCGCTGTAGAGTTGGCCTCGGGCAGGGAAACGACTTTTGATGCTGGCCTCAACTGGCACCTTGACGACCAAAACCTGCGGCTTATGCTGCACTATACCTGGAGGCGAGGTGATGCTGGTGAAGCGGAAGATGGCTCGCAGGTGAACATGTACTTCAGCCAAAAAGGAGTAGGTGCTATTCGCCGGGGTAATTGGGCTGGCCTGGGCCTGGGCCTCGTATTTTAAGAGTTTGTTTGCGTTTTGGTGCTTGAGCTGGGATACTGTTTGACTGGAGCCTACCGGACTAAAAGGGTGTCTTTTTATCTTCGACAACCCCATTCAAACAGCACCTGAAAACGAGCAATTTTTTGTCAGGTTTTTAAATTTTTGAAATGGCAAAGCAGCCCTACGGATTTGAAAAAAGGTGAAAACAGGACGAAAAAGGGCTGTTTTTGGCCAAGTGACCAAATGGCAAACAAGCTCTAAACTGAAATCGTAGTTTTGCACTCAAAAAACAGGAGATTTATGAAGGTAAAAGCACTTTTAGCACTCACTTTTAGTTTTGTTACCCTTGCGCTGCTGGTGAGTTGCAGCGATCAGCCAACACGCGGAAGCAGCACCCTGAGCGATGAGGAACAACAGGCTTTTGTAGAAAAAGGAAAAGTCATTGCCGCTGCATCTTTTGAGGCATTGAGCACCCGGTTAAAAGCAGCCATTGCAAGAGAAGGCGTGCCGGGCGCATTGGAATATTGCAACCTTGTCGCGTTGCCTTTGTTGGATAGTCTGTCAGCAGTGCACAAGGCCACCATCCGCCGTTCCAGTTTCAGGATTCGGAACCCTGAGGACAAGCCGACAGACTGGGAGCAAAGTGTTTTGACTGACTATGAAAAAGCAGAAAGCGAAGGGCGGGAGCTCAGGCCGATTGTACAGTCGCTCAACGAAAATACCGTTGCTTTTGCTGCACCAATTCGCATGTTGCCACTTTGTCTGCAATGCCACGGCGTTGTGGGGCAAGAACTAACAGAAAGTAACTACCAGATCATAAAAAAACTCTATCCACAGGATCAAGCCATCAACTACAAAGAAGGTGAACTAAGAGGAATCTGGAGCATTACATTCAATCGCTAAATCCTTTTTATCAAGACTATGAATAAGATATTTTTATCTGCTGTATTATTCTTTGCGGGAGTGGTTTGCAGCCATGCACAACGCACTGGTAATGTGCTGGCCGAGCCTTTACCCGTGGGTTACGAGGATCTGAACGCAACGTCGTTTGAGCTGAAAATGAAGGACCGCGGCGTCGTGCTTCTGGATGTGCGCACACCTGAAGAGACAGCTCTGGGCAAAATCGAAGGAGCCACCGAGCTCGATTTTTTTAGCCCGGATTTTGAGGCGGAGATAGATAAACTCGATAAAAATAAAACCTATCTCATTTACTGCCGCAGCGGAAAGCGCAGCGGGAAGACTTGTGCACTGATGGCTCAAAAAGGCTTTAAACACCTTTTTAACCTGGCAGGCGGCTATAATGCTTGGGAAGAAAATAGAGAATAAAACGATGCTTACCACCCTGACTACAGCACCTTTCAATGATTTTGAACCTCGCTTGGTAGAAGACATTCAAGAACACGGAATACAGAAAAAACTGGCATCGGGCGAAGAATTGATGCGACCGGGTATGTACGTCCGGTACATTCCCATCCTCCTTTCAGGCAGTTTGAAAATCATGAGGCAGGACAAAGAAGGGAAGGAAACTTTTCTCTACCACCTCGTCAAAGGTGACACCTGCGCCATGTCGCTCACCTGCTGTACGACCCGAAAGCCCAGCAACGTCAGAGCAGTGGCAGAGGGAACGACGGAGCTTCTCCTCATCCCCATTGAAAAACTGGACTACTGGCTGACGTTGTACCCCTCCTGGAGGGCCTATGTTTTTCAGGCTTATCAAAGTCGCTTTGACGACATGCTCGATGCGGTGGACAGCCTGGCCTTCCGCAAAATGGACGAGCGCCTATTGCGTTTGCTCAAAAAGAAAGCTGCTCTGTTCCAAAAGCGCATTATCTACGTCACCCACCAGGAGCTGGCCGATGAACTGAACACCTCAAGAGAAGTCGTGACACGGCTGCTGAAAAAACTTGAGTTGCTGGATAAAATAAAAACCTACAGAAACCGGATTGAGCTGATACTCCGGTAGCTTTTGCTAAAAAATGGCAGAAGCCAGTGGGGCATCAGATGCTTCTGAAAGACTGGGGAGCTGGTGCTGTTTTATGGTGGCTTAAAAAATTGATGGTTTCAAAAGTCAAGGCAAAATTTAATCTTATGTGACTTTTGTTACCGACAGCCTGGCCCGAAAAGCCCTACTTTGAAGCTGATATCTAACTTTGAAAAAACGCAGGGATTCTCGTTGGAAATGCAGGGAATCGGGATGTAGGAAAGCAACAATATCTGAAAGACAGGCCGTAGTATTCCGGAGCCTGCAAAGACAAAAAGAGTAGTGGCTTAAGAGCTTGTTTGGGATTTGGTTACTTGGTCAAAAGCGACCCTTTTTCGTTCTGTTTTTACTTTTTTTCAAATCTGTAAGAGTTTGTTTGCGTTTTGGTGCTTGAGCTAAAAACGCAAACAAGCTCTAAGGAATGTGAAGATTTTCAGCACAAGATAAATTGTTTTCATTTGGTTTTTTGGGGTTAATTAAGGGCAGCACGTTGCGTGCTGCTCTTTTTTTGTCTATAATATTAGCAACGTGTCGGAAATAAGTTGAGTATTGTAGGCACATTCCCTACGCCGGGGAATTTGAGCAAAATACCAGGGTCGTTTGTTGTTGAAAAAAATCTCATGCCATGGATCCAACAGAAAGAGATTTAGACCATCTGGCACGACGCTTCTCTCAAGAGATGTCAGATGACGAAGTGCAGCTGAACGAGTTGGGATCTTCGATTTTCTCTACGGCAAAATTGCTGGAGATGCGAGGGCGATATATTGAGCGATTGCAACAATTCGATTTCTGGCAGCGCCTGCTGATAAAGGCAGCGCTGTGGTCACCTCTTTTACTGGTCGTCGGCAGTATTTTGCTCTGGTTCAGAATAATCCCCCTGGGGTGGATGTTCATCACTGCTTTTCCCGTGTTGTTTGTCATGTGTCTTTTAAGCGTCTTTTTGATGTACCGCCGTTTTGGAATCAGAAAAAAGACGGAGCACTGGCTAGAAGAAATCGAGAATGAACTGACAAAGAGGCGTGCAATACGATGAAGCGATAACCCTACCTGGAGTAATTCCATCTTTTTTTATTTTTGCACTCACTGCCGGCAAAGGCATCCGGAAAAGTTCATGGTTTCTTCAGTTCACTACCCGATATGGATTTAAAATCGCAGATCATCACGGAAAAACTCCCCCGACATATTGCCATCATTATGGATGGCAACGGGCGTTGGGCAAAGGAGCACGGCATGGCTCGTGTTTTCGGCCATAGGAATGGCGTAAAGGCTGTGCGCGAAGTAACAGAAGGCTGTGCAGAACTGGGGGTTGAATACCTGACGCTCTATGCCTTTTCCACAGAAAACTGGAAACGGCCACAAACCGAAGTGAACGCACTGATGACCCTGCTGGTAGATACCATAAAAAATGAAGTAAAAACCCTCAATGAAAACAGCATCTGCCTGCAGACCATTGGCAACATTTCCATGCTCCCCGAAAAAAGCCACAAAGCCCTGTTAAATGCTATTGAAAGCACCCGGAAAAACAACCGCATGAGGCTGATACTGGCCCTGAATTACAGCGCCAGATGGGAAATCGTCGAAGCTGCCCGCAAGCTCTCCTCGCAGTTGCTCGCAGGAGAACTCCAGTTGGAAGGTATAGACGAAAACTCCTTGTCCAACGCACTCACCACTAAGGATATCCCTGATCCCGAACTGCTCATCCGTACCAGTGGCGAATACCGAATCAGCAATTTCTTGCTGTGGCAAATCGCCTACGCTGAATTGTATTTCACACCCACGCTCTGGCCGGACTTTCGCAAGGAGCATCTTTACGAGGCCATTGTTAATTATCAAAAAAGAGAGCGGAGGTTCGGAAAAACCAGCGAACAGCTCGTCAAAGGCTGACAATGGAATCATTTGCCCCTTTCCCCTGCAATTTCTCTGCAAACCCGATTATTTCATACAACCCCAGACTCTTCAACTGCATACTTTTAGTGCAGCCCGGGTAATTCCCGACATTTTTGCGCCACCTTAACAGCAGTTTAATTAAACCTGCGTTTCTTTGCAGCGCTTTTTAAAAAGCAGAGCAGCTACCTGGCAAGCGGGTATTTTTGAGGGGAAACATCTCTAATCCTGTATGCGGAGAAAGGAAGATGAATTTTTTCCTTCCTCCCCTCACACTCTCCCCAGTAGCTGCAAAGCAGAAATTTTGGCATGAAAAAATCTATTTGGAACATAATCCTCCTGGCAACACCGCTTCTCTTTGCAGGCCATCTCGCAGCACAAGTTGAAACAGATACCATCCTGCCGACGCTGGACTATTCAAAGCCCCGGGACTACGAGATCGGAGGCGTAAAAGTCACAGGTGCTAAGTACAGCGACCCCTCCACCATCATTTCCATCGCTGGCTTTAGGGTGGGCGACCGCATTCGCATTCCGGGAGGGGAGATTCCCCGGGCACTCAAGGCCCTGTGGAAGTTGAGTTTGTTCACGGATATTCAGATCGTCAAGGAGAAAACAATCGGCGACGTGATCTTCCTGGAAATTACCGTGCAGGAAAGACCCAGGCTCACCACCCACTCTTATAAAGGTGTAAAAAAAGGCTCGCACGACGACCTGAATGAACAGGTCAACAAATACCTCATCAAAGGAGGTATCGTCACAGATGCCATTAAGGCGAATGCTTCCAATGCCATCAGGAAGTATTTTGTGGACAAGGGGTTTTACGAAGTGAGCGTAAAGGTGGAGGAAATACCCGATACCTCCCGCATCAATGCGACCCGCCTCATCTTTGACGTGGACCGGGGGCCTAAGGTGAAAATTAAAGACATCACGTTCTCGGGCAATGAAAATATCAAAAGCCGTAAACTTCGGGGTCAGATGAAAGATACCCGGCGGAAGAAACGGATTCTGGCTTCATCCAAACTCATACGAGCCAAATACGAAGAAGACAAAAACAAAATCATCACGTACTACAATAAAACCGGTTTCCGGGATGCCCGCATCCTGAGTGACAGCATTTGGAGGGGGAGCGACGGCGATCTGCGTATCCACATCAACCTCAACGAAGGCAAGCGCTATTTCTTCCGCAATATCACCTGGAAGGGCAATTCTATTTACGATTCAAAAACCCTGAGCAACGTACTTGGCATCAACAAAGGCGATGTTTACAACAGCGAACTGCTCGAAACCCGCCTCCGCTTCAGCCAGGACGGACGAGACGTCAGCTCGTTGTACATGGACAACGGCTACTTGTTTTTCAATGTGGACCCCATCGAGGTGGCAGTAGCCGAAGATTCCATTGACCTGGAGCTGCGCATCTTTGAAGGCCCACAGGCTTCCATTGACAAGGTGGTGATAAAAGGCAACGACAGAACCCACGAACACGTCATTCGTCGGGAGCTTTTCACCGTACCCGGTGAAAAATTCAGCCGCTCCGACATCATCCGCTCCCAACGACAGATCATCAACTTAGGCTATTTCAACCCCGAAAATTTAGGAATCAACACGCCGGTAAACCCCCAGCGGGGAACCGTTGACATCGAATACACAGTTGAGGAAAAACCGTCTGACCAGTTAGAGCTTTCTGCAGGCTGGGGGGGCAAGGGCCGTGGTGTTATCGGCACACTTGGTGTGGCGTTCAACAACTTCTCCGCCCGCAATATCTTTAATAAATCCTCCTGGAGTCCACTCCCGCAGGGCGACGGCCAACGGCTCTCGCTGAGAGCCCAAACGAACGGTCGCTTCTTCCAGTCGTACAATATGTCCTTTACGGAACCCTGGCTGGGAGGCAAAAAACCCAACTCACTGACAGTGGCAGGCTTCATGTCTATTTTGACAAACGGCTACAACAAGCGCAGCGAAAACTTTGGCAGCTTGACAAATGCCGGGGTAACTCTCAGCTTGGGTACCCGTCTCAAATGGCCTGATGATAACTTTATCTCTTCCACCGCACTCAATATCGAAAATATCGCCCTGCGCAACTACCTATTCAGCTCCAGAGGTCTCTTCCGTACGGACAAGGGGGAGATTGTGTCTGAAGGTAGTTTCCGCAATTTTAGTATCACCCAGACCATAGCCCGAACCACCATCAACAACCCCATCTTCCCACAGGAAGGCTCCAAGGTTTCCTTGTCCATGCAGTTCACACCGCCCTACTCGCTTTTCAGCAATAAAAACTACAACAGCTTAAACCCAACGGAGCGCTTCAGGTGGCTGGAATACCACAAGTGGAAAGTCAATGCAGAATGGTATCAAACGTTGGTTGGCAAGCTGGTAATCAAAGCAGAGGCAAAATTCGGATTCATCGGTGCGTACAATAAAAATGTGGGAGTTTCACCTTTCGAGCGCTTCCAGTTGGGAGGTGATGGACTGAACAACCAGCAATTCAGCTACTTTACCGGCACGGAAATCATCTCGATGCGGGGCTACCAGCCCGATGACATCGAAAACAACCGCTTTAACGAAAACAACCAGAACGACCTGAACGCAACCCCGCTCTACCAGAAAATCACGCTGGAGTTGCGCTACCCGCTTTCACTGAATCCAAGCTCTACAATCTACCTTCACACGTTTGCCCAGGGTGGCAATGCATGGAAACGGGCCCGGGATTTTAATCCCTTTGACATGAAGCGCTCCGTGGGAGCCGGCCTCCGGGTGTTCCTTCCGATGTTTGGCGTGCTTGGTTTTGACTATGGCATTGGCTTCGACAAGCCCGGTAGCAAGTTCTCAGATTTGGCAAGGTTTAACATCATCCTCGGCTTTGAACCAGAGTAAGCCAACGTGCCGAAAATATCTTACGTATTTGGACGGCGCCTTTTGGGCCTTGGCTGTGGTGGTGAGATAGTTGCGTAGCTCAGGCTGTGTTCCCAGTTTTGTCAGTCCTCAAAATACCCTCGCCGAAAGGCCCAACTTCTTCCCCGCACGTTCCTGAACACCTGGCTTGCGTTTTCAAAAACAAAAAGCCCCGGCAAATTTGCCAGGGCTTTTTTGTTGGCTCATAAGGACTCGAACCTTAACAGACAGAACCAAAATCTGTAGTGCTACCATTACACCATGAGCCAAACGGTCATGCTTTTTCAAAAAGCGTGGCAAATGTACAACAACTTTGGCTTTTTAAATAGCTCCTCCATAGATTTTTTGTAACTACTTGGCCGGAGGTGTTTTCGGGGAAAGATTTTCGAGTTTTTCCCCGAAAAGCCCCTCTCTGAAAGGTTATTTGACGGCAGCTGCCCCCATTGGACTTGTGAGACAGGCTCTGCCTCTTTAGAGCTTGATTGTGATTGGGTCACGTGGTCAAAATCGGCCCTGTTTCGTCCTGTTTTCCCTTCTTTCAAATCCGTAGCGCTGCTGTGCCACTTCAAAAAGGAAAAACCTGACAAAGAATTGCTCGTTTTCAGATGCTGTCTGGATGGGGCTGCTGGAGATAAAAAGACGACTTGTCAGCCCGGTAAGCTCCATTCAGACAACATCTCGGCTCAAGCACCAAAATGCAAACAAGCTCTTAGTAGTCGTGATTTTTTACCGACAAGCGTCAGCAAGTCTGGCAAGCCTGTTTCAATTCCTGCATAACGAAGGGGTAAAACTGCTCCATCACGTCGATCAATTCACCGATCTTGTGCTGGTCCCGGTGGCTTTTGGCCAGGCGTTCGATCTCCTGGTTTGCTTCAGTCATTTCTTTGTTGCCGACAAAGGCCAGAGTTGATTTCATTTTGTGGCTCAGTTCACGCAGCTCGTCCCAGTCTTTTGATTCGTTGAGTGTTTTTATTTTTCCAAACTCTTCAGGCAGTTCTTCGAGCAGCATGTCAAGCATGGTTTGCACCATTTCTTCGTCCTCTCCAGCCATGAGCCGAAGGTAGTCCAGATTGATAAATGAGGTTGTTGGATTCATGAGGATCAAATTTTTACATATTTTGAAATTTTGTAAAAAAGATCATCTGGCTCAAAGGGTTTTAACACGAAATCATCCATGTCGCACTCTCGGAATTTTTCATCTTTGGCGATTTGCGCATGTGCCGTCATGGCCAGGATGGGGAGTTTTGCCTTGTCAGGGGGGAAGTTTTGGCGAATGTACTGCGTAGCTTCGTAGCCATCCATGATGGGCATCTGGATGTCCATGAGTACGATGTCAAAATCTTCTTTATTGAGCATGTCAATGGCGATCTGCCCGTTTTCTGCAAGGGAAAGACGTATGTTTTTCCATTTTTGCTCCAGGGTTTTCCGGGCGACGAGCTGGTTCATTTTGTGATCTTCTACCAGCAGCAAGCGGAAAGAAGTATCGTCGGGGAGCAGAGCAGCTGAGGAGACAGGAGGTGCAGACGGAGCAAATGCAGCGGCTGTTTCAAAGATGAGATCGAAGAAAAAGATGGAGCCTTTACCCAGGATGCTGGTAGCACCGATTTTTCCTCCCTGCTGTTCGATTAGATTTTTGCTAATTGACAAACCCAGGCCTGTACCTTCAAAAACCCTGTCCTTTTGGAGAATGCGGGTAAAAGTGTCAAAGATTACCTCGATTTTATCCGCTGGGATGCCGATACCCGTGTCTTCAATGGCAAACTTCAGTTGCACGCTGTCCCCAATATCGTGCAGCTTGGAGACAAAAATCTTTACATAGCCCAGGTCTGTAAATTTGATCGAATTTCCTACCAGGTTGTAAAGCACCTGGTTTAATCGCAGTTTGTCGCCCTTGATCATTCTCGGCACACCAGGGCCTATGATGACTTCCAGGTAGAGGTCTTTTTCCTGGGCCTTATACTGCATGACCTCTACCAGGTTGTTGAGGAGGTCGTACAAATCGAAGGGCTCATTTTCAAAAATAATCTTGTTGTTTTGGATTGAGCTGATTTCCAGGATGTCATTGACTACGCCCAGCAGTATTTGCGAAGACTGCTGGATGGAGCGTACCAGGCTCAGCTGCTCGGTGTCAAGATCTGTGTGCATCAGGATATTGCTCATTCCAAAGATTGCGTTCATGGGCGTTCGCATTTCGTGGCTGATGCTGGCGACAAAACGCTCCTTCATTTGGGTACTCTGTCGGGCCAGCTCCTGTGCCTTGCGCAGTTTTTCCGCCTGTTTGAGTTCTGTTATATCCCGGATGGTGCAGTTGTAACCATCAAAGTCTTCAGAAGCGAGGATGTTGGCTGTAATCATGCACTCCCGCATCTCGCCGCTCTTGTGCACGACGGAAATTTCATAGTCCTTGATTGCCTGGAGGTCTTTCAGCTTCAGAAGGAATTCATTTTTTCGCTCGGCGGGATGGTAGAGTTGATGCGCATTTTGCTGTTCGGACAATTCCTTTTCAGTGTATCCGAATAAGTCCAGCGTTGCCTGATTGAAATCAATAAACTGACCCTCCAGTGTACAAATAAAAAGTGCATCTCTGGACTGGGTGAAAATCTCCTGATAGCGCTCCTGGCTTTTGATCATTCCCTGCTCGGCGAGTTTCCGTTCGGTGATGTCCTGGATGATACCTTGAAAGATAATGTGGCCGTTTTCGCCTTTGTTTGCAGAGCACTGGACGAACACGTAGCGCTGAGTTCCATCTTTCTGGCGGATTTTCAAGTCTTTTTTGGCCACACTTCCGACTGTCACCAGCTCTTGGATTTCAAATAAAACAACCAAAGGGCAAGCTTGCTGGATAAGTGCTTCTTTCAAGGCGGGCATTTTCTTGGGAGGGCATCCAAAAATGCGGTAAACCTCGTCAGAGGCATTAAGGGTTCTGGTGGCAGTGTGGTATTCCCAGTTTCCAATGTTGGCAATGCGTTGGGTTTCCTCCAGCCGTTTCAGCACCTGATTGCGCTCAATGGAGTAGCGCAGGGACTTTGCCAGGGATTCAGAATCGAATGACCCTTTGATGAGAAAGTCCTGAGCACCGGCTTTGACGGCCCTCACGCCGAGTTCCTTATCTGCAAGGCCGGTCAGTACAATGATGTTATTTTGGGGAAACCGAGCGACGAGCCTTTCCAGCGTTTCAAACCCTCGGGTATCGGGCAGGGTCAGGTCGAGGAGCACCGCGGCGAATTCCTCTCCTCGTTCCAGCAGCTCCAATCCTGCTGCCAGGGTAGCTTTATTAGTGACCTCGCAGTGTTGTAGATCGGATTCTGCCAAAAATATCTCGACCAGCCGCGCATCGCCGGGGTTGTCTTCTATCAACAAGATCTTGTTCATGGAAGTCAAAGATGAAAGGTTGTCCATCGCATCGGCAGTTGTTAAGTCGTGATAGTGATCCAGTTCCTTCACTTGTTCTGTTTTAGTGTTAATAAATGGTAACTACTAAGATGCTCTTTGAATTTAGCCTGGTAAGCTCAATTCAAACAGTATCTCGGCTCAAGTACCAAAACTATTAGTCAGGCAGCTTCACCAAGCTGGTCAGCGCCTGAAAGACGCTGGCCCCAATGCAGAAAAATTTTTCCGGCACATTCCTGTCTAGTGTGGGAGGAGTAACGATAGTGGGGAGATGCTATGGCTTTTTAGTAGGTGACGCCGCACAGGGCATTATTTTTACTCAGACAAAAATACGAAACTGGCTTCCGGTCCATTCAACACAAACAAACATAAATCGCCGGGGTGGCTTTTGTAAAGTATTTTAAAATCTTCCAGTTTTTCAGGAGCTATTATTTGCCTAGCAACAAACTCTTCCAGAGTTGATGCATTGACCGACCATTTTCCTTTGACCAAATCCTTATCAACGATATTTATGCCAATATCTACAGTATTTTGGTGAATGACAAAAATGGGGTAGTTGGAAACATCCTGCACTATGACGACTTCTGCTGCCAGATGCATTGCCGTTTTGTAAGCTTGGAGTTCCTTTTCCAGCGTTTTAAACTGCGGAGCTTTGCTCATTTTTTAGTGTCTGATTTCGAATCAATAAAAAAGCAGATAGTGGAATTTCTTACCCGTGACAGGGTTTGCTCAAAGGCAGCGAGAGTCCTACCTGTGCAGTATTGCCATCAGCTAAAAAACCTCATTACCGAAAATCACGGACTCATCCGTTTGTGGCAAAAATAGCCAATAATTATAGCCCGAAAAACCCATACATCGCTGGGTATTCAATTGGGCAGATGTTTTTTTCAATTACCTTTGTCCCTTCAAACAAAACGATATCCCCCTCTGAAAAAAGCTGTGGCAATGGGAAAACTTTGCAGTGGGAAAATATTTTCTTCAAATTCTCCTGCTTGTTTTTTACAGCAATCTATCCATGAGTGATTTTATCAAGCACGAATGCGGAATTGTAATGATCCGCTTGTTGAAGCCCCTGGATTTTTACCTTGAAAAGTACGGCACCGTACTTTACGGCATCCATAAATTGCAACTGCTCATGGAGAAACAACGCAACCGTGGGCAGGATGGTGCAGGCCTTGTCACCGTCAAGATCAATAGTTGCCCCGGCACTAAAATCATCCACCGGAAGAGAAACACAGGCAGCAACTCCATCCAGGCTATCTTCGGCCAGGTTTACGAAAACTTTAAAGGCATTTCCAAAGCTCATCTCAAAGATGCAGCCTGGATGAAGAATAATGCGCCCTTCACCGGTGAGCTGATACTCGGACACCTGCGCTACGGAACTCACGGGATTAACAGCGTGAAAAACGTCCATCCCTTCATCCGCAAAAGCAACTGGATTCACCGGACACTCGTCATTGCCGGCAACTTCAACCTGACAAACGTGGATGAGCTTTTCGAAGAACTGGTCAGCTATGGACAGTATCCCATGGAGCGATCTGATACCGTCACAGTACTTGAAAAAATCGGTCACTTTCTCGATGACGAAGTGCAGCGCCTGGAAACCTGGTACAGACCCGATGGCTACACCAACCAGGAAATTAACAAACTCGTCTTTGAAAACCTCAACGTTCAGCGAATGCTCGAAAAGGCCTCCGTGCGCTTCGATGGCGGCTACGTCATGGCAGGAATTATCGGCCATGGTGACGCATTCGTCATGCGTGACCCCAACGGCATCCGGCCTGCTTTTTACTACCACGACGACGAAATCGTGGTAGCCTGCTCCGAACGCCCTCCCATTCAAACGGCTTTTGACGTACACGCCTCCCGCGTGCAGGAGGTCAAACCCGGACACGTGCTCATCATCAAACGGGATGGCACCCTCAGCGAAGTTCCGTTCACCGAACCAGCTGAGAAAAAAGCCTGCTCCTTCGAGCGCATCTATTTCTCCCGCGGCAACGACCGGGATATCTACACCGAGCGCAAGCAACTCGGTGACCAACTGGCCGGCCAGGTACTCAAAGCCGTAAATTACGACCTGGAGAATACCGTCTTTTCCTACGTGCCCAACACTGCTGAAAGTGCTTTCCTGGGCATGGTGCAAGGCATTGAACGCAGGCTGGCGGACATAAAAATCAAAAAAATATCGCAACTCGGCCCCGAGCCTGACCCCGACGCCATCAAAAAAATCATCGGCCTGGCGCCTCGCGTAGAGAAACTTATTCACAAAGATGCCAAGCTGAGAACCTTCATCGCCGACGATAACTCCCGAGGAGAATTGGTTTCACACGGTTACGATGTCACCTACGGCATCGTACAAAACGAGAAAGACACCCTCGTCCTGCTTGACGACAGCATCGTGCGGGGAACTACGCTGAAAAAGAGCATCATCAGCATCATCGCCCGGCTGAGGCCCAAAAAGATCATCATCGTTTCGAGTGCACCCCAAATTCGCTATCCTGATTGCTACGGTATTGACATGTCTAAGATGAAAGACTTCGTCGCCTTTCGCGCCCTGGTGGAGCTGCTCAGGGAGCAGGATAAATCCTTCCTCCTGGAGCAGGCATACGACTCTTGCAAAAAACAGGAAAGCTTACCCGTGAGGGAAATCAAAAATGAAGTAAAAGCGCTGTACGATCATTTTTCAACGGAAGAAATTTCTGGCAAGATCGCTCAGATTATCACGCCAAAAGGACTAAAACCCAAAGTGGAAGTCATTTTCCAGACCATCGAAGGCCTACACCAGGCTTGCCCCAATCACCTCGGAGACTGGTACTTTACAGGAAATTACCCAACTCCTGGCGGCAACAGGGTAGTCAATCGCGCCTTTATGAACTTTGTGGAGGGGAAAAATGTGCGGGCGTACTGATTCCCACTTTTTCAAAACGCAGTTGAAAGGCAGCTCTCAGGCACCAGTCAGTTTCAAAAACTCGTCTTCTGTCAGGATGGTGACTGTGCCCAGTTCCTGAGCCTTCTTCAGCTTGCTGCCCGCTGCTTCACCTACGACCAGGAAATCTAAATTGCCACTCACAGCACTGATGTTTTTAGCGCCGGCAGCTTCTGCTTTGGCCTGTGCTTCCTTACGGCCCATTTTTGACAAAGTTCCTGTAAAAAGGATGGTCTTTCCGAAAAGCGGTGCGTCTTCCCCCACCACCTTGGGGCAGTCTTCCTCCGTCTGGGTCATGTTGACGCCGAGAGCCTCCATGTCTCGAAGTGTTTTGAGGTTTTTTTCATTGTGGAAAAACCGCATCACGCTGTGTGCCAGCACCGGCCCGATGTCTCTGATGCTGGTGAAGCGCTCCTCGTCCCAGTCTTTCAGCTCCATGACATTGTCCACCTCAGCTGCCAGGGTTTTGCTGGCTTTAATGCCCAGATGGTGGATGCTCAGGCTGTGCAGCAGGCGGTAGATAGGGTTGTTTTTAGCCCGCTCCACGGATCTGCGCAGGTTGTCAGCTGACTTTTTGCCGAAGCCTTTCAGTTTCGCAATCTTCTGGTAATCAAGCCGGTAGAGGTCAGCAATGTTGTGCACCCATCCCAAGCGATAGAACCGCTCGATTTGGCTTTCGCCAAGCCCTTCGATATTCATAGCATTTTTGGAAACATGGTGGATCATGCGCTGCAGCAGTTGCGCTTCGCAATCGGGGTTTTCGCAGCGCCAGGCTGCTTCGTCTTCGGCTCGCACGAGTTTTGTGTGGCAGACGGGGCAATCCGCAGGAAAAACAATCTCCTGCTCCGAGCCATCCCGCAATTCTTCCATCGGCTTGACAATGTAAGGGATGACGTCGCCAGCCCTTTCAACTAGTACCGTGTCGCCCAGGCGGATGTCTTTGTTTTTGATAAAATCCTCGTTGTGCAGCGACACACTTGACACGGTAACCCCAGCTAGCTGAACAGGCTCCAACTTAGCGACGGGGGTGATGCTGCCCACCTTGCCGACCTGAAATTCGACGTGCAGTAATTTGGTCGTCGCCTGTTTTGCCTTGAACTTGAAGGCCATGGCCCAGCGGGGATGGTGAGCCGTGGAGCCTGCCCTTTGTTGCAACTGCAAATCGTTGACCTTCACCACCATGCCGTCAATTTCGTAGGCATAGCTATCGCGCCTCGTCTGCCAGTCTTTGCAGAAGGTAACTACCGCAGCGATGTTTTTGCAAACCTGCCGCTCGCCATGTGGAGGATGGTGCAGCGGCACTTTGAAGCCCAGCTCTCCCAGATAATCAATGGTGGCATCATGGGTTTTAAAGAGATCCAGTTTGTTGGCTCCCTTGTCGTCCACCGCATAGCCGAGCTGGTACACGAAGGCTACGATGCGGCGGTCGGCCGTCTCCGAGGGGTCTTTGGTGCGCAGCCCGCCGGTAGCAGCATTGCGAGGGTTTGCGAAAAGCGTGAGGCCGTCGGCTGCCCTTTCCTCATTCATTTTTTCAAAAACATCTTTTCGGATGAGGGCCTCCCCCCGCAATTCAACTTTGCTGATGCCTTTTTGGGAAAACCCGGCCTGTAGCGGGATAGAACGCAAGGTGCGTATGTTCGGCGTGATGTCATCTCCCTTAAAGCCGTCACCTCTGGTTGCTGCCCGGATGAGGCGGTCGTTCTCGTACACCAGGGCGATGGATCCTCCGTCGAATTTTGGCTCTACACAGTACTCAATGTCCATGTCTAAAGGGAGGCTGAGGTAGTTCTTAATGCGTTCATCGAAGTTTTTGAGGTCCTCGGCGTCGTAGCTGTTGTCCAAAGAGAGCATGGGGATAAGGTGCTCTACGGTGGCAAATTCTTCTGTCAGGTCGCTGCTGACCCGTTGGGTAGGGGACTCAGGTGTGATAAGACCGGGGAAGGCCGCCTCTACCGCTTGCAGCTTTTTGTAGAGCATGTCGTACTCGTAATCACTGATGACGGGGTTGTTGAGGGCGTAGTAGCGCCATTCGTGGTAAACAATGACCCGGCGCAGGTTGGCCGCAGTGGTGGCAGCCTGCGCACTGTCTGTCGGTTCCGGTATTTGGAGGAGCTTTTTTGAAAGGTCGGAAAGCTCGTGTTGGTCGTCCTTTGAGTACATAGTCAGCAGCAATTTTGGCTGGAAAGATAAGCTTAGAAGCTGTTTGGATTTGGCTGCCGGAGAGAAAAAAGACGACTTTTTAGCCTGGCAAACTAAATTCAAACAGCTTCTAAGGAATGTTCCGGTAATAACTTTTGCATCTGGGCGGCGTCTTTTGCGCATCGGCTGTGTAGGCGAAATAACTGCGTAGAACGACTATGCACCTGTTTTACTGCCTTGCAGGCCTTCAAAATATACTCGCCAAAATGCCCAACTCATCATAGGCTCATTTCCGGACAAATAAATAAATCGCTGTGCCTTTGGTTGTTAAAATGGGCGGAAAAGATACCTTTTTAGCTCGGTAAGCTCAATCCCAACAGCATCTCTGTTCATGCACCAAAACGCAAACAAGCTGCTCTTACACGTCGTCTTTTACTGAAGATTACCGGATGAGGGTGACGCTTCCACTAATCATATCCTCCTTTCCCTGGCATCTGAACCTGATTTTGTATAGAAAAACGCCCGGATTAACGGGCTTCCCTTTGTAGGAGCCGTCCCATTTTTCAAGTGGATTGGCGGTTTCGAAGATGATATTTCCCCATCGGTCAAAAATCTGGAAGGAGAGGATTTCTCCGGCTACGAAAGGATTGCTGATGCCGTAGGTGTCGTTCAGCCCATCGCCATTGGGGGTGAAGGCTGTAGGCAGAAGTATGTCCTTGCAATCGAGTATCGAGGGGTCAACGACTGTGATGCGCACGGAATCTGTTTTGATACAGGGAAAGGAAGCAGAGGAGAGCTTGACGGCATAGGTCGTTGAGACAGAAGGCATTATCACCGGATTAGGGTCGGAGGGGTTGCTTACATTTGCCGTAGGCGTCCACGAGAAATTGGTAGCACAGGTAGAGGTGAGAGCAATCTGCACGGCACTGCCGAGGAAGATGGTGGTGTCTTTTATGCCAGAAGATTTCACGCCGACAGCAATTTCATCGGGGCGGAAGAACAGGTCCCGGACGTCGTTGCGCGATAAAGCCCGGTCGTACAATCTGATCTCGTCGAGGAATCCTTTGAAATCCTGATCCAGGTTGCAATTGCTGCTGCCCACGGTTAGGGATTCGCTGCTGGTAACATTGACTCGCTGGTTGTTCGGAGCGTTGACTTTTGCAAATTCCTGCCCGTTGACGTATAGCAAAGTAGTAGCACCCTTGCGAACCACGACGATGTGATACCAACACGAGCCACCGGGCAGGGCCTTGCTCAGAGAGCCGCTCGTGGAGGAATTCTCCGTCAGCTCCACGTTTAGAACCCGGGTAAATGGATTGTAGCGGATGGAGAAGGCGTGGTCTGTCGAACAGCTAAGGCGCTTTGAAAAGAGAGACTGACTTTCATTAGCTGCTGAGGTGGATTGAAAGTAAAAACTCAAGGAAAAATCAATTGTGGTAAATGCCCGTTCCACCTTGTCTCCAAATAGGAAAAACCAGTCGTCGTCTCCATCGAAGCGAAGTGCTCTGTCCTTAACCCCACACTCACAAATCAAGTCGCCGTGCACGAATGTCTGAATAGTCGGATCGCCGGCTTCATCGTTGATGTCGCAATTATTTTTGTCAAATGACAGATAGGTGGCCAGCCCCTGATTGATCTGGGCATTCAGGCTGAAGACAGAGAGAAGTAAGAACGGGAAAAAATATCGCATAGCGTCCATCGGTTTTATAATTTAGGGCAACTACTTAGCAGAAGGTGTTTTCTGGGAAAAAATTTTCAATTTTTCCTAAAAATACTCCAGATTGAGCCTGTCCCACAAGTCAAACTGCCGACTTTGACAGCGAATAACGCCCCTCTCTGAAAGGTTATTTGGCGGCTGCCGCTGCGATTGGACCTATGCTACAGCCTCATCCTTCTAAGTAGTTACAGTTTAGAGCTTGTTTGCATTTTGGTGCTTGAGCAGAGATGCTATTTGAATTTAGCCCGGCAGCTAAATCCAAATAGCTTCTTAACCAGGCAGAAGTATTTAAAACGGCGGTAAAGTTCAAAGTTTTGATCAACATAAGTGCTCTCCTTTGGGTCTTTATCTCAAATTTTAGTTCGAGCTAATGTTAAACAGGAACTTCTAACGGAATTGAGCAGCCAATATTTTAAGAACCAGCGCTGCAAATGTGTGTTAATCTTAGAAGCCGTTTGAATTGAGCTTACTGGGCTTAAGAGTCGTTTTTTTCTCTCCGGAAGCCCAATCCAAACAGTTTCTTAGCAGATAGTGCATTTTAATGATGCTTCCAGTGGCAGATTTTGCGTTGCGTCGAGCTGCTTATGGATTTTTCTTTTCTACATTTGTCGTCACTGTGCAGCTGGGGACATCTTTCGGAAAGGCTTTCAAACTTTCCCAAAGCATGCCCCCAACTGTGGAGGAAGGAGTGGTG
>WBZO01001188.1_pt1 | contig 43095 bp, 48 predicted proteins | sample 5204261 | NCBI WGS metagenome assembly WBZO01 (sample SAMN12412400, study PRJNA552823) | activated sludge metagenome | isolation source: activated sludge from anammox sidestream of wastewater treatment plant... | place: USA: North Carolina | collected 2017-09
GACCCGGCAGGAGTTCTTTGAGCAGTTGCGACCTAGAGATTGCCATGTCTAGAACTCCTTAAACACCAAGCGAGTTGGTATAAGAATGCACACCAACGTTGAACTTGACAATGAACTCCGGATACGGGTCCGATTCAGTACCACGAACAACGTCAACGATGCGGAAGCCAAGCGTGCTGGTCGTAGCGAGGCTGCTACCATTCGTGCCGACCACCAGACGCGCATCCGACAGGCCAAGAACCGAACTGGGCGAACCGCTCCAGCTAATGGCTGCATTCTTGCCAATCGCGCCGGGCCAACCCGAGCCATTGGTTCCGCTGTTGAACGACCCAAGCGCCGCCGAGCCTTGAATCTGGTACAGCTGATTCGGGTCGTCGTTCACGAGCACCCAGATGTCCTTGTAACCGGCAGTCGTCGCACTGACGGGCAGATACTGACCCCAGAGCGAGTAGTTGACCGTCGGAGCGACATACTGGATCCCGACGCACACACCCACGACGCCGGCGGTAGCATCAGCGGAAGTCGTAGGGATCTTGATGGCGACAGGCGAAGTCGAAGCCTCACGCGCCGGAAGACCCGCGCTCGAAAGCTTGATGATGTCGCCCACGTAAAAAGCCGTCGTATCGGCCGAAACCTTGTACGCACGAGCCGTTCCAGCAACGGTCGGGGCACCCCCGATCATATTGACAGGACGAAGGCCGTACGGAGAGGCAGTTTGTGCCATGAGTTACCTCGTACAGTTATTTGCCAGTACCAAAACGCGAGCTTGAAACCTCGGTCTTGCTCTCGCGGAACAGAGGCATCCGGGGGTCACTCTCACGCATGAAGTTGTGGTTTACCGCGTTGAGTTGCGCGTCAGCAGCGTTGCGATAGTACGCATCACGCTGTTCGATCATGTCTGTCGGCATCTTGCAGAGGATCAAACCTCCGACTTCGACGAGTCCCTGCTTGTTGCCCGGAATCATCAGCTCCGGGTAGTCCTCGGCCCGCACGGGCTCCCAGCCTTCGCGGAACTTCGACGAGACGTTCGTGGGGTCGCCCTCCCCGAGGGTGGACGCCCGGATCCAGCGATGCCCGTAGCCCTCGCGTGGGGCGGGATCCGGCAGAGTGGACGGTGGACGCCACTCCCGCTGAGTCCGTTCACGAGTAGTCATTTCGCGTGTTTCCAGCTCTTTCGTTCCGCGTTCAGCCATTTCGATTCTCCAGAAGGGCTACTTGCCGTGCGTATTCCTCGACAGGCACGCCCAGCCGTTTCGCAATGGCGACCTGAGATTTGGTGAGTACCAACTTTTTGGGAGCAGACTGACGAGTCTGAGGAGCGACGACAGTCGCAGGGCGCTTGGCCGGCGTGCCTGTCGTAGAGTCTTCAAGCCGGAAATACTCCGGGAAGACCTGTCTGATGCGAGCGTTCAAGCGCTCGTAATACTCTGAAGTGCGGGGGTCTACACCGCTCTCGACCAACTTCTTGTGCGCGCCCAACGCGAAACTCGTCATCTCGTCGTCAGACCCAAACCAAGGATTCTCTTTCTGCCACTGCAAGGCCCGTTCATCGGGCTGGTGGCGCGGAACCGGCTGTGGGACGCGTTGAACCGATTGTTGCTGAAAATTTTCGTCCTGTAAAGGGGCCTGTTGCTGCTGCCGCGCAGCAAACGCGCTCGACTGCTCCAACCGGTACTTGGCAGCGGCAAGTTCCTCCTGTGCCTCGACCAGCGCGTCGGCGTCACCCGCCTCGTAGGCGTCCTTGACTTTCTTCTTCGCCATATCGAGCTGGGCCTTGGCCGCAGTCTCCAGCGTCTGACCGAACACCCGCTCGCCGGTGGCATACATCGCTTGCAGGCGTTTGTTCTCCTCCAGCACCCCTTGAGCGTACCGCAGTGCTTCCTCACGTTCGCGTGCAGCCTGCTCGCGCGCTCGACGTTCGTCGTGATAGCCGTGGCGCAACTTGCCGATACGCTCCTTGACTTTGGCACTGTATTCGGCCAGTTCATCCTCAGGGATGTCGTCCGGGTTCTCGTTCAGAGGCTTGCGATTACGATCTGCTACAGGGGTGTCATCGACAATCTCGACTTCCGGCTCGGACTCCTGTTTCGGCTCATCGCCTTCGATCTCGAACCCTGTGACCTTGCCCTTGTCTTCCGGATCCGGAAGAGCATCGAGGTCCAATTCAGTCATGTGGCTTTCTACGGGTGGCATGGATGGCTCCAGTTAGCGCAGTTTCCTGCGAAAAGTACATCAAGCGCGCGAGAGTCCGCGCGGGTCTTCTACAACAGCTTCTACGGCATCGTCGTTTATCAGTCGAAACTCCTTGCCGTGGATCCGCACGCGGGTGCCAGAGTACGGACGGGTCAGCACGAAGTCCCCCACCTTGCAGTACGGGCCGCTGGGGAAGCGTGAAGTGTCCTTGTACGCATCCGGCCCCATCGCCATCACGAACAACACCACGGTGGTCAACTCCTCGACACGCCGCACATTGTCCGCCTTGATGATCCCGGTGTCGCCGTACGTCGTCTCGATCTCCGGCAGCGCGCACAACAACTTGAAGCCGGTCGGTTCCGGCAACTGCTTGGCCTTGCGGGCGTTCTCGACATCCAACCCCGATTCCATCTGTTCCATTCAGCTCTCCTTGTAGCCTTGAATCAAATCCAGAAACTCTTGTTTGATATTAAGCACGGCGTTTATCTGCCCTCTCAACATATGAACCTTCTCGATCCCCTCCAGCGGGCCTACTGCAAGCGCATGTTTGTAGTTTTCCTCCATCTCGCTAAGTCTCTTGGAAAACACTTCCTCAAAACTCTCTACCATGCTCATTTCTTCTCTCCTGCTTTTCTTATGGTACTAGCTAGCTGGCGTTGACGTAACTCGGCGTCTTTCATGATCTTCATGCGCTGTGTCTGAGTATTCTCTCTCGCCTGTCGATCTTTAGTGCCTGCGGCCATGCCTTTGACCACCTGATCCGCAGCCGCACGCCGTTCCTCGTTCTCCAGTTTCGCAGCCTGCAACACGGTCTCCACGAGGTCTTTCAGGACTTTCCTGTCCACTTCCCGTTTCCTCAGCTCCAGATCCATCCGCTCGTTCTGCAGCACGGGGTCTTGTGCGGCCTGCTGCGCCTGCTGTGCCTGAACCTGCACGGTGTTGCGTCCGAGGAGCTTCTGGGCGGCTTGGGCCAGCATGCGGGAGAGCTGTGCCTCGACCTCGGGCGGCAGCGGTTGCTCTGGGGGCGGCAGCGGGGCACCCATCATCTGCTCGATCTGCTGCCGGTAAGCGTACGCCAAGTGTTCGCAGATGTGTGCGAACATCGCTGCCTGCATCTCCTGTGCTTTCGGATTCTGCCCCATCTGCTGTTGCAGGAGCGGATCCTGCATCGCGGACATATGCACCGTCAAGTGTGACTCGTGGTCTTGCGACAGGAACGCTTTCACGGGCTTGCTCGTGATGATTGCCATGTTCTCCGTCACCGGGTCCGTCGGCACCATGTCCTCCGGTGTGGGCACCAGCTTGCCCACGTTCTTGATCCCCAGCACATCCAGCATCTGCCTGTGGAGTTCCTGCATGTTGTAGATGTGCGGGGCGGAGGCCGAGAGCTGGACGACCGCCTGATACTGCACGATCTTCTGGGACATCGTGGCCGCGTTCGGGTCGCTGACCGGGAGGATCTCCACCAGCTCGTAGTCGGTTTTTCTCGCTCTGCGCCCCTGTGGCGCGTCCACGTCGTACGCGTAGTCGTCGGAGGTATAGTCCCGGATGATGCCGGCCAGCAGCCGCAGCTCCTGCTTCAGCGCGTGGTGCACGCGGGCCTGCACGGCACTCATGACCTTGAGCATCCGTTCGAGTATCGCCAGCGTCGTCCCGACGGGGGTCTGCGCCGAAATGTCGGAGATCTTCAGGTCGCCGGTCGCCGCCAGTCTGCGCCCATCCTCGACGATGGAACCAAGCAGCTGAGCGAGCACCACCGAAGGCTCCTTGAACGGCAGCGGCAGCATGTTCTCGCGCAGGGTGCCCGAGAGCACGTCCACGTCCCGGAACTCTCCGGGCGTCAGCGGCAAGTTGTCGTTCTTGATCCGCATCCCCTTCGTCTTGAACCCGGCAGGCAGGTTAGACAGCGTCCCCGCATCCCCCAGCTGCCTCAGGAACGCCGTCGCTCCCCTCACGTAGTTACCGATCAGGTGGATCAGCCCGAACCCGTACGCTCCGAAGCCGGGGACATACATGTAGTGCACGAAGTGCTGTCTGGCCAGCGCCAGCGGATCCTCCTCGAACCAGTTGCGCCGGATAGCCAGCACGTTGCCCGTAGCCGTGTCGATAGTCACGACGTACGGTTTCACGTCCTCCTGCTCCCGCCGCTCCTCCGCAGTCAGCAGGTTGTTCCCGCCAAGGTACTCGTTCAGGTCTACTTCCGTGTGGATCTCGTACAGTGTCACCCTGCTGTCGTTGACCGGCGACTGGCCTGCCTCCTCGTCCTTGGCGGCCTCGACGACATCCGCAGCGCCCGACGGACCTGTAACGTCCGCTTCCAGCGTCCTGTAGAACCCGACTTTCTGCAGTTTCTTGATCTCCTCCCCGGATTTCTTCATCCGGTGGGTGATCCGTGGGCAGGTGACGGCAGTGAGTGCCGAGGCTCCGTACGGCAGGATCACGTCTTCCGCAGGGACAAAGAGCGAGACCTGACGCTGCAGCGTGGGGTCGAAGTACACTTTCTTGAACGCACTGCCCGCCAACGGCAGGTGCCAGAGCATTTTCTCGTGCTCCGGACGGAACTCGGTCATCACCTCCATCAGCTGGAAGTTCAAGTCCTCCTTCACACGCGTCGCCGCCTTCAGCTTGTCGGGCGTCTCCACACCGATCACGTTAGTCTTGACCGGGCCCGCAGCCGGCAAGGTCTCCATGACCGTCTCCGACTGGAACCTCACCACCGCCTCGGTGAGCATCGGATGAGTGAGCGCGCAGGCACCCGGCCACGGCTCGGTGACCTCCTCAGGCTTGATCCCCAGCAGCTTGATCCCGTCGGTGTACGTCTGCTCCCAGTCCGCACGCGAGGCGAGGTCGGTCTCGACATGCTCCATCAGGTCGCTGGAGAGCCGGTGCAACGCCGCTTCGTCCATGACCTCGGCCAGATTCGCATCGAACTCGGTGAACGACAGGTCTGCAGGGACAGGGGTGAGGGGAACCTCCACGTCCGGGTCAGGTTCTTCCAGCTCGAAAGTGAACTCGGGCTCTGCGGCCGCTTCTTCAACCATGCTCGGGAGAGGGCTGGGGCCAAAATTTCGCTCGATTGCCATGATTTCGTGCCTTTAGCAGCGGTTTTCAGCGGTTTTTCACCAATAAGTACGTCGGGAAGCACGCATCAACGCTTCCAACGGGTCATCGTCGATGTCATAGTCGCTTTTCAGACGGACGAGACCACCGTTTCTTATCCTCATCAACGCCATGGATACCGTATCCACCCAGTCGTCGTGTTCACCGGCAGGGAAATCTGCCACTTCCTCTATGACTTCCTCCGCCCAGCGTGTCCGAGGAGCGTAAACCATCCCCGAGGAGAACATGTCGGCTACGGAGTTTACCCTCGCAACCTTGTCGTTACCACGGGACGGCACGTACTCCTGCACGGGTATGCCCGCACGACGCAGCTCGGCGATGAGCGGAGCCCCCGTCGCCTTGGCCTCGACGATGATCCCGTCCGGATTCCACTCCTTCACGTCGGCCAGCACTTTCTGTTTCAGCTCGGGGAACTCCAGCTTGTCTCTCCAAGCATTTAGCAGGATGACACGCGACTGCTCGTCCCTATTTTTCCAAATTCCCCAGAGTGTACACGCCGAGTAGTTCGCACGGTCGCTCTTGCTGAAGGCCGTGTCATACGACAGAAGCGTGTATTCGCACTTCGGAGGCTTCTCCTCGGTCCACGCTTGCCACCATTCGCGCTTGATAACAGCCGCTTCTTCCGATGTGGGTGTCTGGAGATACTGTGCAGACCACTGAAACGCCGGCATCGACGCTCTGGTACGCTCCAGCTTCTCTATGGGCCACATCTCGGGCCAGAGGGACTTCCCGGACGGCAGGATGGCAGGGAACTCGACCACCTCGTACTGGTCCGCCTGAGGGTTCAGCGCCATATCGGAAATTAATCTTCCAATTAAGTCTTTCTTGTGCCATCTGGTATGTACTACCGCCATACGTCCTGTAGGCATCAGGCGTGTGCGCAAGCCATACGTGAACCACTGGTACACTTTTTCGTACACTTCAAGGTTACCAGATAGTGCGTCTTGCTCCGAGAAGGGATCATCGCAGTTATGTACAAGAAGTTTTTCAACAAAAAAGGTGTTTGCCCCCGGCACCGTGATGTCGATAAACGTAGCACCGGAGGCGCGTCGCTCTATTCTTCGGAGTCGTCGTACTCCCACAAGAAGCCCGAAAAGCCGCGTCCGGTACGCCGCTCCAAGTAGGCCCATAAGGAGCCCTTGACGACGTTGTTCTTCTTCGCCGCCTCGGCTACAGAGTCGTACCACACGGGTGCGGAGCCATCCATATTCATCCGCTTCACCCGTTCGAGATTCCAGCTGTTGTACACCCGCGACCGTGACAGCCCGTGCGTTACGCGCGGATCGTTGCTTGAGTCTTTCATAGCCGATCCTCATGAGCTGGGGAAACGACAATGTGTAGACCCAATCACGAGTTGTCAATGATCCAGCGACGACCCATCCACGATTGAACGTCCAGACCGGGTGGTCCTCGGACATCACGGCACCATCCGCTTCGATCTCGAACTCGTGGACAGTCTGCCGAATGGCAGACACAGGAAGAAATCCTTTATGCGTATATACTCTTTCTCCGACCTGCAAAGAACCGGCAGGCACGGGCCCGCGTGCAGTAGATACAGTAGATGTTTCTTTTATACACAAAGCGAGGTGAGCGCCTCTTCCGGCCACCGCACCACCGGTACCTACAGCGAACACCTCACCCCCATGATTGGTGTTCCAGCGGCCGGCAGCCTTCGTGTCAGCAGCGACAGAAACTTCCGGGAAGACCTGTTTATACTCAGAGGAAGTGATAAGATTTCGTACTTTACGAGAAAAGTCCACTGCAAGGTCCGCAGTGTGTGAAGCGGTAATAATGTAGTGTGTAGGATTACGTCCCAGATACCACGCTGGGAAGTAATAAGATAACATGTAGGAGTTATGGGTAGGCAGCAAAGTGCGCCCTACTAAATACAAACCATCAGGGGAATCGACCTGAATGCAGTGCCCAATCTTGCCCTCGGAAGACCGCTCAACGCTCCACAGACCGATCATTCTGCGCACGGGCTTGCGCTTCGGGATTTTCCTCGGAACCCGCAGGGGGATATCCAGCAGGGGGCTGAACCCCACCTGAATCACGTCGTTCCGACCTTGCACGCCGGAGGAAGATAACGCGGCGGGGGTTATGGATTTATAAGGCCTCCAGCCAAAGGTATTGACAAGCTCCATTACTCCTTCGGCTAATTCTACGCTGGTCGTAGAGAACGTAACCCGCCCAGTAACATCGCAGGCCCCATCAGTATCAATAAGCCCAGCCAGAAGTTCTAGGCGTTGTTCGAGAGAGCCGTACAGGTAAGCCTGAGGGATGTGCTTGTGGTGGTATACTCCCGTTGCCTTCAAATCCCTATTTAATTTGCCCTCGTGCCCTTTCCCCTGCAGCCCGCCGAAAGACGTAGTCACAGTAACAGGGGACACTTGCTTCCACACGGAACTTACGGCATACCCAAGCCGTTCCATCTCGCGAATAGGCCCTACGTCATCGATATGGTGCGTTATAGCAGACTTGCCTAAAGTGCCGTTGCCCAGCCATACTCCAAGAGCATATGGGGGCATTGGGAGGTCTGCAGGGGGGAATTGTAGCGCTTCTATCAGTGGCAGTTTGTACATGGGGCGCACAAGCCCCGGCCGCTTCCCTGCGGTTGTCGTTTTTCGCCCTTGCAAGAACGATTTAGCTTCAAGGGTGCGCCATCGCCTAGCAGGCTCCTGCCATAGCACCCACTCGTGGTTCTCATTACACCATATGTCTTCTTGATTGTCTCCAAAGCCAAACGACATCTTCACATTGGCAGGGGCTTTACTGGAAACCGCGACAACTCGCACAGGGCGTCCAGAAGGGTGGAAAACATAGTCCCCGGGAGAGAGCTGGCCGTGAGTAGTCCACCCAGAGGGGGTCATAACCGGAGTATCATCCGCGCATAGCTTACCATGTCTCGGAGCTATAGACACAGCAATACGGTCCTTAGTACCTGCTTCAATCTCGGTAAGAAGGGAGGCTAATATCTTTAAATGAGAGCCAAGAACATAATCTGGCTGCATCATAAGGATAAAGGCAAGGAAATTATCTCTAGCAGCCTCCACCGCAGACTTGGTTTCCAACGCCTCCAATAACGCCAACAGCTCTTCTTGCTCCGCATGGGAGAGGGAAGGCAGGCGTGCAAGCACGTCCTTGGGGTCGAAACCTAAGTCGGCAAGCATCAAAGCCCCAAATCTAAGTCAACAAGCATCAAAGCCCCAAATCCTTCTCCGGATCGACCGTAACGTCCTTGAACTCGATGTCGGCAGCGGCCGGATCGGCACGGGAGAGCAGTCGGGTGAGCTTCGCCCTCAACTGGGCCTCCAGCTCGGTAGCCGGCAGGGACTTGTGCGTGACTTCCGAGCGCTCGACGAACAGACCCACGTCACCCACCTTGCCCAGCAGTTCGAGGGCCTTCAGGCGCGTGTGAGGGGCACCCGTGTCGGTCAGCTCCAGCAGGCGATTCACGATGTAATTGCGCAACTGCGCGGCGGTACCGATGATCTCGCGGTCGTACTCGGTGAGGAGTGTTCGCAAGTGGGCAAGCGCGCCCGGACTGGCAGCGGACGGGCTGACGCCCGTCGGGACTCCTGCCACGATGTTTCTGGCAAGCATCTTGTCGGCAGGTGAGGGGTCTTCTTCTACCTGCTTGTCCTCCAGACCGAACGTAGCCACTACCGCAGCGGCCACGCGCTGATCGTCCAACGTATAGGCGTAACCCTTCACGGGAAGCGGCAGGCCGCTCTCGGCTTCGATTTCGAGTTGCATGGAGGGAGTTTAGGTGTACATGCGGTGGAACGCAAGGGGGTAGAGAATGTCTAAGTGATTTTGAATTTTTAGAAAATTTTTGCAATATGGTACCGCTTGGATGGTACCAAATACACCCAAGCGAAAGACGCCTAAGCGAAAGACGCCTAAGCGAAAGACGCCTAAGCGAAAGACGCCTAAGCGAAAAACGCCTAAGCGAAAAACGCCTAAGCGAAGCGAAAGACACCTAAGCGAAAAACGCCTAAGCGAAGCGAAAAACGCCTAAACTAAGTAAAATACGTACCCAAACCAAATAGACTAAGTAAAATACGTACCCAAACCAAATAGACTAAGTAAAATACGTACCCAAACCAAATAGACTAAGTAAAATACGTACCCAAACCAAATCGTGGGAGTGAAACACTATACATTCTCAGCAGCAGGGTCCCTTTCAGGGAACTGGCATCCGGGGGTACGGTGGGGTCACAGGATTGGTGGTCGCGCATCCGACGCGCACGAAAAACGTTCTATGAGATACTGTAGTTAATGCAGCGACATGGTGTCGCTTGCAGACTTGGAGAAGGCGATGAAGATCGTCAAACATGAAGTCGAGCGCGTGCTGCTCGACGTAGAACGGATCGAGACAGCTGCCACGAGAGCGGCGACTCATTGTGCAAGCAATGAGCGCTGGGCCGAAGTGGCCCACGCAGTATTCAAAGTCTTGTGTAGAGACACAAAACTTGGGTATAAAGAGTTCAAACGATTATACTCCGCGGCGAACGTGTACGCGTTCGCCGTATGTGAAACAGGAGGGGGGAGGGAAGGCCTCCGAAACGCGGAAGAAAAATTATTCGGAGAGTTAAACTCTCCGAGGTGGGATTGACCAGAAAGGCGGGCTTCGGCCCGCCTTTTTTTGCGTCAAAAAATTTTGACGCCAGTTCCCAAGTAAGTGCGTGAGAGAGTGCAAGAGTGCGAGAGCGTACTTGATACCAGTTACATCTTGGGCACGCGAGTCCGCCCTGTCGGACGGAACAGGCATCAGCACGGGAGCGCGTGGGCACACTAAAGCGCACAAGAACGCGCGCACGAAAAACGTATTAGGTTATAGTGGAGGCACTGGATCGACGCATAACGCGAAACGACAGTATTGCTCAAGGGGAGCATGCAATGGCCAACACTGCTGCAATTGCCAGTATCGGTAGACTGGCGCCCGCCCTGCATACCACTGGTGCGCAGGCACTCAAAACCAAGGCACGCCACGAACGCGACGATTCTGGCATCGAGAAAGGTTACCGCGAAGCGCTGGAACTCATCCATTCGGATGACCCGCTGATGGCAGAACTCGTTACGACTGATGGGAAGCTGGTCAAAGGCGCGGTACTTGCTTCGCTCAGGACCGCATTCCTCGCGCCGGCCTACAACCCCGCGCCGGATGCGAAGACGAAGCCTGAACCGATCAGCAAAGGCGCGCTTAAAACCCTGCAAAACTACTGGGCAATGTTTGCCCGAGCGCTGCGTGGTGATGACCCGACGTTCTACTTAAACCCGCAGCGCGCTCGTGATGCGCAGGATCGGGAGGAAGCCGAGCGTGAGTCGCGCTTGCCGCCGTATCGGGCGTTCCTGAAACGCGCTGGTGAACTGCGTGACCGCGCCGCGAAAATGGGCGCCGAGGATAACAAATTCTCGGCAAACGAGATCAAGGCAATACGTGCAGCTGCCGAAGACCTCGCCAACATCGTGCGGTACATGGCCGACGCCGAAGTGTAAGCGTTAGGTTCCAAGCCCCGGCCCTTTCGGGTCGGGGCTTTTTTGCGTCAAAATTTTTGACGCCAGTTCCCAAGTAAGTGCGTGAGAGAGTGCGGGAGTGCGGGAGTGCGGGAGTGCGGGAGCGCCGGAGCGCCGGAGCGCCGGAGCGCCGGAGCGTCGCGCTTGATGCCAGTTCCACATTGGGCACGGGGGTCCTGCTCCGCAGGAACGGGCATCGTACAGCAGGGGAGTGATTGGGCGCACGGAGCCCACTGAATCTGCTGAAAATATAAAATTCCTAAGATTAGGATTCCTGTGATTTTGCACAGATTCGGTACGCCCAAGGCGTACCGGGGGGAGACAGGGGCAAGCGAGCCCGATCTATCAAAATGTTATTTTCCTAATGTTAGGAAATGTGCCAAAACGGCCCGAAATTGGCAGCGGCGGGGGTCGTTTGTAAAATGTTAGACGGATTTTATGTAGTCGAATGTATCACGCGACTGTAAAATGAAAGACTACATTCCCTGCTTCTCCCTACTTATCCCTATCTGTATCCATCTATTCTCTCTTTATAATGTAGTCGCCATTTAGTAAAACATATTACCTCTTGGAAATGAATCCTGACAAATTCCTCCGAAAACGTCAGAAAAGAAATAACCCCATAAATTACTCAGGTTTTTCCCATAGTCTAACATTAGAATTTTGACTACATCGATTTTTTTTCCCACTACAGCACACTACGCAGAGAAAAACGCCACCCAAACTAGACCCACGTCACGTAGCTTAAATTTTGACTACACTGCGACTACATTAACTTTCTCTAACATTTCCATTTTCCTACTACAGACCCCCTACAGACCCCCTGCTGCATACGTGCTGACGCATTTCCAAACCTTAAACAAATTGACTACATATCCCCCATTTTTGCTGACTACATGTCCTGTCCAAAACATACATTTTTCTAAAAACCTAACTTTCTAAGACTTTCTCCAGCCCGTATACACCAAAAGTCCAACCCATCATCAAACCACACATACATACTCTCTCCAATCTAAGACTTCATCCAATTCCGCCCAGAACATTACGTTTTATAAAACCGCGTCTACATCCCTTTTTCTAAGATTTTCTCCAACCCCGCCATTTTTCTAAGATTTTCTCCAGTGTGGAAACATCCTTCTGTCTAACGCTTGACACTAGCCAGCCTTGGTGGTATAATAGTAGTTGAAGTGGGAGATCGCTCCCGACCGCTCTTTAACAACCTGCAAGAAGTGACGCGACGAACGTCGCGTCGATACGCGCTCGCGTGCAGATCCCCGCCCCCTGCCTGCAAAGGCATGGATTCCTAACACTAGGAATTCAACAAACATCGGGTCGGTCGGAGGCGCGCCCGAAGGCCCGCAAGGTACAGTCCTGCGGTAACCCACGGCGCTGGACGAAGGTTCGCCCAAGGCGTTTTTCTTCTCGCCCAAGACGAAGCCTCGTCCCCGGCTTTCAGATCACGACCAGCAGCAAAGACAAGTCCCCTGCAGCATCACCTGCCAGATCGGTTCATCCTCGTCGGAGTGGTTCCCGGCGGTGGGCATGGCGACGGATCTCCTGCAAACCGCGACGCGTAGCAAGCCGCCTTAACCCCTATATGGACTGCCCCTCGGCGGAGGGATCGGCAGCGGGCGGCTGCCAGCTGGGAGGTTTGAATCTTTGAATCTTTGAATCTTTGAATTTTTGAACCTCTCGGGCGCACTGGCTGGGTGTTGGTTCGGGTGCTGTTACACGCCCGGACATTTGCGGCTGCACCCATGTGGAATGAGGAAAATACGTATTTTCCTAGTGTTAGGAAAACACTCCACATGAGTGCAGCTGCTAAACAGGAGAAGAGGAATGAAGATGAAAGTAAAGATGAAAGTAACCTTGAGAGGAATGAGCAAAAAGTAAAGATGAAAGTAACCCTGAGAGGAATGAGCAAAAAGTAACCTTGAGGAGAAGAGAGATGAGCAAGAAAGTAACCTTGAACAGTTTCACGGAACTTCGGCAGATTTTCGTGCCGGTGCCGGTGCCGATGCCGGCGCAAGTCCCCCACTTTCCTAACATTAGGAAACCTGCAAAGAACACTGACGGGAACCGTCAGCGGTTGCGCAAGGCCACAGGCCACGTGCATGTGAAACTTTCTGGAATCTGGAGGATGGGATAATGTACCCGGATGACTTGGAAGATTTGTACGACGCAAGGCAGGCAGAACAGGCAGAACAGGAGGAAAGCGAGTTTACGTCTAACCTCACAGTCCCGCACATCTCCGACCTGTACGACCCGACCAACAAACGCGTACAAGAGGCGCTTGACTTTGCAGGAGAAGTACAGTCCTTCGTCGCCCACGGCCACTGCAAACACCGCGTGGCTTTCTTCCCGGACGACACAGAGTCGTGGACGATCTACATCTACGATTCGGAATTTAAGTACTCCGGGCCATTTGATTCCTTGGCCGAGGCTGCCGATGCTGCATCGTGCTATGCCCTGTTGTTGTCTCACGGCTGTTCGAAACTGTAACCTTCTGGAGAGTAATCATGAGCGTTAAAATTTACGGCTATCTGAACAACAAGTTCAACAGCTTCAACAGCCGCAACAAATGGATACGAGGCATGTATGCCGGGCAGGTTGCCCTCTACGGCAAGCGGAACTGCAAGCACCGCCTGCGACGCAACAACGACCAGTCCATCGCCCTCATCCACTGGAATACCGATGTGCTGACCGTCTATCCCGACGGGCGTATAGAGATCGACGTATATTACCCGTACGCCTCCGCCACAACCAAAAAGGCGGTGAATGATGTGCTATATCCTGATGCGCGCGTCGGGATGGTAGCACATCGCGGTTGCCGACAGCAGGTATTCTATTTCGGCTCGGAGAAGTACTTCCGGTTCACGCATACGCTCACTGTCATACCGGACGAAGAAAATGGCTACCGTGCAGAAGGCAACCTGCCACTGCTCCGGCGGGTAGTGGACAAGAAGGCTACACAGGAGGCCAGAGAAGAGCTTGCTGAAGGCTTGAAAGTGTGGCTTGACATGACCCCTACAATGCTGGCAGCCTGCTTGCGCGACTATGAGCCGGAACGGAACTGGGGAGAGTATCTGCGCCAGCGGCGCTGGAACGAGGCGCTGTCCCATGCAATAAATGAAGAGTATTCGGCTGCAACGCACGCAGCGGCGGCTGCGTGCTTTTACGAAGGTGCTCCCGAAAAACTGTGGAAGTTCATACGGGGGAAGATCACTAGAATGACTACGGTATACCGCATCGAGGAGGATGTATGAGAGTTTGCTGACCAGAGCCTTGTTTTTCTTTTCCTTATTTTCCTAACCTTAGGAGTTTACCGTCATGGATAATCATCGGCTGATCAAGATGCTGCAAGAGGCGTGGGAACAGATCGGCCAGCTGAAGATGCAGCCGTCGAAGGACGAGATCGAGCAGGTGAAACTCAGGACGCAGGCGCGCGAGCAGCACCTGCTGGACGAGATCAAGAAGTTGAGCGATCAGAATAAGAAGTTGAGCGATCAGAATAAGAAGTTGAGCACGGACAGTACCCCTAGTACCCCTAATATCCCTGCCACCGGCACCCTGCCGATGCACAGGAAAGCCGACAGGATGTACATTGAGGGGGTGGCGTATCAGATCCGCACGCTAGGGTACAAACGCGAGTACCCGGACGACGTGCTGCCGGTGGCCACGCTCAAGGTCTTCCGCGACGACAAGCACGCGGACAAGTACCTCCGGGCTGCCGGTGCCGACCATCGGACGGGCGAAGCCCGCAAGCGACGCGGCGCGCCAGTGCGGCTCGGGGCGGTTATCGTCGAGTGCGAGGAGCCGCTGATGCCTGAGAAGCTGTGCGGCAGGAACCAGAAAGGAGGTTGAATGAAATGAATGAAACGAATGAAACGAATGAAACGAATGAACGAGTGAAACGCGCGGCAAGTCTTTTCTTTTCCGCTGCGGTTTACCTCAGCATTCTTTTAACGCTTGCTTTCCTTTTGAGTGGGGGATGATATGCAGGACACCGAAAGCCCCGACGATGTTACTGAGGCCGGGAGGTTTATCCTTCCGGACGATGCCTCTGCCGTTGTTCTCTATCCGGACGGCACCTCTGCGGTAATCACTCCGCGCGTAGAGGATAACGAGGTTGTGCCTGCCTCTGCCATGACGGCTATCCTCCTCTATACGTGCCTGCACGAGGGGGAGGCAGGCGTCGAGCGCTTGAAAGAACATATGGCCCGTGGCAAGGCCGCTGCGAACTGAGGTCGTTATGAAAGAGACTCCGAAGAGTTGCAGTTGTTTTATGTGTCGCTTTTCAAAGCATACGAAAGGCGGTCACTACGAGCGTAAGCGGTGAGAGAAACGCCGCCGTCGTACCACCAAGGGGCAACTTCGCTTTGAAAAGGACCCGTTAGTTCCCCCCGCGCCACGCGGGACGCGTCTCGGTTGATGTTTTCCATCATTTTCCTAATCTTAGGAAAGTATTTTTAACCACAGGAGAGTACTATCATGAGCAACCTGACCATTAATCTGAAAGAAGCTGCCGACCTGATCGCTACCATCGGCCATGAGGTCACCGTCTTGTTGCAGGGCGAGCCGGGAGTTGGCAAGTCAGCCCTTTTGAATACGCTGAAGGAGCGTTTTCCGTCGTACGACGCTGTTTACATCGACTGCACAACGAAGGACCTCGGCGATTTCTTCATGCCGCAGGTGGTCGAGGAGAATGGCCATCGGGTGGTGCGGTTCGTGCCGAACGCGCAGTTCATGGTTCACACGGGACGGCCGGCGATCATCTGCTTCGACGAGCTTGGCAAGACCGCCATGCGGTCGGTGCAGAATGCCGTGCTGCCGATCCTGCACGAGCGGCGGGTGGGTGATGCGCGGTTGCATCCGCAAACCATCGTGTTTGCCACGACCAACCTTTCGACGGATGGTGTGGGCGATCAGGTCCCTGCCCACGCTCGCAACCGGATGTGTTCGGTGACGGTGCGCAAGCCCACTGCCGGTGAGTGGCTCGGCTGGGCGGATCGCCACGGAGTTGCGGCGGAGATCTGCGCGTTCGTCAAGCAGTTCCCCCACGTGATGGCATCGTATACGGATCCGTCTCAGAAAGACAATCCGTATATCTATCAGCCGAGCAAGTCGCAGTTGGCGTTCGTCACTCCGCGCTCGCTGGAGAAAGCCTCTTCGGTGGTCAAGGGTCGCGCCCTGCTCGGTCAGAACGCGACGGTGAGTGCGTTGGCCGGCTTGCTCGGCCCCGCAGCGGCGGCCGACATGACGACGTTCCTGACCGTGGCGGACGCGCTGCCGACCCTCGACAGCGTGACGAGCGACCCCGAGAAAGCGAAGGTGCCTGCGGACGCCGCTGCCATCATGGTGCTGATCTTCGGCCTGCTGCGCCACGCCACGACGGAGAATCTCGCAGCGATCATGACGTATCTCAGGCGGCTGCCGAAAGAGGCGCAGTCGGTGTTCTTCGAGCAGGCGCTCATGAGCGACGAGAAGACCAAGATCTTCATCAGGAATGCGGCGTTCAAGCAGTGGGCGACTGCGAACAGCTATCTGTACTAAGAGGGGGAGGCGGTGGGCACTTTTGTGGTTTCAAGTGCGACACTGAGCGGCACCGCGCGCCGCCTTCTGAAAGAGTGTGGCTCTGTAGATGATGCGTTGACTATGGCGCAGATGTATCATGCGCTATACACGAGGCAAGGGGATAGTAACAAAGCTTTCCCTTACCTCGTGGCGCATCACCAACTACTAACGCGTAAATTGAAACAGGAGAGTTGAGATGTACGACAAACTGTCGTTCGAGAAGCGCATTGAGCGCGCACACATTACGCTGATGGGAAGCAAGGCGTTCTGCTTCCTGTCAGGAATCCTAATGTTAGGAAAAGTGGAAATCACGGACAAGGTGCCGACTGCTGCCACCGACGGGTACAACGTGTACTACAACCGTGACTTCTGCATGAACCTGCCCGAGAAGGAATTCAACTTCGTTGTCGCGCATGAGGCGTATCACAAGGCGTTACGCCAGCTTACTGTGTGGAAGAGGTTGTTTAACGAGGATGCTCAGTTAGCCAACCAAGCCGCCGATTATACAACCAACCTGTTGATCTGCGATGCAGACAAACAGTCCAAGTTCGTCAAGAGGCCCGCCATGGGCTTGTACGATGAACAGTATCGTGGTATGGATACCAAGCAGGTGTTCGAAGAGCTGAAGAAGCAAGGGAAGGGCGGAAAAGGGCAAGGGCAAGGCGGAGGCGGTGCTGAGGGTACGCTCGACGAGCACATGTGGAAGGAGGCTAACGCCATACCGGAAGAGCAGGCAAAGAAGATCGCGGATCAGATCGATCGCGCGTTGCGTGAGGGGAAGATGCTTGCCGACAAGCGCGGCACGGGAGGCAATCGCGCGCTGAACGAGATTCTGGAACCCGAGGTCAATTGGCGTCAGCACCTGCGCGAGTTCGTGATGGAAGTCATGAGCGGCAAGGACATCTCCACATGGTCGCGTCCGAACCGTCGGTACCTGTCGCAAGGCATGATCATGCCGGGGACGTACTCGGAGACCGTAGGGGAGCTTGTCGTGGCAGCCGACATGTCCGGGTCGGTCGGCGGACAGTTGCTGGCGATATTCCTCGGCGAGATGGGCTCGCTTGCCGAGATGCTGCAACCGGCCAAGCTGCACCTGCTGTACTGGGATACCGAGGTCTGCCGGCACGAGACTTACATCCCCGGCCAGTACGAGTCGCTGGTAAGCAGCACGAGGCCGGAAGGAGGCGGCGGTACGTCGCCTAGCTGCATCACCGAGTACATGAAGGCGCACCGCATCGTCCCGGCTTGCACCGTGGTGCTGACCGATGGCTACGTCGGCGGCGACTGGGGCGGGCAGTGGCCGAGCCCGGTGCTGTGGGCGATCTGCGGGGACAGGCACGCGAGCCCGACCACGGGCAAGATGGTGCCGCTGCGGGAGGAGTGAGGCGACTGAGGTCCAGTTTTACTCAGAGGAGAGAAAATGACGAAGGAAGAGTTCATAGCTTGCCTGCGGGCTGTAGTGCCGTATCCGAAGCTGTGTGTAGATGTCTATCGGATAAGCAGCGGTGAGTGGTGGGTACATGTTTCGTCCGGTAAATCCCATTTGAAATCCTACGCTGCTGCGGTAGACACACAAGAGGAAGCGTTGGCGGAAACCTTTCCCCACTTTGTACGCGCTTTGCGTACATATGGAAGGGTTGGAGATTAAGGAGAGAGTCATGAACGACGAGGACGCGATTGCTTACGTTTGCCTGAGCGTGGCTGATATGCTGGCTGTTCCTATTGACAAGTTGCCAGCCTTAATAGCATTATTGCAGGGCGCCATTCCACTGCGTAGAGAGTGGAAGGAGCCGTACAAAGGCAGACTTGTTGTTGTGCATGACCGAGGTCATACAACGATGGGTTGTATGACTGAGGCGGAAATGGTGATGGCGAAAGTCATCGGAAAGAGGCTGTTCGAAGAACAGGAATCCTAACATTAGGAAAGGAGAAACATCATGAGTGGAATCTCGGCACAAGCAGTCCTCGTGGATCTGAATATCTCGGTATGGACTGGAAGGATGCGTGACAAGCAGGCATCCGACGAAGTGGTCGCCAACAATCAGGCGAAATCGAAGCAGGCGGCTCGCGTCATCAAGTCGCTGTTCGCGGACGAACCGAAGCTGGCGGCTATCGTTAACCTGAGCCAGATCATCAGGAACTGGCATCACGCAAACACGCTGCCGTGGTCGGACACCGGCACCCGGTTGCTGCCCATGGAGAATTTCCTCACATACAAGCGCAAGCTGTCCGAGTGGGAGAATCAGTTCAACACGGCCGTAGGTGTTTTCCTGCAAGACTACCCTGTGTTGATCTCTGCAGCGGCATTCCGGCTCGGCAATCTGTTTTCTCGGTCGGAGTACCCGTCTCAGGGCGCACTGTCGCGTAAGTTCAACATCGAGGCGTCGTTTCATCCGGTTCCCGAGTCGGGCGACTTTCGAGTCGAGGTGCAGGACGAGGAGTTGCAGGAGCTGAGGGATCAGTACGAGGCGCAGGCTACGTCCCGGCTGGAGACTGCGATGGGAGACATTTGGCAGCGGTTACATGGCGTGCTGACGCGGATGAGTACGCAGTTCGGCTTCGACGAGGGTCGCAAGAAGCGGATCCACCAGAGCATGTTCGACAGCGCACGGGAGCTGGTCAACCTGATGTCGGCGCTGAACGTGACGAAAGACCCGGAGCTGGAGCAGGCGCGGCTGGATCTCGCGCAGGCGCTGGAGACGATGAACGCCGAGGACATCAGGAAGTACGAGGCGGCCCGTGTGCAGGCTAAACGTGCAGCGGATGCGCTGCTGACGCAGTATGGTGACAAGTTCAAGGAAGAGGAAGATGATGACATGGCAGACGGAGATAACGCTCTCGGTGACAACGCTCTCGGTGACCATCGGGGGGAGGACGCACCCGCTGAAAATGTACCGCCTGCAGCCCCCGACTTCTCTCTCCTCGACTTTTGAGACCCTCACCCACGCGCTGGTAGCTCCCGGACTCTGGCAGCTACAGAACGTGGATGGCGTCTGGCAAGCGTCCGGTATGACTGCTGGAGCCACGACGGAGGAGGGACCGATTCAGTATCTCGGAGAGCGGTATGTCTTCCACATGAGGGAGCTGCCCGATGAGATACTTTCCAAGATCACGATGCTTCGAGCCGTTCCTCTGTTGACTGATCTGGCCGATGTCGGACTGCGCACAGACGAGGACTTGTTCTATGTTGTAGCGGACGAGGGAAAAGCGCAGGAGATGTTGGAAGCGATACAACTAGCGAGTAAAGCTTAATTTCCTAACATTAGGAAAGGAGAAGATGATGAAAGAGGTTCAATTGCAGCTACTTCGTGAAGCCAAGAAGCTTCTTCTACGCGAATCCGATACGAATATTTATTTTGGAGTGTGCGCAGCGCTTGGTCATGCAGAAACTAATGTGTATCGTTCTGTGAAGACTATTCGGGAAAGAGAAAGAATAGCAGTGGATTCTAATTACCTTCGTGGCTGGATTTTCAAAATGCTAGGTGATTACATTTATTTGCACAATTGGCTTATTGCCCGTGGATATCCGGCAAGAGATATCGTAGCCAAGCTTCGTGCGACACGTCTCGCATGGATTGACTGGATGATTGAAGAAACAAAGCGAGACAATAGGAGGGAATGATGCACTTTTACTTCGTCACCAACTGGAACGAGTCGGTCATTTACGTGGCCGATACCTTTAACGATGTCAAAAAGTTTGCTCGTACAACTGCTTGGGACAGTCTGCGGGTGAAGTTGCACGACATACCCACGACGAAGGAGGATATCCACAAGATGTTACTCATGATATACACCGGGACAGACGAAAGTCTCGTTCTCGGGAAGCCGCTACGTGTGTGGGATGTGACCTCCCGAGGGGGGCTGAAAGAGAGGGACGTGGGCGATGACTGATCTTGTAGTTTTGGCACGACGGCGTGTCAGTGGTAGCCCTGCACAATCCCATTGGGAGGGCTGCGAGTGCGACCATACGGAATGTCTGATCCAGCGTATGGCTGATGAAATCGAGCGCTTGCGAGTACTTGTGGCGAATGACATTGTGCGGCGTGTTGTTGCGCTGGAAGACCGAATGAACAACCTTGAGAGTTTCTGGGAGTAAACAACTCCGAACGCGAAGGAGGGAATATGACCATTGAAGCATGGCATTTTGTTGGTAACACCCTGCGGGATGGCAGGCCGATCCCGCCGGACGGCGAATGGCTCGTTCATACCGGCCCGGTCAAGATTTGCTCGACCGGCCTGCACGCCAGCCGTAGGCCGGCTCATGCGCTGGAATACGCGCCGGGCCCAGTTCTGTGCCGTGTCGAGTGCGACGACATTGTGACCGAGGATGGCGACAAGTTCGTGTGCCGTCGCCGCCGGATCATTCAGCGCGCAGATATCACCGAGACGCTGCGCTATTACGCCCGGATGCAGGCGCTGTCGGTGATCCACCTGTACGACGACCCGCCGGATGTTGTGCTCGACTACCTGATGACCGGCGACGAGTCGATCAGGGCCGCCGCACGGGCCGCCGCATGGGACGCCGCATGGGACGCCGCACGGGCCGCCGCACGGGCCGCCGCATGGGACGCCGCATGGGACGCCGCATGGGCCGCCGCACGGGTCGCCTCACACGATACCGCATGGGACGCTGCACAGGTCGCCGCACAGACCTCCGCACAGGCCTCCGCCCGGGCCACTGCACAGGTTGCTGCACGGGACGCTGTACGGAACGCAGCGTTTAGAACCGCAGGAATCGAGTTCGATGCACTTATTTTTGAACAATTCGGGGTGAAGAATGGACAAGAATGCGTTTAAAGCACTAGCTGACCGGCTAGACCGAATCGAGAACTTGGACATGCTTGCGCGTGAGGATGTTATGCAAGCCGCTGACTACCTGCGCCAGTGCGCAGAGCAGGAGCCGGTAGCATGGGGCTGGTGCTCATCGGATGGAGTAGTCCGCGACTGCATCGGCTCTGACACACACGCTGAGCAATCCGGAAATTACACAATCCCGCTCTACGCTGTGCCGCAACCCGGCAGCGGCGAGAAGCGCCACTTGACACCCGCCGAACAAGACGTAATGCACTCTGCTCTACGCGTATCGACTAGGCTCATCGCCAAAGGATGTCCCAAGCCGAGTGCAAAACGGATCATTGATTTTACGGCAACGGGGCAAACGATGAACGACGCTCAGTTGGAAGCAAACATTAGCAGACAAGAATTAGAGCGCTTGCTGGCAATCATGGGTGTTCGTTTAATTATTGCTTCGTCTGAGATAGGCAACGTTGTAATTTTACAAGAAGTGCACGGCAACGAAGAGGTAGTCCTAACGAAAGAAGAGCATAACTATTCAGGCATTCTCAGAAGCGCAATTCTTAACTTGATGGACAAGCATGAGAGAGAAACCGCCCATACAGAGAGCGAGCGCGTTTACTCAAAAGAAGATATTGACACCGCCTATAAAAGAGCAGCGAAACTCTGCGAATCGATTGCTGCTCAACATGATGGGTACAGGCGGCGTATGCGGATCAATTGCCCGGCGGGTGTAACGAATCCTGCATGGACTTGCGCTGACGCGATTCGATCTCTGGCAGAGGAGGAGCAAAAATGACCAACGACACCGACCGTGCCATTGCACAAATAAAGGCGGCGCTGGACGCAGGCCCGACGCCGGGGGTGTGGTATATGCGGACGAATCGCCACCCAACCACTGACGGCCGCTCGTGGGGGTGGCTTGATTTGCGTCCGCCGGGCAGCGATCAGCGGCCCATTCCGGGTCTGCGTGCCGAATGGGAGCGCGGCAACAAATCGGAGGCCAACGTCGCCTACATCGCCGCTTGCAACCCGTCGAACATACGCACCCTGCTCTCGCGCATCGACGCGCAGGCAGCGGAGATCGAGCGGCTGCGAACTGAGCTTGGTCGTGCTCGCAACGTCTGAAAACAGGAGGAACAAGAAATGAGTGTTTCCGTACTTGATCTCGCTCTGCTGACCTTGCGGGTCTCGCGTAAGCGAGACGAGTCTGCGGCCTTGAGTGCGTCGGAAGCGCGCGCTGTTGCCGATCATATTGACGCGCAGCAGTTCGAAATAGCTCGATTGCGAGAAATGATACGTTTCCGAATGGACGACGCGGACGACGCCGACTGGACGCTGGACAAGCTTGCTGCGGAGATCGAAGCACTCAAGCACGACCTCGGCGAGTACCAGAAGATCGTCAAGGATTTGACGAACGAAAACGAACGCCTGCTGGCGAATAAACGAACGGAGAAATAACTATGTACCGTAACGCCAATGAAGAGCAATTGACTTTTGTCCGGGAGAGCCTTGCTGCAAAAGTCGGCAACGATGCGCAGTTGGGCGCTGCACTTGTCATTATCAGTTTTCTACATGCAGCGGCGGAGGCTGTGGACGAGGAAGAATTGCCAGAGTTTCCGGATATGGCGAAGACAGCTTTTCGTGCTATATGCTCGGTTTCGACCGTTTCTCCGGAGACTTGGGATAAGGCTTATAATTTGGCTCAGACCATGCGGGAGGGCTTTGTGATGCTGCGGGAGGATGAGTGAAAGAGCAGGGAACGGGCATCGAGGAACACGTTTGCGCAAAGTGTGGCGAGCCTCTGGGGGATGCAGTTATCGTGATTGAAGACGACAAGCTGTATCACTTCAAGTGCCTGTACCCTAATGTTGAAATTCCTAATGTTAGGAAAGGAGGGAATTGAGTTTGAAGCTGGATATAAACGAGGACGACAATTTCATCATCTTTCTATTGAGCATTCTTCTATTTATCATAATTGCGTCAATAAATGGATATGTTTGGTGGCATTTGCTTGGTTGTGCCGGCCTATGTGAATAAAATCGCACCGCGCTGGTATGCCGCGAGTATATCACGGCGCTGCTGAAAAGCTTTCTTGATTAGTAGAAAGTATAAGTACGTAGTGGGTGACTAACGCATACCACTCTAAAAAGGGCTAAAGCTGATGAAAAAGTCCCAAGCGGAGGTAGAAGAAGCTGTAACTAAGCTCTTGTGGTGCTCGCAAGGGCAGCATTGGCAACCACGAGAAGGAGGGAAGTATAAACTGCTACGGTCTTCAAACAAGAGACGATTCATCTGTAAAGTTTGTATCGAGAGAACCTATGGGAGAAAATCATGAAGCACCCTTTCCTTACCACGCCTCACTCCTATACGCGCACCCCGCGCACTGCTAGCCCGCAGTTTCAGTTGAAAGACCCACTGGTCGGCAGCCACGCGCTGGGAGACCGTATTGTCGGGCTAGCCATTGCGGCAATCTTCGGCTTCCTGTTGGGAATGCTTGTCTTCGGAGGCTGACGTGAAGAAGCTGATATTGGCTCTTCTGCTCGTATCGAGTAGTGTTTTTGCACAACCGCGCGAGTGGACGACCGAGGAGAAGACGTGGGCCGCAGCGTGGCTTGCCGTACGTGCGGCTGACTGGGCGCAGACGCGCGAGATCGCACGCAACCCCGACCGGTACTGGGAAGTGAACCCGCTCATCGGGCGTCATCCAACCCTCGGGCAGGTGAATCGGTTTTTCGTTGTCTCGACCGCGCTCGGGTTGGCTGCCGGCCACTACCTGCCGGAGTATCGCAAGTCGATGTATCAGTTCTGGTTTGCCATCGAGGGGGCGGCAGTGCTGCACAATTTGCGGGTGGGCGTAAACATCCGCTTTTAGGAGGCCTCAATGGCAATGACACCTGAGCGGCGCGTCAAAAAGAAGGTTACTGATCTGTTGAAATCCTATGGAGACAGTGTTTACTGGTTCTATCCCGTTGCAGGTGGGTTCAGCGCGACGGGAGTGCCAGACATTGTAATCTGCGCAAACGGTCTGTTTCTCGGGGTCGAGTGCAAAGCCGGCAACAACAAACCGACGGAACTGCAACAAAGAAACCTCGAAAGGATAGACAAAGCAGGAGGCGTAGCCATAGTGGTCAGAGACGAACCTTCTCTAACCGCACTGAAAAACCTCATAGATTACTGGCTGACGCGAGACACAGACGGCCTGCCTACTATTAACTGAGGAGGTTTTGTGCGAACGGTATTCATCGACTTAGAGACGTACTACACACAGGAGTACAGTCTTTCTAAAATGACGACGGAGGAGTACATACGAGACGAAAGATTTGAAGTTATTTTAGCCAGTGTGTATGAAGAAGGCTGCGAACCACGGTGGTTTTCCGGCCCAATGAGGGAAACTGGAGAGTGGTTGCGTTCCTTCGATCTGCATGAGTGCTTCGCCGTCGCACATAATGCGCTTTTCGATATGGCGGTACTGTCTTGGCATTACGGCATCAAGCCGGCACGCATCGGTGACACGCTGTCGATGGGCAGGGCCGCCTTCGGTCCCTCGCAGAGCGCTTCCCTTGCGGCACTGGCGAAGCGGCTGGGGCTTGGTGCCAAGGGGACAGAGGTAGTGCGGGCACTGGGCAAGCGCAGACGGGACTTTTCCCCGGAAGAGCTGCGGGCTTACGCCAGCTACTGCATCAACGATACCGTGCTTTGCCGCGACTTGTTCTACGCGATCATGGAAAAGGAGGAGTTCCCCCCTGCCGAGCTGCCGGTCATCGACACCACGGTACGGATGTTCACGGAGCCGGTGCTGGAGCTTGATCTCCCCTTGTTGGAACAGCATCTCTACGCAACCGTCCAGAAGAAGGAGCAGCTGCTGGCCCGTGCCGAGTACAGTGCGAAGAACCTCGGATCCGCGCAACAGCTCGCAGACATCCTCCGGTCGCTCGGCGTCGAGCCGCCGACGAAAATCAGTCCGAGGACGGGCAAGGTGACCCACGCGTTCAGCAAGACCGATACGGAATTCACGAGCTTGCTGGAACACCCGGACGAGCGCGTACAGGCCGTTGTAGCCGCCCGACTGGGGGTCAAGAGTACGCTGGAGGAGACGCGCACGCAGCGGTTCATCGGCGTAGCACATCGGGGCACGCTGCCCGTGCCGCTGGCCTACTCTCGGGCCATCTCGCATCGGTGGGGCGGCATGGACTACAACCTCCAGAATCTGCCGTCACGCGGGCCCAAGGAAGTTCGCACACTGAAGTATTCGATCAAGGCACCAGAAGGGCATTACATACTAAATAGTGATCTGTCACAGATTGAAGCCAGAATGCTGGCATGGCTGGCTGGTCAACACGATCTTTTGAGCGATTTTGAAGCGGCTGATAACTACGTGGGAGACCCTAAACATAAGCCCGATGTGTATAAGAATATGGCCGCACGTGTCTATCATATTGCTCCCGATCAGATCAACGAACAGCAACGGAACACAGGCAAGGCAGTGATTCTAGGTGCGGGATTCGGCATGTCGGCGGAGAAGTTCGCCCTCACGCTGAAATCCATGTTCGGGGTCGAGATCAACGAGAACGAAGCGTGGAGGATCATCGACACGTACCGGGGGTACAACTCCAAGATTGTCGAGTTCTGGGAACAATGCGGTGTGGCGTTGACGCGGATGGCGCTTGGGCAGGCGGGACAGATTGGACGTTCCGGGGCGTTGTGGTACGACGGTTCCGATGTTTTACTAGCCAACGGGCTGAAGATTCGCTATGCTGGCCTCGGCACGGCTACCGGGAAAAACGGCAAGTCGTCGTTCGTGTATACGGGACGGAATGGGCCTGTATACATATTTAGTACTAAATTGGTTGAAAACGTAACGCAGGCGCTTTCTCGGTGTGTGATTGCCGAGCATATGACTAAAATTAGTCGTAAACACAAAATAGTACTAACTGTCCATGACGCAATCGCCGTTGTTACTCCAACCCGCGACCTCGACAGCACACGTAGCTACATCGAACGGGTCATGCGAACCGCCCCAGCGTGGGCTCCCGGCCTGCCGCTTAACTGTGAAGTCAAATACGGACTCACCTATGGAGACTGCTGAGCTTCCGGCCGTTCAGTGGTCATTCAGTGCGTTCAAGCGGTTCGACAACTGCCCACGGCAGTACCACGAGCTGAACGTCCTGAAAAGATATATTCAGAAGGACACCGAGGCACTGCGCACAGGCAAGCACGTGCACAAGATCGCTGAGGACTTCGTTAGAGACGGCACCCCGGTACCGGACACGCACGTACACTTGCTACCGATGCTACGCTGGTTGGCCGACCTGAGTGGTGACAAGTACGTCGAGTACGAGATGGCCGTCACCCCCGAGCTGGTGCCGTGTGGCTTCAACGACGAGGCCCGCTGGTGGCGCGGGATCGCTGACCTGATCGTCGTGGACGCCCCGAAGGAGCGCGCGCTGCTGGTGGACTACAAAACCGGGTCAGGCATTCGGTATGCCGACACAGGACAGCTGCACCTGTTGGCTGCGTCGATATTCCTGCACTTTCCCGAAGTGGACTACATCAACGGCTCACTGTTCTTCGTCAACCTCGACCAAGCGGTGCCGGCGCAGTTCTACCGTAAAGATCTGGACAGCATGTGGGCACGATGGCGTGAGAGCCTCTCGCGCCTCGAAGCGGCGTTCCGCAGCGGCGTGTGGAACCCGAGGCCGAGCGCTCTGTGCAAGTTTTGCCCGGTAGCGAGCTGTGAACATTACAGAGGTTGAGAGATGCACCACAAGCGCAAGCGTCCAAAGAATAGCAGGGCGGGTTGTTTGCTATGCAAGCCACACAAAATGAACGGAGCCAAGGGCTCCATGTGTTTCTGCGGATTCGCCGGATGGCGTAGCCAGTATCACGCCGACAAGGACTTGAAAGACGCGAGGAAAGAGGTGTAGAATGCCTTACGTGAATAAACCGCGCCCGTGGGCGCATGAATACGCCTTGCAGAAGAAACGAGGCGAGCACGAGAAACGTATGGAGCGTCAGAGAGCACGCAGAACGATGGATGCAAAAGGCATCGACCGGACTGGCAAAGACATTGACCACAAGCGTCCGTTATCCAAAGGCGGGTCGAACGCCGCATCGAACCTGCGTCTTGTTTCTCCGTCCACGAATCGGTCGTTTTCGCGCAATTCAGACCACACGATCAAGGAGAACAAGCCGAAGAAGGGGAACGGTTGACTTCGGTCGTGCGGGCGGTACACTAGACTCGCGTTCATGATGGGGCTGTCCTGTGTAAGGCGGGGGTGACAGGCAGCCGGCGAGCTTCAGCGCCCAGACCCAACTCCGTCAGCTGGCTCAACCGCCCTCCTCTCCTCGGTTGTGCGCCAGCCGTGGCCCGGCCGTAATCCGGGCAAGTTTCAAGCGTGTGTGCGAATCGCACACACGCTATTTGCGCTTGGAGAGCTAGAATGCAAATTGTAGAAAATAAAGCATTATTGATACGTACCAAACGAGGGAGGGAGATTCTCGACATCATCCCCCGATCTTCCCTTATCACTGACAACGGCCCCGTGCAAGACGTTCTTGTTCACTGGGGCTTGCAGGAAGCTGTAGTCCTGAAGAACCTCGCCATCAAGAACGTGCCGTCGCCCATTCTGCGAGACTACGATTGGCCGGGGATGTTCACGCCATTTAAGCATCAGAAAACAACAGCGTCGTTTCTGACACTTCATAAAAAGGCGTTTTGCTTCAACGAGACGGGGTGTGTAGATGCAGACACAGAATACTTATCCCCCACTGGTTGGCGAAGGATCGCTGACTACACAGAAGGGGAGGTAGGCCAGTACATCCCGGAAACAGGAACTGTGGAATTTGTAACTCCTTCTGAGTACGTGAAACTCCCGTGTACGGAAATGATACGTATAAAAACAACGTACGGATTAGATCAGTTATTGTCTCCAGAGCATCGTATGCTAATCCATTCTAACGCGCAAGATAAGTGGTGCGTTATGAGCGCGCAAGAACTGTTAAATGCGCACAACGATTTTCACGATGGTGTATCTCGTCCTAACGCGCGAAAAGCCGGCTGCAATACGGTAAGTTTCAGTCATGCTGCAATTCCCTGCGCTTTCAAAGGGCCCGAAATGCCCGGACTCCCTCTTTCAGACGCGCAGTTGCGCGTGCAAGTGGCGGTGATTGCGGACGGGCACTTCCATGCGTCCCGCAAGCCTGACAACACGTATTGCGTAGTGCGCTTAAAACGCCAACGAAAGAAAGACCGCCTTCGTGCGCTGCTGACTGAAGCCGGTATAGATTTCAGAGAGCGGCTATCTACGGCCCCAACGGCCCCGGGTTATTCCATTTTTACTTTTAAAGCCCCTCTGAAAGATAAGGAGTTTGACGAGAAATATTGGCAGTGCTCCCGACAGCAAATGGCCTTATTAGCAGAAGAAATTCCCCACTGGGACGGTTCTTTCAACACACGAAACACGGGAGTGCGATTTACATCGACTTCAAGGGCGTCAGCGGAATTTGTGCAGTATGTATACGCATCGCAAGGCCGTGTTGCAAGGTTATCTGTAAACGTCCGAGAAGGTCGAGAGAAGCGTCCTTGCTATGACGTGGTTGTCCGGAGCATAAAAAATAAAGGACTCCTTAGCCTGTTTAACAGACAGAACCGTACCATGAGTCAAGCCCCATCTACCGATGGGTACAAATATTGTTTTATGGTGCCTAGTACGTTTCTAATATTCCGTAGGAACGGTTGTATATTCGCGTCGGGAAACACGGCCAAGACCAGCTCAGCAATATGGGCTGCTGATTACTTGATGCGTCATAATATTGTCAAACGAGCGCTCATCGTCTGTCCTTTGTCGATCATGCACTCTGTTTGGCTATCGGAATTGTTCAAGACGGCGATGCACCGGACAGCAGCAGTAGCTTACGGTTCACAATTCAAGCGCTTGCAGGTAGTGGAGGGGGAATACGAGTTTGTTATTATAAATTTTGATGGTATTAAAATTCTGCAAGATGCCCTCATAGGGGTCAAGTTTGATCTCATCATCGTAGACGAGGCTACAAGCTTTAAAAACGTGTCCACGAAACGCTGGAAGGCCATGCAGAAGATTGTACAACCAGACACATGGCTATGGATGATGACAGGTAGCCCCGCCGCGCAATCGCCGTACGATGCCTATGGTCTTGCACGCCTTGTCTGTCCTGAGCGAGTGCCCAGATACGCAGGGTCATTCAAGGACAAAGTCATGCAGCGCATTTCTCAGTTCAAGTGGGTACCGCGCATCAACGCCACCGAGATTGTTTACGACGCCCTGCAGCCAGCGATCCGCTTCACGAAGGAACAGTGCCTCGATCTCCCACCTTTGCTATATGAAACGCGTGAAACACCGCTGTCCAAAAATCAGGAGTTATATTACAAGAAAATGAAAAGCAGTATGGTGTTCACAGCAGGAGGAGAAGTCGTCAGTGCTATGAACGCGGCAGTACTTATAGGAAAACTACTCCAGATCGCCGCAGGTGCCGTGTTTGCAGAAGATCGTAATGTAGTAGAATTCGATGTGACCCCTCGATACAACGTCTTGAAGGAGGTGCTGGACGAAACCGAACACAAAGTCATTCTGTTTGTTAACTTCAAAAACGTAATCACATTGCTAGAGGAAAAGCTTACGGCAGACGGGTACTCGGTAGCTACTATACACGGCGGTGTACCGGTAGCTGCACGAACAAGTATCTTTGAACAGTTCCAGACGGAGAGAGACCCAAAAGTCATCATCATTCAGCCACAGGCTGCGGCACACGGGGTCACTTTACACGCTGCGGATACCGTGGTATGGTGGGGGCCAATTACATCGACGGAGACATACCTGCAAGGTAACGCACGAGCGTATCGGGCGGGGCAGACGAAGTCGGTGACCGTGATCCACTTGCAAGGGGCAGAGGTCGAGAAGCGGCTCTATCGGATGCTGCAGGACAACATCGACATTCACTCGAAGCTGGTGGACTTATACATTGAGACTGCAGAGTCTCGACTTTTCTAGGAGAGGCAAAGTGTTGACAGACGAGAGGGTTGAGCAGTATATTGCCCTGCGCGACGCGAAAGAAGCCCTTAAACGGGAGTTTGACGCGAAGCAGGAGGCTATCAACAAACAGATGGAGGATATCGCTGATGACCTGAGAGAGGTTCTAAAAGAGCTGGGCGCGGAGTCGCTCAGCACGGCTCATGGCACTGTGTACCGGACCATAAAAACGCGTTATTGGTCTGGGGATTGGGAGAGTATCAAGAAGTTTGTGAGGGAAAACGACGCGCTCGATTTGCTGGAGCGTCGGATACATCAGTCGAATATGAAGCAATGGCTGAGCGATCACCCGGATCAAGTACCCCCCGGTCTGAACATCGACGCGAAATATGATGTGATCGTTAGAAGGAAATAGACATGGATCAATCGCTTCTGGATGTTGGCGGCGCTGCTGAACTGCTCGGCGTGTCGAAGGCGACGGTGAACAAGCTGATGAAATCGAACGGTCTGCCGTTCATGAAGATCGGAAAACTTGTGCGCTTCAACCGGCAAGCTGTGCTAGACTGGGCGCTCGCCAAGACGAAATCCCAGACCCGCCGCGCAGCGTAATCTGCGCAACCACCCTCGGGGAGCGGCCCTCCCCGATTTTTTCCTACTACAGATAGAGAGTGTAAAATGAGTAATGAGCTTTCCGTGTTCGAAGGCAAGCTTCCTGACTACCTGAAGACCGTAGAACTGGACGAAACCACCAAGGCGCTTGCAGGTGGAGAGTCTTCGTTCAAGCGCATCTCGATTCGTGGCGGGGTGTTCCGCATGGTTGTAGGCGGTAAAGAAGTGGCTACAAACGAAGACCGTGCCATGAATATCGTCATCGTCAAGGCCGCTCCGAACATCTCGCGGCAGTACTATGCCAAAGCGTGGGATCCGGACGCCGAGCCCGAGACTCCCACCTGCTGGTCTACCGATGGCAAGACCCCGGATCCGGCGGTCGAGAACCCGCAGTCTTCGCATTGTGCCACCTGCCCTCAGAACGTCGCAGGAAGTGGCCAAGGCACCTCGCGGGCATGCAGGTACCAGCAGCGGCTCGCCGTCGTGCTGGAGGGCGATATGGGCGGCGACGTGTATCAGCTTGTGCTGCCGGCCACGTCGATCTTCGGCGACAGCAAAGGGGCCAAGATGCCCCTGCAGGCGTACGGGCGCTACCTCGCGGGGCACGGGGTGCCGGTGACTGCGGTCGTGACCGAGATGCGCTTCGATACGAGCGTGGAGTCCCCGAAGCTTACCTTCCGTCCGGTGCGTCCGCTCACCGAGGAAGAGTACCTGCGGGGCAAGGAGCAGAGCGAGACTCCGGACGCGCAGACCGCGATCACCATGACTGTGCGGCACCGCGATGTAAAGAGCCAATCTTCCGCTCCGGTAGAGACGACCGCCGAGGAGCCCGCCGCTCCGACAGTGCGCCCCGCGAAGGCTAAAGCCGCTGCGGCACCGGCTGGTACCACGATCAAAGCTGCGCTCGCGGCGTGGGACAGCGACGACGAGTAATCCTCGGGCGTGATTTGGGCAGGGAGGGACACCTCCCTGCGATTTTTTCAGGAGACAGGATATGGCAACCCGTGGGTATTCAATGACTACGTATCGCAGGCTGTTGGCGCTGGACAACTCCAATCCAGTCAAGCGGCTCGCATTTGCCAGTATGGCGCTCAATATGCATCCCGATGAGCTTGCACGACGTTTGGGTGTGAGTCGTGCTACTATCTACAATTGGTTCACAGGTAGAACTGCTCCCCATCCGTTTTTGGAGGAAACCGTACGCAAGTATGCCGATATGCTGCATGAGCAAGCGAAAGAAGCGGTAGACAGCACACTGGACGAAGTATTGCCTGAAGTATATGAGCTTGTAGATAAATAACTCCCCTGACCGAGCGTGGGAAATGAATGACATTACGGAGTTTTTGTCGTTCGTCCTGCCGAGCCAAGGGTATATCTGCATAGCCGGGTTCAAGGACAGCAGGACGCCAACACAATACCTAGTTCAGACATTAGAGGAGGGGTTAGATAGAATACGGCAATATGCAGAAGCTAAACGGAACGTATTCTTCGCGGTCGCTACGTTCAAAACACCGGAGAAACGTACGCAAGCTAATGTAGAATACATCAAAAGTTTCTTTCTCGACATCGACTGCAAGGAGACGGGATATCAAAGCAAGGAAGAGGCGCTATCAGAACTGGAGAAGTTTCGCACGGCATGCGGGCTGCCCGAGCCAACTCTGGTTGACTCAGGAGGTGGATACCACGCCTATTGGGTGCTGACAAAAAGCGTCACAGCCGAAGAATGGTTGCCGATTGCACGGGCCTTCAAGGAAGCGTGCGCAGTAGCCGGGCTTCGTGCAGACCCGGTTGTGACTGCGGACTCGGCTCGGATACTCCGTGTTCCGGACACGGACAATTACAAGTATGACCCCCCGCATCGTACGGCCGTCATCCGCTACGGCGCGCCGCTCACGTTCGAGGAGTTCAAGACGTGTATCGGCCAGCAGGTGGTCATCCCCGACGTGCTGGAAATCGCTCCAACAGCGAAGCGGGACGGCCCGAACACGGGCGGCTGGCTGGATCCGAACATCGAGTCACGCTTTCGGGCGATTCTGGAGAAGGGCGACGAGGGCTGCGCGCAACTGAACTACGCGGTCGAAAACGCCGACAAGCTGGAGGAGCCGTTCTGGAGAGCTGCGCTGAGCGTTGCGTGGCGCTGCACGGACGGCACACGGGCCGTACGGGCCGTCTCCGAGGGATATCCGGGGTACTCGCTCAACGGCGCGTTGGCGAAAGCCGAACAGACCAAAGGTCCATATACCTGCGAAACCTTCAACACGTTGCGACCGGGCGTCTGCACGGCCTGCCCTCATTGGGGAAAGATCAAGTCGCCAATTCTGCTGGGCCGTGCGGTCATCGAACCGGATCCGGAACCTGAGGAAGAAAGCCCTGCAACCCCCGGCAAGCCGCCACGTTTCCCTGATCTGCCAGCTGGGTATGTGAGAGGTAAAACAGGCGGTATCTACCGTAAAGGGGACGACCCGAAACTGATATACGAAAATGAGTTTCATGTAATAGACCGTGTATCAGATAACATTAAGGGAGAGACAATAGCGTTCAAAGTAGCTTTCCCAAACGACGGTGAGCGGGTCTTCACCATACCGATGATGATTATTGCGTCAAAAGACAAATTTCGAGAGGAGCTGTCCCGTCACGGAATGGTCGTCTTCGGTAACAAACAAATGGACGAGATCATGACGTATGTCGGACATTGGATCAGAAAGCTTCAGAAAGACCGTTCAGCTACGCAAAGTGCGTACCAATTCGGCTGGACGAAGCAAATGGACATGATTATCCTCGGTAGTACAGGATACAGTCCGGGCAAGATGCATTACTGCCCTTCCAGCGAGGTAACTGCACAATTCGTTGACAGTTTCGTCCCTGCGGGTTCGCTGGACGAGTGGAAGCAGGTGCCGGAGGTCTACAACCACGAGGGGATGGAGCCGTACCAATTCACATTGTGCGCCGGCTTCGGCTCGCTGCTGTATCCACTGGCCGGCACGGATGGTGGGCTGCTGCTCTCCGTAGAGTCCCCAGAATCCGGGCGAGGGAAGACCTACCTCGCTTATGTCATCAACTCGATTTACGGCCACCCTCGCAGCAACGTGCTGGGCGCAAAGTCCACGGACAACGCGATCATCTCCCGTCTGGGAGTCTGGAACCACCTGCCTGTTCACATCGACGAAGTAACCAAATGGCCCGCAGAGCGACTTGCCGATTTCATCTATTCTTTCAACAACGGCATCGGCAAAGCGCGACTGAATCGCAGCGGTACGGCGGAGCGGATCAACAAGACGACGTGGCGTAACATCTCGATCATGACCTCGAACACAATGGTGTTCTCGGCGCTCTCCACTACCAAGGCTCTGCCGCTCGGCGAGATGATGCGAGTCATGCCAATCAGGCTGTGGGAGCCACTCGCGTCGGATCAGGCACAGGCTGACGCGCTTTTCTCAAAACTGGATACCAACTACGGGGTGGCCGGCGGGCTCTGGGCGGAGTACTGCGTCTCCCACGCGGCGGAGCTGTCCGAAGCGATTACGGTCACAAAGGCCCGGCTGGTCGAGAAAGTGGGCTTCCGACACCCGCACAGGTTCTGGCTGGCGGGTATTGCGTGTGCGCTGGTCGCAGGGTCAGTGGCCGTGCAGCTCGGCCTGCTGCCGTTCGACATGAAGAAAGTGACTGCGTGGGTGTCCAAGTACTGCGAGACGCTGATCGCCGAGACCGACGCCGTGCAAGAGCGAGCATCGGACGGCGTAGCCATTATCGGGGACTTCCTCGCCGAGAATTTCAACGCTACAGTCGTAGTTGCGGGCGAAGCGAACAAGCGCACGCTATCGGCCGTCGTGACCCCGAAGGGCAACACGCTGAACGTGCGAGTCAACGAAAGCACGGGAGAGGTATTTTTGCGGCTAACCGCTGTGAACGAGTTTTGCCGGCGCACCGGGCGCGATCTGGAGTCCGTCAAGCAGTCGCTCTCCCGCCAGAACGTGCCGTTCAACCTCACATCGTGCAGGATCGGAGCCGGCACCACCATCGACGTGCCCACTCCAGTGAGGGTGCTGCGGGTCGTACTCCCGTCGTGGGCGAACGAGGGGTTCCTCGCTAATGTCAAAATCTCAGAGGCCGTCCTCGACAGTGTTCCTGAGGGGGACAAGCTTCCTGATACCGAAAGAACTGCAGGTGCATGAGTCGATGTTTCTCCCCACGCTTGCTTCTGTCGAAGAAGTTTTGGATGCGCTGAGCGGCGTGTGGAAGTACAGAGACTACAACTTAACCGCAGTTCACACCGTCCATCGCGGCCTTTTCGGCTGCAGAGTTTGGCGTACTGCCTAAGGAGTTATGTAATGCAAACTATTGCGATTGTACCCATCGCTCCTACTGATGCGATGATAGAAGCCGGCAGCAAAGTATTGCCCTTGCATGGAGAGTACAGGCAGATGTATGCGAAGCAGGTGTGGACGACTATGGCTAGCAGAGCGCAATATCTGAAAAACGACAAGACACCGATGTCAGAAGATGAAGTAGAAGTGATTCTGAACAAATGGCGAGCCGACGACGGCACGCCGACCGACCTGATCCGACTGGTCGAGAGTGTTCACGGGATCCTCAGTCCTGCGAACACTTGATCGCAATGTACGCTATTGCCGCTCCGGAGACGGCCAGAAAAGCCACAAGAAGTACGACGACCAGCTCCAAAAGCTTGCACACAGCGGCGCTCCCCCCTATACTTGACTCACGAACCTCGCTCCCCCGCTTCGGCGGGGATTTTTTTGCCTATTGCTGGTAGTACGTCCCACCATACATCGCGCGGTGGATTGTGGGTACCACGCCCTTGAGCATCTGCTGTTCTGCCTTCTTGACCGCGTCGATCTGCTCACGACCCTCCTGCGGGGTCAAATTCCCCATCCGAATCTGATTTTGGATCTGTTTGATAACGCGACGATTCTGTTCCTTGATTTGTTCCAGTCGGTTGAACACCGGCTTGACACCCAGCTCCTGCCGGAACTGCTCCGTGTATTGCGCAGCTGTTTGTGGATCGCGGAAGTTCAGGGCGTTCAGCCACGTGCCGTGGGCTTTGTCCACCTGTTCACGCAGCCTGTAATACTCCTCGTTAAACCCTTGCGGGATGTCCGGTGCGACAAATGTACCGAGGGTGAGTGCTTTGGCAACCTTGGACGGCTGCATGGCGGGCCGGTTGGGCGAAAGAGTGTTTACAGCCGCATCGGCCCACGCGTTTATCGCTACACCGGTCAACCCGAACGAGCTGCGGATAATGTGATCGATCTGCACGGGGCTCAGGCCGTACCCCTCGTAGCTGAGTAAGCGAGAGGCCGCTTTGGCGATCTCGGATGTGTTCTCCGTCCACCGTTCGCGTTTCATGAGTTTTTCCATCCCGAGCCCCTCAATCGGGTTATCGGTCAGGAACACGTGATTCGTTTGCAGCTCGATCAGAGGCTTGACAAACTGCGGTAGCACGTTGGGCGATGAGTACGCCTCCAACCCACCGGCAAACGCCCTGCCGATGGCGCGCCCCACGGCTTGAATCTGCTGTTCCGTAGTGCCTTCGGCGAACGCTTCACTCATTATCAGACGCATGGAGCGTTCCGGTAGCGACTTGAAGATGAAACCGATCTCCATCGGGATCGGAATCCGCAACGACTGCTCGCCGACAATCCCTCGCGTGCCGGGGATCAGCAGGTAGCGGTCGCGCTCGAACTCGGTCATTCCCTCGTATTCGTCATCTCCCATCATCATAAAAGCGTAGGCGAGCGACGGTACAGCCAATTTACCGACGAAGCCGAGGAATCGGCGTTGCGCTGCCCTGAGGGCTTTCGGGTCACCCCCCATCCCGTGCTGGCCCATGCCCCGCATTGCGCGATACATCACGTCGATACCTTGGATGTACGCTCCCATGAACGGCACCATCTGACGCAACGCGGCTATCGTGGCCGAGGCTCCAGTACGGTTGAAGTTGATGACCTCCCGCGCGGCTACCAGCGCTCGCGTCGTGTCTCCGGTGTCCTTCAGCACCTGCTCGTAGACTGCCCGCCGCTGAGCGAGGTCGGAAGCGCCCGAGATTCTCTCCAGCCCGTGCAGAAGCTTGGTGAACATCCCGGCGCGCGAGAGTCCAGCAAGGGAGTTTGCAATGTCGATGGCTCCGTGGTCGCTGAAGTCCACCATGCCGGCCGACATCCCCGCCCGAGCCATCTGCTCACCCACCACATCTCCGTACTTGCCTGTGAACGAGTCGCTTAGCGCCCGGCCAAACCCGGTAATCACCCGGCCGGCAACCCGGAACGGCTTGTTCGTACCCGAAGCGAACGCCGCACGCATGGCGTCCTGCGGGATCTGACCGAGCGAGAAACCCGGCATCAACGTGACGGATCGGCGCAATATGTTAGCGAACTTCTTGCCGAACTCGGAACGGAGCACCGGTTGCAGCCCTTTGAAGGCTACTACATCGAGCGGATCCTCCAGCTCGTAGCCAACCAGCTCTCCGTTCTCGTAGATCGTGACCGTGCGCAGCGGGTCGCCGGCTTTCGGATGCTGCAGCCTGCGCGCGGGCTTGCCCTCGTTCCAGATGCTGGATTCTTGGATCATCGTCCGACCCGCCAGCGTGCGGGCAGCTTGCGCGATGGCCCACTGGTTGAACCGCGCGGTGTTGGTGAAGATGTTGCTCAACGGCTTGCTCGACGGCTCGCCGCTCAGCTCCGGCAGAGGGTCGATGTCAGACAGACCCTTGCGCCCTTGCTTACGCATCAGAGCGGAGTCCCGGTTCGCCATCATCCGGCTGAGCATCCCGTCAAACGTGGACTCCATAATATCTTCGCGGTACATCGGGGCGTAATCCCTCGCACCACGGAAAGCGTCGGCAACCTCTTTGCTGATGCGTCCGGATTGTTCCAGTAAGTCCACGTTGTTTTTAAAAATTTGGTACATTCGATCCGCGTACTCCGGGAAATTTTTGAATTGTTCGCCCAGTGCAAGACCGTCCCGGATAGATTCTTCTGAAAATTGACCGACTTCTACTTCCAGTCGGCGGATGTCTTCCTCCAGTTTTGCACGATGTCTTTTCTCATCAACACGATTGGCGATCTCCAGCTCGTTCCGCTTGTTTTGCAGGGTACGCTGCATGGAGCGAATACGCCGTGCGTACATGTACGCGGAAAAGAACTGGGACATCGAAGCAAGCGGGAGCGGGGACTTTTTCCCACTTGAATCCACATGATTCAAACCATCGCGCGCCAAATCTTCAGAGACAGCAGCTACAGTCAGGTGTCCGGTGTTTTCCTTGGTGTTGATGACGCGCGTTTCCTGATTCAGCTGCACCAACCCTTCGACCATTGAGGCTTTGGATAGCTGTCCAACAGCGCCAACCTGAGCGGCAGTGCCTACGGCATTCAGTTGGCTTACTGCCTGTCCTTGCAGCTCGCGCGTGTGCTGACCTCCGAAGTCTTCTTCCATCGGGGCTGTATGCCAAGCCGCTGCGGTACGGAACTGCGTCATCAGACGGTTCCACGTTAGCCCCTTGTTCCGATTGAACCAGTTTACTGCCTGCGTCCCGATGCTTTGCGCAGGATCGGTGATGGGGCCTACGAGCGCGTTGGCTGTCCTCGCAGCGCGAGCGAGTTCCGGGCTGGCTTCGGATACTATGCTGAAGAGAACACGCTCACCGTGCTGCGCTGCTTTTGAAGTGCCGAATAGTGCTACACCAGAATCTTCTAGGTTGTCGAAGCTTCCTTCAGCGGATTGAGTTATGAGATCAAGTAACTCGTTGTCAATGGCGTCAAAATCCTTAATCAATTTGCTAAGCTTGGCTTCACGTAGGCGCGGGGACAGAGCTTCTTTGAGTTTATCGAGGATGTTGCGTAGTGTTCCTACTATATTTCTAAGGAATATCAATGATACAGAGTCGTTCCCAGCCTTTTCGGCTGCGTCTGCGCGTTCCTTGAGCTTTTTCCAGAACGCGTCGTCTATGAAACGCAATCCGGCATTATCTCCGACGAACTCCTCAATTTCTAATTCCTTGTCCAAATCAAAAGCGTCTGGGTTTTCCTTAACCGCCTTCAGATATTTTGAATACCTATTGTTTCCTTTAGAATCCGTAGTTTCGATTACGAGGTCTCGAAACTCATCGTAAGACGCCTTGTCCAGATTACGCAGAACATGGACGTATTCATGCCCCATCACGAACAAATGGGGGTCGGTTGCGCTTACATTTATAAAAACAGTACGCTCAAATCCGGGCACGTTGCGCAGAACAAATCCGTTAAACTCTGTCGGTTTACCACCTTCGACATTTTCCTCTACAAAGTAAACATTCAACCCAATCGCGTTACCCAGCTCTGCAATAGCCTGCTGGTCCACAGTTCGTGTATCGGGGTTCAGTACACTAACACTTTGTGGTCTGCCTTCTTTGCCTTGTTCCCCACTCTGTAGCGTTTGGTTTACGATTTTCGTGATTTCATCGTCGATCTCTTTTTCGTGAGAAATGCGTTCGCTCTTCACATCTGCAGCAGCTTTCCGACCTCCGGACAAGCCCTCAGAACGTAGCTGCATTCCAATAGTGAGCGTTTCTCGTGCGTCGTTAAGAGCTTTGGTTAAATCGGCGCGCTGTTGTGGGCTAAATTTGGATTTCGGTGCGTTGTCGATTAGCTCCTGTATGGCAGCCAACTGTGCTTGCAAAGTCGGCAGATTCTTTCTTGTAATCGCACGATGTTGCTTAGCTTTAGTTTTACCTAAGTTGAGCGTGCCGTCCTCTACAAAGGGCTGCAATACTGGGTGAGCTTCGGCTAGGGATTCTACTGTATGCTCCCCATCAACGAATGTTTGCACAGGAGATTTTCCTGTAATCTTCTCTCCAAAAGTGTCTATGCCTTTCGCACTACCGTATCGGCGGTTCTTGGTTGTCCGCGCAGGGGCTTCGACTTTGGGCTTGGCCGCAAGGTTCGCTGCGATACGGCCCGGTTGTCTGGCGACGACGGCAGGCTCTGGTTGCACAGGAGCGGATTGCAAGAGTCCTTGCGCCTGATCTTCGAGCGAAGGCCCGGCTACAGGCGGCTCGGTGGTTTCAGGCGGTGGAGGCTCAACCAGCTCGTTTCCGAACGGATCACGACCGGGCTCCACGCGACCGGTAGGCGCAAGCTGCTCTACTGATGGCTCTGACTGTTGAGTTTCCGTAGTGACTTCTGTCGGCTGCTCTTGTACTTGAGTTTCTGCACCGGTTTCTACCTGCTGTCCTTGTGCTTGGGCCTCGACTGCTGGCTCTGGCGCCGGAGTCTCCGCAGCGGGTTGCCGTGCTGCTTGCCCAGCTCGCGCTTGTGCACGCCTTTCTACAACATCAACGCCCAGCACCTCGCCGAGAGCTTTCCGACGCTCGTTGATCGTTTTCTCAATATCGGCAAAATCCTTCCGGAGCTGCTCCCTCTCGCCTTCTGCCAGTTTGGCGTTCTCGATGCCCTCGCGGATATTCTTGAGCGTAGCATCGTTAAGAGCCCAACTCAGTTTGGCATTCTTACTCTGAAGATTGACGCTCTTTTCAATCGCAGCCCCATCCGAGCCAAGTTTCTCGTTGACGCTTGTCAGATTTTTGAATAAATCTTTAAGTGAATCACGAGTCTGTTTGGCCACGTTCATTGCAGGCTTATGCTTGGAAGCATCCGCATAGTCCAGCATCGCACTGAGAGACGCGTCTCCAGTCAACACAGAAGGCATGAACGCATACGGATAGCCGAGAGTACGAGCGAGATTGTATTGCAGGCCGTCAAGCGATTTCTGGATAGCAGTTTTCCGGTTCTCATCAGTTTCCTGCGCAAGATTCCGCTCTGCCTCCCGAATTTGCTTCACCAGCCCTTTAGCAACGCCTTGTTTCCCTGCAATAGGCTTGATTTCTCCTCGCTCGTACGCTTGCAGGAACTCCTCTCCGCGCAGAGCCTTAACCTGTTCGGTCGGCAAGTGCGCTGGCTTGCCGGCCTCTTCCTTGGTGCCTGCAGGCTTCTCGTTCAGAAGTTTCTGGATTTCCGCGTGTCGAGCCTTGATCCGGGACTCTTGCAAAAGCGCCTCAGTCAGCGCGACATTATCTTCAGGTGTGGGGTTCTGCTTCCCGGTCAGTTCATCAATAGTCGCGCGTACCTTCGGTTCAGCTTCGATAAGCCCCTTCAGCTCGCTGTCGAGCACGGCACGTGTCACTACACGCTCGTGTTCCGCAGCTTGCGCTTCACGTTCCCCACGCAAGGCAGCAAGCTGACTGTCGAGTACCGGGATCCCGGCAGGGTCGATCTCTCCAGCCTCAGCGGACTGACGCATCTGAGTTACAGCGGCGATCTGGCGGTCCAGCTCAGCCATGCGCTGCTGCTCCGGCGTCCACGGCGGGCCGACAATTCCAGCGGGTTGTTGCGCGACTTGCTGCGCTTCACGCTGTTCTCGCTCTGTTTCGTCCACGGCAAGACGACGCATCCGGCGAGCGACAGGCAGGCCGAAAATCCCCCCGACGAGCGCACCTGCACCTCCGCCGTAGCCTGCTGAAGCGAGCGTGTCGTCCCAGATTCCGCGTGCAGGGTTATAGGTGCTCTCCAGCCAGTTCTGGAGCGCGTTCGACCCGGCTTCCTGTAGAGCCTCTTCGCCGCCGACAACCAACATGCTCTTGCCGAGCTGCTTGAGAGCTTTCACGCCCTCAGGGCCGTACTTCCGAATCACATCGAGCGCTGTCTCGGCTGCTTTCTTCTGGCCGACGCCCGTAATCTTGCCGAGCCCGTGCAGAATGGGAATCGCCTCGGTCGTGCCAATTCCAGCTCCACGGAGCGTTCGCCACGCCTCACGAGGAACACCAGCCGCTTCCTGCCTTTGAATCGCTTCTCCCGCCCCACTGGCCGCACCGAGACCGACTGTGAGTAGCGGAGCGAGGGGACCGGCGGCCATTGCCGGGAGGAACGTAGTCAAACTGCCGACTGCTTCGGATAATCCGGCAGTCGTAGACCCTTCGTAGGAAGGATGCGCAGCCATCGCTTCCCGAGCCTTCGAGGCCAAGTCCTTGACTGTTTGCGCGTAGGGCTCCTCAGTGTCATCCGGGAGTAGCGACAACACGCCACGGGCGACGGACTCCGCACCAGCTACGGCCCCCCGGCCAAACCCTTTGCCAACCTCCTTGACGAAACTAGCCTCACCCTGTGGGCGAGAGAACTGAGCCGCGAGGTCCGGATAGTACTGAGCCAAGAGGGCTTTCGCTTCCTCCGGCGATACTTCCCGGCCGAAGTCAACGACTTGCCCGTCAGGGAGTGAATAAATACTGTTCATCGTAGGGGGGTAGCTTGCTTAGCAATAGCAGGATTTGTGACAAGACGGGGAGCGCCACCTAGCCCTCCAATACCGGTAAACATACCCTCCACGACTTGAGGACGCAGCTCATCCAACCTAGAAACTACCTGTGGTGAGAACGCCGTTGCTAGCTGCCGATTGTCGAACATCGTGAGCTTCTGAAGCAGTCGTCGGTTAACGTCCTCCAATTCCGCGCTCTTGGTTGCTGCGACCGTCGCGGAATCTACCTTCCCGTTGAACATTAGCACTAGCTTGCTAGGGTCTTTATATTTCGCGTGAATGTCGCGTATTTCGTTGTTTGCAGCTGCCATAGCTTGGTGCATTTCAAGCCTGCGCGCATCGTCTTGCGCGCCGCTTGCCCGAATCTGGGCTGCCCGTAGCGTACCGTTCACCTGCATCTGAGTGCGTGCGAGATCCGTAGCAGCCTTCATTTTCTCGACATCTGTCAGGCGCTGCTGCTCCCCGGCACGCTGCAGGCCCTTGAAGTTCTCGTCACTCATGCCGAGTGAACGCTGCAACGCTGCATCAGCGGAGGTAATCTTCTCGCCGCGACGTTTCTCTTCGATTCCGGCCAGCGCCTTCATGCGCTCGAAGTCTTCAGCCTCCTGCTCTTTACGGGCCTTCAGGTACTGGCCCATGCCGGCACCGAGCCCCTGTCCGACATTCGTGAAGAAGTACGGCGACTCGCCGGCCATCATGGCGATACCGGCCGTCATCAACGCTTCCTTGACGTTCTGGGCCTTGGCTTCCTCTGGACTCTTGGTTCTATCACGCAAGTATTTTTCAAGATCAGCGCCAAACTCGCCGGTAACGCCCGCCTTCCCACGAACTGCTTTTTGCTGTGCGAGAATAGCTTCGGGGCTCTCGACCGGACGCGTGTAGAGCGACCTATCCACATCCGGGATGCTAACTCCCAGCCCGCTGAGCGCGGGCGCGCGCACACCGCCCCCGTATCGAACCCCCGCCCCACCAGCGTCCC
>WBZO01000878.1_pt2 | contig 43087 bp, 40 predicted proteins | sample 5204261 | NCBI WGS metagenome assembly WBZO01 (sample SAMN12412400, study PRJNA552823) | activated sludge metagenome | isolation source: activated sludge from anammox sidestream of wastewater treatment plant... | place: USA: North Carolina | collected 2017-09
TGTTGAATTTTTTTAGGTATTTTTCAAAATAATTTGTAAAATTTTACCTAACTATGTTAATATCTAAGTTCTAGCAAAAACAACTTATACGCGGTTTTGCCGTTAGCGAGCAATTGTTAATGATAAGCGGATCTAGGTTATAGCACTATATGTATTTTCTAGCATACCTGTAACCTTTACAACGGTCATATGACTGGATGTACCTTATATCAATCAGATATATAAAATAACAAATTATAAGTGTGACAAAGAATTTAATTGTCATAATATATATTGTATATATATTGTATTTAATTAGCCCATGAGTATTTTTTGATAATAGCAAAATATATTCTTCATAAGTTAATTAATTTCATTATTGTTCAATATTACAATAATATTGGTAACTATTTCTAATGCTATATGCTTTGGAGGTAGCTATGAATATTATATATGGACAATAGTTATGTATTTGCATAAGTCAAACCTATCCTGGAGTGTACTCCTAATCAGGCTATTGATTATTGGTCAAGCCTGCATATTAGTATGTGTATCAATGGATGCCTTTACTGATTTACTGTCAAGTAATACTTGGTTACTTGATAATGATCTATCATTGGATGGCTATTCAGATTTAGTAAATGAAGTTTATTTGATACTGTATTTTCTTGCCTACTACATCGTATATCTGGTTATTCTGCTACTAAGCCTTACAGTGCATGATTTTGATAATGATTTGCTGTTGTTGGTTGAGTGCATCAAAAGAAACCTTCATACTTTTAGCAAATTATCTACCATTACTTACTTGAGTAAATTATATTATTCAAGAATCAAGCATAACCCTTTATTCATCAAAACAAATCAATTTTGCCTACTTCAGGCAGAAGAAGCCTCATCATATCTTCCATTTGTATAATCTCAAATAATTATTCAAGATAATTACTGATAAATATCTCAATTAAGCTTTGAGATTGGTTATAAATAATCCGTTCATTTTTTATCAATAAAGTGAGCTAGCGCTAGCTTTATCCAAAAAATGGCTATATCGAGAAAGATTATATAAATGAAAACAAAACTACTTAAAGTTTCAATACTAATCCTAATAACTAGCACCTTCCCGCTTGCAGCGTGGGCAACTTTAGGTGAGGACTCTAGTAGCATCATGAGTGATGCAAATGCTTTAAATGCTAAAGTTTCACAAGCTACTGATTATTCAATTGCAGGAGCAAATTCATCTACATCGTATCAGACAAATACTCTAGAAACTGCAAATGGGATTACTATCAAACAGTTTGTCTATAATGGTAAGGTCTTTGCAGTTGCATGGCACGGTTCGCATGTTCCTGATCAAAATCAATTATTTGGTAAATATTTTGCAACTTTACAAAATGCTACCCCAAGCTATAAGTCAGTGTCAGCAAGACAAATCAATGGTAATGATTTTATTTCCGCTACTAATGGCTGGATGGGGCACTACGAAGGAAAAGCATTAATCCCTTCATTAGCACCAGCAAATGTATCTATCAATAATGTAAAATAAGGATAATGTCATGAAAAAAATTCAAATAATTTCAACGGCTCTTATAGGTTTAACATTAGCGGCATGTAATAGTGGAGGCGGTGATAATTCAAATACGCCCACCTCAAGCGCAGGTTCTTCTAATCCTTCTGTAGCAGGCTCAGGATTACCACAGAAATCATCAAATTCAACTATCAATAATGTTGTACCAGTTACCGTTGATGGTGGACCAAGCGGTAATTCACCATATAATACACCATTTGTTAGCGTAACGGTTTGTAATGTGAATAATCCTACCAATTGCCAAACAATTGATCATATTATTCTTGATACTGGTTCTATGGGACTTAGAATATTTGCCAATAAAATTAATAGTAGCCTGAATCTAGCAAATGAAAATGTTGGTGGTTCTCCAACTGCTGAATGTACACTTTTTGGTAGTGGCTATGATTGGGGTTCAATTGCGATGGCAAATGTGCAAATGGGTGGTGAAATAGCAAGTAATGTGCCAATCCAGATTATTAATGATCCAACTATTCCGGGAGTTCCTTCTAATTGTAGCAATCAGGGGGCATATAATGATCTAGGGGGTGCTAATGGAATTATCGGCGTTAATCCATTACCTTATGACAATGGAACATACTATTCATGTTCTGGAAGTAGTTGCAGCATCAATAGTAATCTTGCTACTAATCAGCAAGTGGTAAGTCCGGTATATATGTTTGCTAATGACAATAATGGTGTAATCGTACAGTTACCAAGTGTGCCAAGTGGCGGCTCCTCTTCATTAACTGGAACTCTAACTTTTGGGATTGGTACGGAACAAAATAATCAGCTAACCGCCCAAAATGTTTTTACCAGTAATGGCACAGCGCAGGATGGTAGCTTCACGACTAACTATGATGATGGCAGTTACGACTCGATATTTGATACCGGATCAACTGAGCTATTTTTTGATACTCCAACCAATTCAGCAGCATTAGCAGTTTGTCAGAGTTTAAGTAGCTTTTATTGTCCAAGTGCTACTACAGCTATAAATACTCAAATATCAAGCTTAAATGGTAGTAATGCTATTAATTATAGTTACAATATTATCAATGTGGAAAATTATTTGAATAGCAATCCTAATACTGAAGCAATACCAAATGCTGGAGCTGAAGGTGGTGATAATTTCTTCATCTGGGGCTTGCCGTTTTTCTATGGTAAAAAAGTATTTAGTGCTTTCACTGGTGCAAATGCTGGTGGCACGACTGGTCCATATTTTGCTTTTTAAAATTTAAGAAAATCACATAATCTACGTATAGGAATCTAAGAATGAAAAACTTTAAAACTTCAGCTTTATTTTTATCATTAGTATCGATTGGCTTGACACTTTCAGCATGTAATAGTGGTGGACAGGCAACAGGTAGTAGTGCAGGTACAAACACTGCTAACGGTAATATAAACATTGCAGAATCTGCCGTTACACTACCACAAGTGAGTATTAAAGATTTACAGCAAATTTTTCAGGCATTGGCAACAGACTCTGCAAAAACAACAATAAGTTTGGAATCAGCAGTAGCAATTATTACCGGGAATGATCAAGCTGGACTTAATAAATTAAAATCATTATCTCTAAGTGGTTATAGCGCAGCAGTTGCAGATGCAAACAATGTGCCTCATGTTACAATTAATTCAACCCCAACACAGGCTCAGTACAATGAAGCGTTATTTGCCGCCCTTTTTATCGGGGACGTAACTGATTCATCGGGAAGTGATGGTACTAGTGATCTAGGGCAAATAACTTGGGATAATACAGTTGCCAACTTGGCAATGGTATCACATCGTTTTTTTGGTGGGTATAGACTTGCCCAGCAAGATTATACTTGGAGCTTTAATCCGGGAACGCTTGAAACTATTGTAAATACTCCAAATCAAATTGGAAACTTATCTGATGTTAATTTTTTAAATGTTCATCAGGGAGCTGTTGGCGATTGCTATTATCTTTCAACTCTAAGTGCTTTGGTTTATCAACGTGGTGCTGCTTCAGTTTTAGCCAAATTCCATCAAAATGGCAGTGGGTATAGTATTGATTATACAGATGTTCATTCACTAGCCAGCCAAATCAGTGTTACTCCTCTAACTGATCTTGAGATTGCAACAGGTGCATACTCTGCTGGTAGCGGACAGTGGTTAAGTTATTTAGAAAAAGCTTATGGAGATGTCTTGATGACTCCAGAATATAGCTTTATCTACTTTGGTAGTACCCCTGTTTCTGCTGGTAGCATTTATGATCTAGCTACTTTTTATGATGGAATGATCGCATCACAGCTACCTGTGGGGCAATATTATCCAGCATTTAAATTCCTAACTGGACATGAAGTATATGAATTTGATACAGTTAGTAATACCGATGATACACTAGTTAATCTTTATGCGGCTAATCCTAACTCAAATAATCTGATACTAGGCACAAAACTGTCTCCATCCAATATGGTAAATCTGATTGATCCATTATTGTCTCAAGGACGGGTAATGGTACTTGGTACACCTGTTGATACCAAAGAACTAAATGGAACAACTGATTCAACCGCCGTTGACTTGCCACCGGGGATAGTTGGTACTCACGCATATGCGATACTTGGTCATGCCAATGGTAAATTCAAACTAAGAAATCCATGGGGAACTAACTTTACTCCAGCTGGTCCAGATAGTATTACTAATGGCTATACCATGAATGATGGTGTATTCTATGTACCTGATGCTGATGTGTTCAAGATTTTTGATCAGATTGATATTGAGCAGATTCCTGGTCTTGATAAAACTCCTGTAGTTGTAAATGGTGTAGTCCAAAAAGATTCTCAGGGCAATCCATTATTTAGTGAAGGAAGTAGCTCAATTATGGATAGTTTTGTTACCAGTAATGGGGCATATATTAAGAATAACTATTCTTCGGATGTAGCAGTTCCGCTTTCGAATAGTCATTAAAAAAATAAGGCTGGCAAATTGCCAGCCTGCTAATCTTTACATGTCGGTAATTATCAGACTTGTTTTTAAAGAGTAGGGTAATCAGTATAACCCTCTTTTCCGCCACCATAGAATAGCTCTGATTTTGGTGAATTTAATTTTGCATTTAGCCTAAAACGCTCAACAAGGTCGGGATTAGCAATATATAATTGCCCCCAAGCTGCTGCATCGGCGCTACCATCGGTGATTATTCTTTCAGCATCATTTTTGCTTAGCTGCTGGTTTATCACATAATTACCACCAAATTCTTTTTTTAGGATAGCTGCCAGATTATCACTTCCTTCTGCTGCTCTTGCACAGATAAAGGCAATTTTCCGTTTGCCTAATTCGCGAGCGACATAGCTAAATGTTTCTAATGGTGTCGAGTCTCCCATTGATTGGGCATCGCAGCGCGGTGCTAAATGCATTCCAACTTTGCCAGCCCCCCAAACTTCACATACCGCATCGGTTACTTCCAGCATGAGTCTAGCACGGTTTTCAATACTACCACCATATTCATCAGTCCGAATATTACTATTGTCCTGCAAGAACTGGTCTAGTAAATAGCCATTTGCACCATGTATTTCCACACCGTCAAAACCTGCTTCCATTGCATTTATGGCACCTTGCTTATAATCGGCTATAACTTCTTTAATTTCGGCTATAGATAGTGGGCGTGGCGCATCATAAGGTTTGATCGGTCTAACATGGCTTGGGTGTCCATCTGCTGCAATATTACTGGCAGAGACTGGCGCTTTACCATCCAAAAATACTGGATCAGATAGACGACCTACATGCCATAATTGCAAGACAATTTTACCACCCGCATTATGAACCTTTTCTGTAACGAGCTTCCAACCTTCAATTTGCTCTTTACTCCATATTCCAGGAGTATCTGGATAACCAACCCCCATCGGGCAAACTGAAGTTGCTTCGGTAATGATTAATCCTGCGCTTGCACGTTGCTCATAATATTCAGCCATTAGTGGTGTGGGAATACGTCCGGCACCTGCTCGACATCTGGTAAGGGGTGCCATGATGATCCGGTTTTTAAGCGCTAGACTACCAAAAGTAACAGATTCAAATAGCTTCGACATAGAATTTCCTTTAAAACGTTTGTTTTATATATGGGGAGCATATTGGTGAAAACAAGCTTAAAATCAAATTATATTTTGTGACTCTGGTTAAATGAAAGTTTATCGCAAAAATGGGAATAAAGTTTTCAAATATGGGAAACTACTTTTAAAAATAAACAGGTATCATATCGTCATGTAAAGTTAATCATATTAGGAGTAAATGTCATGAATAAATTTTTGCTTGCGCTAATTTTTGTTTTAGGTTTTTCAGTAGCTAATGCCGCAACTCATGGTGTACATGCTGAGGCTAACAAGGCTAGTAATAGTACCAATAAAGCGAAAAATATGATTCGGTCAGAATTGCCATTTGGTCCTGTTGGAAGCTTCAGGGGCGGTTTATTTTAGCCCATAAATTAATTGTTTTGTCAAAGTTCCCTCTTGAGATTGACCGGATTTTTTGATCTGGTCTTTTTTTATTCCTGAGTTCGCGGTTTATCTATACTTAAAAATAGAATTGACTTTATAGGCTAATGCTGTTAGAATGAAGGGCAATTAAAAACTTCTATTCTTATCTATCTCATCGTTTTGGTTTTCAAATACCTTGTTATACTTATTTCTAGTCTTCATTTAGTTTGTTTTTAGGTAATAAATATCTTTCTAGTCAATGTTATGGTGTTATTGTTTTTACAATTAATGTCGAGAGATACTTCTATCCAGAAATTCATTACTTTTATCGTTAAGTAAATTTATTATCACAGTTTATTATTTATCAAACGCATTACTGAAAGTCAGAGTCATGATTTTTAGTGTGGTTAATTATTTTTAGGAAAAATATGTATTTAAAAAATTTTAATATCTATCAGCAAGAAATAATCAATAATAGTTTGGCAGATGGGATAGACCCATCTAGTTTTGCCAAGCCACATATTGATCAGTTCAAGATGCAGGTTGCCGCTCACGCGCTTGATCAGGGGATAAATCTTTCTTTATATCTGGAAGATTTTGATTTTATCGAGTTAAATGAAATCAGGTTGGCAATAAAGTCTAATTTAAATGTTGCCAAAATAGCGGTCAAAGGAACTTTCCAGCGAAGAAATGCATGCACGTAGATTAAAGTTGATGAAGACTATGCCAATAGGAGTAAAAATAAAAGCGGCTTAAATAATCAGATTCTGAGTCTAGCAAATTCAGAAGTATCTTCAATTTAAATGGCTATATGCTGTGCTGCACTAAATATTAATCAAGGTTTATGAATAATAGGTAGTATAATATATTATTCGAATAAAGCACGTGCTAGGCATGGTTACTGTTGTGGTTTCCTTTAGCCTTAGTTTAGAGTGCGTGTTTGTACCCAATTACCCTTGACTTGCCAGTTTAAGTTTAAATGTTTAAAATAATAGCCTTAGCTACAATTCTATCAACAATCGGTGCAATTTCTTCTGAAATGTACATTCCTTCAATGCCATATATGGCAACTTGGTTTCATACCGATGACACTACTGTTCAATATTCATTAACTGCTTATATGTTAGGTACCATCATTCCGGCATTATTTTTTGGTAGTCTTGCTGATATTTATGGGCGCAGAAAAATTATTTTGGTTGCACTTGGAATTGGCTTAATTGGTACATTAGGCTGCCTTTTTGCCCCAACAATTGGTTTTTTTATTGCATGTAGGTTTATTCAGGGCTTTGGTTTTAGTAGTACCAATGGCTTGGGGCGTGCTTTATTGCGAGACCATTATTCTGGAGAAACATTTGCCAAATATTCTTCCTATTTAAGCATGGCATTTGCGTTTAGTGTCGATGTTACTCCTTTCTTTGGCGGAATTTTGCAAAAAAATTTTGATTGGCGGGCGATATTTGTCTTTTTGGTTGTTTTTAACTGTATTTCACTTTATGTCGCGAGCAAATTTCCTTTTCGGAAAATAGAAAACAGAAATACTCAGTTTAACTGGAAAGAGATGATCATAAGTTATCTTGATATTTCAAAAAATAAAATCTTCATGCGTTATAATCTGATTGCTGCTTGTACGTATTCAATTTTTATGTGTTATCTTACAGTTGCTTCTTTTTTATGGCAAAAAACTTTAGGGGTATCTCCAGAAACGTTTGGTCTATTAACATTATTCCTTTCTTTATTTTATGTGGCAAGCTGTTATCTCAATTCTTTTCTGGTTCGTTTTGGTGTAGATCGAATCCTGCAATATGGTTTGACTCTGGTTCTTGTTGCTGGTGGTGGATTAGTTATATCTGGTGATTTCTTTCAGGGAAAAGTGATCTTTTTCGTCCTGATGGCAATGATTTTTGCTGGTAGTGGAATGGTGTTTTCCAATGCTAGTTCAATGGGAATGTCAGCGGTGAAAGAGAATTTCTCAAGTGCATCAGCATTTTATAGCTTTTCATCGATAGTTGTTGCTACGACCTTTTCTGCCATTATAAGTCAATTTAATGAGCTTTCATTTCTCCCTCTTGCTATAATCGTTATCTGCCTAGCTGGGGTATCACTGTTGGTGCATATCCGGCGCAAAATTATTTTACAGGTGAATTATGCTGAATAATATAGTTGAAAAAGTTACTCAAAGAATTATCGAAAGAAGTAAGGAGTCCCGCAAAGAATACTTAAGCCGGATGCAAAGCCAGTACGGTAAAAGGGTCAAGCGCGAACAGCTTGCCTGTACTAATATTGCTCACGTTGCTGCTGCTGAGGAAGATAAGGTTAAAATTCGTCTCAAAAGCATTGAAAACCCAAATATTGGTATTGTTACAGCCTATAATGATATGTTATCTGCGCATCAGCCATATTACCGCTATCCGGAAATATTAAAAGAAGCTATTTTGGCTGAAGGTGCTACGGCACAAGTTGCAGGTGGCGTTCCTGCCATGTGTGATGGTGTAACTCAGGGGCAGGTTGGAATGGAGTTATCGCTACTCTCTCGTGAAGTCATAGCTATGGCAACGGCGGTTTCCCTGAGTCACAATGTCTTTGATGGTGTGATTTGTCTTGGTATTTGTGACAAGATTGTGCCTGGATTATTGATTGGTGCGTTAAGTTTTGGTTACTTACCAACAATCTTTATCCCAAGTGGACCAATGCCTAGTGGTATCTCCAATAAAGACAAAGCAGAAACCAGAAAACTCTTTGCTGAAGGTAAAGTTGGCAAGGATGCATTGTTGGAATCTGAATTGAAATCATATCACGCAGCTGGAACCTGTACTTTCTACGGTACTGCCAATACTAATCAGATGATGATGGAAATGCTTGGCTTACATATTCCAGGTGCTGCATTTATTCATCCGGGGACTCCATTACGCCGGGCAATAACTGATTATGCCGCCCGTCAAATAGTAAATAATACGGCACAACGTAATAACTTTAATCCGCTGTGTGAGATTATAACCGAGAAGTCGATAGTTAATGGCATTGTAGGGTTGCTTGCAACTGGAGGCTCAACCAACCATACCTTACATATCCCAGCAATTGCTAAAGCTGCTGGCATTACTGTTACTTGGGATGACTTTGCCGAATTGTCAAAAGTCGTACCACTTCTTGCCAAGGTATATCCAAATGGTAGTGCGGATGTAAATCAGTTCCATGATGCTGGTGGAATGGCATATATTATCGAGCAGCTTATTGCCGGAGGCTATGTTCACACTGATGTCAAGACTGTTGTTGGTACTGGGCTTGCTGCTTACGCAAGAAATCCATTATTGAACAGTGCTGGTAAACTGGAATGGGAAAATGCATTTAATAATGATGATAGTGTAATTCGCTCAAAAGATAATCCATTTAGTCATGAAGGTGGGCTTCGTCTTATGGTCGGTAACTTAGGGCGTAGTGTTAGTAAAATTTCAGCCATAGCTCCAGAACATCGCTATGTTAAAGCTCCCGCTGAGGTTTTTCATAGTCAGGAAGATGCGATTGCTGCTTATAAACGTGGCGAACTTAATCGTGATGTAATAGTTGTGCTCAAATATCAGGGACCTCAAGCAAATGGTATGCCAGAATTGCACGGGCTTACGCCAGCACTAACTTCACTTCAGGATAAGGGATTTAAGGTAGCCTTGGTTACTGATGGCAGGATGTCTGGTGCATCGGGTAAAGTTCCGAATGCTATTCACGTTACTCCAGAAGCATTAAAGGGTGGTAATTTTGCCAAGATTATAAATGGAGATGTGATTGAGCTTGATCTTGAAAATGGCGTGCTGCAAGCATTAGTTTCTGACGATGAATTTAATCGTAGGGAATTTATTCTTGCCGATTTATCTGGTAATAAAGTTGGGTTGGGGCGTGAATTATTCAATAGCTTACGTGATAAACTTAGTGATTCTGAAACTGGCGCGAGCCTATTTTAAAGGAATATTGTGATGAGAACAGTAGAACAGATTTTTGCAGTTAATAAGATTGTTCCGGTTGTAGTAATTAATGATGTTGAGGCGGCAGTACCCTTAGCAGAAACTCTTCTTGAGTCCGGAATAAATGCCATTGAGATTACCTTAAGGACGCCAAATGCGTTGGAAGTTATTGAATTGCTCGCTAAGAAAGTTCCACAAATGGTTGTTGGGGCAGGAACAGTTCGAGCATCTGCTGATTTTTTTAATGCGTGCCTATCAGGTGCCAAGCTGATTTTTTCCCCAGGGACTACAGAAGAGTTACTTGCTGCTTCACGTAGTCGTTATTCTGATGTCAGATATATTCCTGGAGTTGTTACTCCAACCCATGTTATGGAGTGTCTTTCTAGAGGATTAAATTATCTAAAGTTTTTTCCTGCGGAAGCGTTTAATGCTTATGAAGTTATAAAATCAATGGCAGCTCCATTGCCAGAGGCCAAATTTTGCCCAACAGGTGGTATTACTATAGATAATATGCAAAAATACCTTGAATTGCCAAATATTTTTGCTATTGGTATGTCTTCGATTGTTGATTCCAAGCTGATTGCTGCACATGATTTTGTTGAAATCCGTCGTCGTTGCGAACAAGCGGTATCAATCGTAAATAATTCTATCAAAAAATAAGAGGTAACTATGACTGCAAAACCACAGACCCTTGATTTTATCCGTAATTCAATTCGTGATATTCCAAACTGGCCTGAGCCTGGTGTAATGTTTCGCGATATTTCTACTATGCTACAAAACCCGCAGGCATTTCGTGCAGTAGTAGATATATTTGTTGATAGATATAAGGGAATTGGGGTTGATGTAGTTGCTGGCTTGGATGCGCGTGGGTTTATTTTTGGTCCCATAGTTGCTTATGAATTGGGTATTGGCTTCGTTCCGATCCGGAAAAAAGGAAAACTTCCCTATACTACGGTTTCAAAAAGTTACACTCTTGAATATGGTGATGTTAGCACTGTAGAAATGCATATTGATGCAGTCAAGAAAAGTGATAAGGTAGTGGTAATTGATGATTTGATTGCTACTGGTGGTACCATGCTTGCTGCCTGTTCACTTATCACAGATTTAGGTGCAAAAGTACATGAGTGTGCGGTAGTTAGCGATTTACTTTATCTGAAGGGCAGTGATTTAATTAAAGAGCGTGGGTTTGAAGTTTTCTCGATTCTTGAATATAAATAATTGTTAACAAAATGGCTAATTGAATAAATTTTATGAATCTAAATATTGCTTATCCAAATACGAGATTGAGACGTAATCGTCAGTCTTCATTTATTCGTAACTTAACCCAGGAAAACTGGGTGTCTGCTAATGATCTAATTTATCCAGTTTTTATTCTTGATGGTGAAACCCGTGAAGAACCTATCTTATCAATGCCTGGACAAAGTCGTATTAGTATTGATTTACTATTAAGACTTGTTGAGAAAACAGCTATTTTAGGCATACAGGGGATTGCGCTATTTCCGGTTATAGAAGCCGGAAAAGATAACCTTGCTACAGAGAGTTATAATCCGGGTGGTCTTATTCCTCGGGCAATCAAGGCGATAAAATCTCGGTTTCCTGAAATTGGTGTCTTTAGTGATATTGCGCTTGATCCATATACGATCCATGGGCAGGATGGTATCATTGATGATAAAGGCTATGTGCTTAATGACGTAACTAACGAAGTACTTATCAAACAGGCACTTTCACATGCTGCTGCAGGTGCTGATTTTGTTTGTCCTTCAGATATGATGGATGGACGAATTGGGTTAATCCGCGCAGCTCTTGAAAAAAATGGCTTTCATAATACCGGGATTATGGCATATTCTGCTAAATATGCTTCTAAATTCTATGGACCATTTCGTGATGCTGTTGGTTCTGGTGCCAATTTGGGTAAGGCAGACAAATTTAGTTATCAGATGCATCCGGCTAATGGTAATGAAGCATTAAGAGAGGTTGCACTGGATATTGCTGAGGGTGCTGATATTGTAATGGTAAAACCAGGGATGCCATATCTGGATATTTTGTATCGGGTAAAACAGGAATTTAAAATGCCAACTGCGGTTTATCACGTGAGTGGAGAGTATGCGATGCTAAAAGCAGCCGCAGAAAAAGGCTGGCTTGATTATAACTCAACTTTACTTGAGTCTATGCTTGGCTTCAAACGGGCAGGGGCTGATATTATCTGGACTTATGCGGCTTTTGATGTGATTAATTATTTACGAACTTTATAAGGAACAAATATGAATAACATGTTGGAACAATTGAAGCAGAATCTGAGTGCTGAGGTATATGCCAAATGTGCTACTGCATTACCTGAAGAGTATTTGCTAAAGTATAAACTAGAAGAAATAATAACCGACTGCAACTTGATGGCTGGTCTTACTTTGGATAATGACTATGCGATTACGATCACAGATGGGGAATCTACGGCAGATAATATCTGGCAAATAAAACTACTGCGTCTTAATGATAATGTTAGTTTATCTCGTGGTTTGCCAATTATTGAGAATTTTGGTTTTAAACTTCTAGATGAAAAGCCGTTTAAAGTCAGTGTTGGTAATAATGATCATGTTTATATTTGCGACTTTGGGGTTGAGGTTCTTGACGGACTTGAAGGTAAGATTAAAGATGTTACACTAGTTGAAAAGCTGAAAGCTGCAATTGTTGCTGCATTTAAACGTAATGTTGAAAGTGATAGCCTCAATAAACTGGTATTATACTGTGGCTTAAATGCTCGTCAAGCATCGTTAATTCGGGCAATTGTTAAATATTTGATACAGTCTAATCTGCCATTTTCGGCTACATATATTAGTGATTGTTTAAAAAAATACTCGTTTACCAGTCGTAATCTATTTAATCTATTTGAGGCTAAATTTTGTCCGGAGCATCACTCAGCAGCTAAAGCTGGAGAATATCAACAGATAATTCAGGCAGAACTGGATAAGGTTGAAAATCTGGCTGAAGACCAGATTTTAAAAGCTGCGTACTCAGTGATTAATGCAATGTTGCGTACCAATTTTTATCAAACTCTGGATGATGGCAGCCATAAGCCGTACATTTCTTTTAAACTCGAATCAGCTAAGGTTTTGAACTTACCTAAACCATATCCTCTTTATGAGATATTTGTCTATTCAATTCGTTTTGAGGCGGTTCATCTCCGTGGTGGTAAGGTTGCTCGTGGTGGGCTACGTTGGTCTGATCGGAAAGAGGATTTCCGTACCGAGGTGTTAGGTCTAGTAAAAGCCCAGATGGTTAAAAATTCAGTAATTGTGCCAACTGGATCAAAAGGTGGTTTTGTGTGTAAAAAATTGCCTGATCCCAAAGATCGTGATGCTTATATGGCAGAAGGGGTCAGTTGTTATAAACAGTTTATTTCCGGACTACTTGATATCACCGATAACCTTGTAAATGGACAGATCATTCATCCTAAACAGGTTGTTCGTCATGATGAAGATGATCCGTATCTGGTAGTTGCTGCGGATAAGGGAACTGCTACATTTTCGGATTATGCCAATGAAATGTCCTTAAAATATGGTTTCTGGCTTGGTGATGCATTTGCATCTGGCGGTTCAGCTGGTTATGATCACAAGAAAATGGGAATTACAGCCAAAGGAGCATGGGAATCAGTTAAACGCCATTTCCGTCATTTGGGTCTAAATACTCAAACTCAGGAATTTACCGTGATCGGTATTGGCGACTTGATGGGAGATGTATTTGGTAATGGAATGCTACTATCTGAGCATATCAAGCTAATCGCGGCATTTAATCATATGCATATTTTTCTTGATCCTAATCCTGATACAAAAGCAAGTTATCAAGAGCGGTTAAGAATGTTTAATTTACCACGTTCTAGCTGGGATGACTATGATAAGAGTACAATTTCTCAAGGTGGTGGCATTTATTTACGCTCAAGCAAAACCATTCCATTATCAGCAGAAGTTAAAGCTTGGCTTCAGGTGGATGCCGATGAGTTGCCGCCAACCGAATTGATAAATCTTATTTTGAAAGCTAAGGCTGATTTATTATATAACGGTGGTATCGGAACCTATATTAAAGCTGAAAGCCAATCAAATGAAGAAGTTAAAGATAAGGCTAACGATGCATTACGTGTAAACGGTAAAGAATTACAGGTAAAAGTAGTAGGCGAAGGTGGTAATCTTGGTGCTACACAGTTGGGACGGATTGAATTTGCTAAAAATGGTGGCAATATTTATACCGATGCAATTGATAACTCTGCTGGTGTTGATTGTTCTGATCATGAAGTAAATATTAAGATTCTCTTTTCTGCCATTATGCAGCAAACAGGAATGACAGTTGAAGAGCGAAATAAAATTCTTGAGTCAATGACTGATAATGTAGCACAGCTGGTACTCCGTGATAACTACTTACAAACTCTAGTATTACGTACTGCTGTTTCTCGTGCTCGTTATACACTACCTAATCATCAGGTATTTATGCGTAAGCTGGAAAAATCAGGCGAACTTGATCGTAAGATTGAGTTTTTACCTAATGATCTTGAAATCAGTGAAAGGATGGCTGATAACACTGGGCTCACCATGCCTGAGATGTCAGTTTTACTTGCTTATTCGAAAATGAGGCTGGATCGGGATATTCTCAAGTCTAGTCTAGTTACTGATGGTGATTTTAATGAGCTATTGATAAATTATTTCCCACAACACTTACAGGAAAATTATAAAGATTTTATTCTTAGTCATTATCTACGCAAGGAAATTATTGCCAATCAGCTGGCTAATCTGATAGTTAATCGTGCCGGAATAACATTTATTTCACGCTTTAGTGATGAATTTAATGTTCCGCTCGAGACTATTATTAAAGCATGGTGGGTTGCGTATAATCTTCTTGATGCTTCACGATTATATAGTCATATTGAGAGTCTTGATAACAAGGTTGCTGCTGAAGTTCAAATCAAGCTATTCATCGGTGTTGAAAAAGCAGTTGAGCGTCTATGTCGCTGGATACTTGGTTACGTGAAAGATCTTACCAGTGCCGCAGAGATTATTCAGAAATTCAAGCCACATACAGTTGTACTTGAAGAGCGGATTGCTAATTTAATTCGTAATGAGGAATATCCTGATGTTCGTGATGAAGAAGCAGCGTATATTGCTAGCGACGTACCTGTTGATTTGGCAAAACTAATTTCGCGGGTTGGCTTTTTACCTCAGATCATGGATGTTGTCATACTTGCAACCCAGTATAAGCTTGATTACGAGCTGGTTGCTGCTAATTATTTTGCTGCTGGGCGATTATTACAGATTGACTGGTTACGTAAAAATGTACAATTATTACCTCGTGAGAATAAATGGCAATCGTTAGCGCGAAGTGCCTTATTTGCTGATGTTTCCAAATTATATCGTTCAACAATGGAACTGGCAATTAAAAATCATAATGGTAATACCGTAGCATGGATAGAGGCTAGTAGTGATAAGATGGCAAGTATTAATGCTATTTTAGATGAACTGCAAAGCTATCGGGTCCTTGATTTGGCTATGTTGTCAGCAGTTATCCGCGAGTTTCTGAATATTATTGGTTAATCTTTTGCTTGATAAACAGGTCTGGTTTCCAGACCTGTTTTTTTATTAGACCTCTTTCCTAAGCTGTTTCTGGTTTTTGTTATTGTTTTTTAGTATTTTGCGTATATTAATTAATGTAAAACAATAATAATTTACTGTTATTTATTTTGGTGGTGTGCTATACTTGGGGCTTCATTGTTAATTATAGGAGCCTTATTATGTACGAGAAACTTGCTAGGGTTAGCATGCGAGTACAGTTAATTTTAAAAATAGTATTCGTAATTATTCTGTTTCTTATTAGTTATGGCTGGTTATTTCCGAAAAGCTCTTTCAGTCATGCCATACTGGGACCAAGTTTGGGTGGCTATGCAACTGAGTCGCAAATAAATCAATTTCAATTAAATAATCAGCTTATTGGTTATACAGGCTCACTAGTTGGTTTATTACCAATGTTTATGGGCTTACTCTGGCTGATCAAATTATTTGCTAATTATGCCAAAGGTGAGATTTTTACGGCTGGCAATACTAGATGCTATAGTCATCTGGGATATTTATGTCTGGCTAGTGCTTTATTTTTGCAGCCATTAAGTCAGATGATTTTGGCGATCGCAGTTTCAATAAATTATCCAAAAGGACAACACTTTATTGCGTTTAGTTTTGATAATACAAATCTTACTGCCATTATTGTTGGGATCTGCTTGATAGTAATAGCGCATGTTATGCAAATTGGGCATAAGCTGCAACAGGAACATGAATTAACTGTATAAAGGCATAAAAGATATATGGCGATAATAATAGAACTTGATGTAATGCTTGCCCGTAGAAAAATGAAGTTGCAAGAACTGGCATTACATGTTGGAATAACTGTCCAAAATCTGTCAATATTAAAGACAGGTAAGGCAAAAGCTATCCGGGTTGAAACTTTAAATGCAATCTGTAAGGCACTTGACTGTCAACCCGGTGATATTTTACGGTATCAACTAGATAATGGTGAATAAGCTTTTTTGCTAGGAATATTTTCCTAATTATATGTTTTATCAAGAAATCTGGTTGCAAGTATCCGATAGTCATGATTTCTAAGTACATAATCATGCCCATTTTTTGCCATTTGGGCACGGTTCTCAGGTTTTAGATTCTTCATATTTTGGATCGCATTTCCTATTCCATTGATATCTTCGGCAGCAACAGATAAACCACAACGAGCTTCATCAACTAGATCATTGCCGGCTGTAACTGAATGAATAATGGGCTTTTGTGACAGCATATAGTCAAATAGTTTATTGGGGCAAATTCCAAAACGATAGATTGGGAGCTTATTCCAGCCAATATATAATGCATCACAGGCAGATAAGAAATCAGGAATCTGTAATTTACTGATTGCAGGTAAAATAGTCACATTCTCAATTTGCTCAGCTATAATTCTAGCCTGTAACGACTCTTTCTTAGGTCCATCACCAATTATTACAATCGCAATTGACTTATCTTTGATCAACTTAGCGGCATCAAGAAGAAAATCCAGTGCATTAGCTTCACCCATTCCACCTGCATAGCCAAGAATAAATTTATTTTCAACATGTTTTAAGCGACTTAATTCATTTTGGTGTTCATTGGGCATTTTTTTTGTAGCATTTAACCAATCACTAACTGCAACACCATTAGAGATGTAAATAAATTTATCTGCTGCCATACCATGTTCCTGCATATATTTATCAGCTTTGGGTAATAAGCTCACGACCTTATCAGCATTTTTATAACCATAATTTTCCGCCCACTGCATTGCCATGATAAACGGATGCCAGCGAGACATTCCGCCAACTTCCATCGGTGTTAATGGCCAAAGATCATGTACTTCATAAACAAATTTTGCTCGATGCTTTTTAGCAATTTCCTTTGCAATTAGTGTGTCAAAGGGATAGGTAGAGGAAGCAATAACCAGATCTGGTTTATGAGTGGCTATAATTTTATCTTTAAGATTCCAGACTTTACGGAGGAAAGCAAAAATATTAATCACTCGCTTGATACCATTTTCACCATAAGGAGGGGTCTTACACCAGAAGTAGCGAATACCATCAATCATCTCTTCTTGATAGTCATTTCCATCTGTCAACTCTATGTTTTTTTGCCGAATGTGTGAGTAATTACTGGCAACAATAGTTACATGATGTCCAGCTTTTACCCATTCACGCGCTAGATAGTACGGGCGATACTCCATTCCATGATAGATTGAACCTGCATAATGGTTGATATATAGTATATTCATTTTTGTTTAATACCTTGTTAACTGGAAGCTGCCAAATATCTTTTCAACTGACTTGGATTTAATCAGCTAGGCATTTTATCATGGATACAATCCCTTACTTTTGGTAAACATATCTATGCTAAAATTGCTATGATTATTCAAAAGGAGTTACTCGTTTATGCGTTATCTGATTGCTTTTTTCTGTCCATGGATTGCTTTTTTTACAATTGGTAAAGTCTTTCAAGGGCTTCTATGCCTACTTTTGCAGATTACTTTAATTGGCTGGATTCCAGCGGTGATCTGGTCTTTTTTCTCTGTTTCTGATTATTACCGTAAAAAAGATAATGATCGTGTTATTGAAGCTATTAACGCCAATAGAAGAAGTTAATCCGCAATAGCAACTCTTCATTAGTGCCCGTTATATGCTTGTTTCAGGGCACTGATTTCCATTTTTTTCATGGTGAGAAATGCTTTTGTAATCTGGTTGATTTGCTTTTGAGTTCCATTTCGCATCATTTCATTCATTATTGTTGGAACTATCTGCCATGATATTCCATATTTATCTTTTATCCACCCACACTGTTCTGCTTCAGGTACCGCAGATAGTTTTTGCCAGTAATAGTCAATTTCTTCCTGAGTTTCACATAAAATTACTAGCGATATTGCTTCATTAAAGCAAAAGTCATGTTTTGATGAACTGTCCATTGCGGCAAATTCCTGTTCTTCAAGGTTATATGAAGTAAACATGACCGAGCCCTCTTTTTCTGGTTCCATGCCAGAGGGATAGCGGGCTATAATATTACGGGATGAGTTTTTAAAAACTGACAGATAAAAATCAGTGGCTTCTTCAGCCTTACCTGCTACATTACCAACAAACATTAATGATGGAGTTATAAATGGTTTTTTTTCTTCTGGTTTATTTAAAATTAGCTGCCATGAAACACCGAATCTATCTTCTACCCAGCCGTAGTAGTTACTAAATGGATAGGCTTGTAGTGGCATCATTATTTTTCCATTTTCTGCAAGAGCTTTCCATAGCTTGTCCATTTCTTTAATTGTATGATCAAGATTACTAGCATCAAAATTTAGCATAAATGAAATTGCCGGATTTACCTTAAAATAAGGTCCAGCGCTAATTGCCATAAATGAGTATCCGGAAATATTAAAATTGACAATATCGCAGTTACCAGATGGGGTATCCTGAAGCGTTGTTATCTGACTGATTTCTGATTGAGGAAATGCCGATACATAAAATTCTGCGGCTTCTTTTGCCTCTTTATCAAACCAAAGATGTGGTACTATTTTTTGCATGAGGAATTTTCCTTGAGTTTCGTTAAGGAGTATTTAATCTATTTGGTGGTTAACTGGCTTTTATTTCATATGCACGGTAAAGAGTAATATCATCTGTTGTCTCAATAGTAATTTGATTGCCAGAGGCTTGATTTAGAGTGCCAGAATATAGATGGTAAAAGCAGAAATTACTCAATGGCCATTTTAGTTCAGGGCAGTTAATCTGAGTAGTTTGTTTTAGGCTAAATAATGAAATCTGCTGCCCCTTAATTACATTAAAAATTGATTTACCACTTCGGCAACTATTAAAAATACCATAATCACTAATCATAGCTACCTTATCATGTTTTTTGCTAAATTCAAACAATAATCCAAAATTTGCAATACTGTGATCTTCCCTTAATCCATTGGCAGCAAATATAATAATGGGTGATGTTGGGAAATTATCTTTGGCGTAGTTAAATGCCTTAGTTAAGTCATTTGAGTTTTGATCTGCGATGTGTATATATGGATTGCGGGCTATTTTGGCTGGAATTTCACAGACAGAGTCCCCATCACCAATTATATAATCAGCAGTAATTTTGCTTTTTATTAGATTCTGAATTGCACCATCACAGGCAATGATAATTCTACTTTTTTCTAATAGCCTAATGACTTCTGCTCTTTCAGGAAACTGACCATTAGCAACTATTGCAATATGATTTTGATAGTCAGGTAAGAAGTATTCTAGATCTATGGTGGTTTGATTTTTCATTTGATGCTTCAGATTAGCTCTGACTTTCTAAACTACTCAAATCCCAGCGGGGATTAACGGAAAAGCTATAGCCAGCCTGGCGATTTTTAAAACGATAATAGCCAGCAAGGGCAATCATGGCGCCATTGTCGGTACATAAATCCAGCGGCGGATAAACAATCCGATAATTATGGCGTTTAGCATAATTATCAAGTTTGTTTCTCAATGTCAAATTGGCACTAACACCACCACAGACAACTAGTTGTTTTATTCCTGTCTCTTTTATCGCCATCATTGATTTTTTTACAAGTACATCGGTAATTGCTTCTTCAATTGACTTAGCTATATCTGCTAGTACCTGACCTTCAATCCGAATCTTTTGCTTTTCAAGATTCTGGATAAGTGTTAATACGGCTGTTTTTAGCCCGGAAAAGCTCATGGTTAGATTACCACTATTAAGCATTGGTCGTGGCAATGGATAAGATTCATTACCTTGTCTTGCCAGTTCAGCAATATATCGACCTCCCGGGTAGGGTAATCCAAGCATTTTTGCTGTTTTGTCAAATGCCTCCCCAGATGCATCATCAAGAGTGTCACCTAAAATTTTGTAACTGCCAATTTTTTCTACGGCAATAATTTGACTATGCCCACCAGAGACAAGTAAGGCAATAAAAGGTGGTGATAAACTTTTATCGGCAAGTATTGGCGAAAGAATATGTCCCTCAAGATGGTGAACTGGAATTAATGGAATGTTATTGGCAAAAGCAATGCTATTAGCTACAGTTGCGCCGATCAATAATGCGCCATTTAGTCCTGGTCCTGCGGTGAAAGCAATGGCGTCAATCTCGTTCAAAGTTTTTTTGGCATTTATAAGGGCTTCATCTATAAGTGGGACGATTTTTCTTAAATGATCACGCGAAGCTAATTCTGGGACAACTCCACCATATTGCCGATGAAGATCAATCTGCGAGTATAATGTATTGGCAAGAAGTCCGTTTTCACTATCATAAATCGCAACCCCAGTCTCATCACACGAGCTTTCAATCCCAAGTATTAGTGTCATAAATTAAATTTCCATATGGCATAATTATCTGGCATTTTACCATATTGGATCTACCATTAAGATCTAGTTGCTAAAAATTTCAAGCTTTATTTTGAGGTCTAATCATATTTTTATCATGAGAACGAAGTGGAAATGACCACGGTTATTGATGAAATGAAGTAATGTACAAGGTTATTAGATATGATAAAATAAAAGCTTTGTGTAAAATTAGATTTAATTGACAAGGATAATATGGAAGCACAAGGTTTATCAAAGTGGTTTTATCTCGGTATAGTGGGAATAGTGATCGGTGCAGTGATGATTTATCGGGCGCATGGAAATAATAAAAGTAAGGCTATGGAAAATGGCTATCTCCTGTTTATCCTTGGGTGGGTAGGAGTAATTTCTGAGTTTACTGATTTTGCAACTGTTTTGCTAGTGTTTATCGTAGTAAGTGGTGTTGTTTTAGTTTTAGATAAATTCAAATGGTCTAAGGCTCGTGGACATGGCGATGCAAAACCGCATTATGTACACTACTCGCGAGAATTCTTTCCGGTTGTCCTAGCTGTGTGGGTGTTACGCGCTTTTCTTTTCGAAGCTTATCAAATTCCGAGTAGCTCAATGCGACCTGATTTAACGGTTGGTGATTTTATTTTGGTTAGTAAATTTGATTATGGTATCAGAATGCCTATTACTAATCAGACTGTCATTCCAGTTCATGAGGTTGCTCGTGGTGATATCGTTGTATTTCAGGATCAAAATGTCAGAAATCGTGATTTAATTAAACGGGTAGTGGGTTTACCCGGAGATACTCTTGAATATAAAAATAAGCATTTAATCATAAATGGCAAGCCATTAGATTATACCAGCGATGGGTCATATGATTATAGCGAGCAAGGCGAAAATGGTCCGATGATAATTCATAATGAACGTCAGATTGAGGATTTACTTGGTGTAAAACATCCAATCATTATTTGGGATCGTCTGCCACCGGTTGTACTAGAGATGGTGCAGGATTTTCCGGGTAAAGAAAATTGTTCATACAATAACGATGGGTTTATCTGTAAAGTTCCTGCTGGACAGTACTTTATGATGGGGGATAACCGCGATAATAGCCTTGATAGTCGCTATTGGGGATTTGTTCCTGATAAATCAATACTTGGTAAAGCAATTTACGTCTGGATGAATTTTAAAGATCTGTCAAGAATAGGAACTAAGATTCAATAATGCCAAATTTTTTAGATTTACAAGAAAACCTTGGGTATGAGTTTCACGATATATCTTTGCTGCGTCAGGCAATAACGCATCGAAGCTATGCCAAAAATAACAATGAACGACTTGAGTTTTTAGGAGATGGGATACTTGATTGCCTGATTGCGCTAAATCTGTATCTGTTATTTCCAAATCTTTCTGAAGGCGAATTGTCAAAAATGCGCTCAGCATTGGTTAATCAGGATGGGCTGGTTGAGATTGCTGAGCAGTTAAACCTTGGACGCTATATATTTCTTGGTGATGGTGAAATAAAAAGCGGTGGTCGCGAGCGCCCATCGATTCTTGCTGATTGCCTTGAAGCAATAATTGCTGCAATATTTCTTGATGGGGGCTTTAATAAGGCTAGGGCAGTTGTCGAGCGGCTATTTTACTATCCGCTTCGGGAACAGCAATTTGGTAAAACCAAGGACTATAAAACCCAGCTTCAGGAGTATTTACAAGCTCGCCGCTACAAATTGCCAGAGTACAAAATTGTAGATATGCGCGGACCTGAGCACGACATGGTATTTCTAGTTGAGTGTGAAATCAATGAATTACAATTAAAGGCGGTAGGATCAGGTAAAGGCAAAAAACAAGCCAGTCAGATAGCTGCCTATAATATCCTTAATTTATTAAATAGTAGTGAGACAAATGATTAAAACCTGTTGCGGTTTTGTGGCAATTATTGGGCGTCCCAATGTTGGTAAATCAACCTTGATGAACCATCTGATCGGGCAAAAAGTTAGTATTACTTCACGTAAGCCGCAAACAACTAGGCACAAAGTTACTGGTGTATATACTACTGAAGATAGCCAGTATATTTTTGTCGATACCCCTGGGTTCCAAAATAAATACTTGACTAAGCTAAATCAGGCGCTCAATCAGAGTGTGGTAAATAGCTTATCTAATGTTGATGCAATTATTTTTGTTGTTGAAGCTGGTGTTTTTAATAGTGCCGATGAAGAGGTGCTTAAACTTTTACCAGTTAATGCCAATGTTATTTTATGCATTAATAAGAATGATTTACTCAAGAATAAAGAAGAGCTAAATGCTTTTAGCTCGGAAATTGCCAGTAAATATCCTTTTAAAAGAACTATTGCCGTTGCAGCCAAACACCATAATGGTATGGAAGAGTTGCTGATAGCAGTTAAGCCTTATTTGCCTGAAAGTGTATTTTTATACCCGGAAGAGCAATTGACTGATAAAAGCAGTAAATTTTTGGCAAGTGAGATTATCCGAGAGAAGCTTTTTCGTTACTTGGGTGAGGAGTTGCCGTATAGTCTGATGGTTGATATTGATAAATTCGAAGAAATGCCGACTTTGACTAGGGTTTATGCTACCATTATTGTTGATAAGGACAATCAGAAACCAATTATCATTGGCAAGGGTGGTGAGAAACTGAAAAAGATTTCTACTGAATCACGTTTGGATATGGAAAAGCTTTTTGATACTAAAATTCATCTTGAAGTCTGGGTTAAGGTAAAAACTGGTTTTGCTGATGATATTCGCTTTCTGAAGCAATTTGAATAAATGATTTCAGTTGTTATCCTTACTAAAAATAGTGCCGCATATCTAGAGCGTTGCCTAAATGTTCTAAATAAATTCCCTGAGGTGGTCGTAGTAGATAATGGTTCAACTGATACAACTATGGCTATTGCTGGCAGATATCCAAATGTAAAAATCTACGAACGTGAGTTTTGCGGTTTTGGTCCATTGAAAAATATCGGTGCTGATTTGGCTAGCAATGATTGGGTACTATTTGTTGATAGTGATGAGGTACTCCATCCCAAGCTTACGGACTATATTCTTAATTTAGCTTTAGATGAGAGTAAGGTTTATCAATTTTACCGCAAAAATTACTATGATAATCTTTTGATCGATGGTTGTAGCTGGGATAATGATTACGTTACACGTTTATTTAATCGTAGAATTACCCGATTTAATGATAACCAGGTACATGAAAGCATTATTACCAAAGGACTAACCATCGAAAAGGTTGCTCCGGCATCGGATCTTTTTATCTATCATTTTCCATATAGTAATACCTCACAATTAATGGCCAAACTTGAACATTATGCTAATTTGTACGCAGCTAATAATTATGGTAATAAATCCGTAAAATTATGGATGATTCCATTAAAAACCATAGCTGCCTTCCTCAAAAACTATCTACTAAAAAAAGGTTTTAAATATGGCTATGAAGGATTTTTGATTAGTTCCTATAATACCATGGGGGTGCTAGTTAAGTATCTGAAACTATATGAACTAAGCCGTAAAAAGAATCTTGTCCTTGCATTAATGATAGATCCTGAAGAGTTAGATCTTGAAGCTATTATTAATTCAATCAACTCCCAAAAGTATTTACCTATGAGAGTAATCTTCCTCGTCTCTAATCAAGGTTTAGAACAATCAGAGGCTAAATTAGAGCAGGTATTTCATGAGAAATTGATAGTTCCCGCTACAATTATTGGTTATGATGTAGCTGCTGAGGATAGTCAGACAGCTCTTAAAACTTATCTGACAGAGTATCCCGAGTATGCTGGGGTGGTTTTATATAAAAGTCGGATGATGTTAGATGACGATAAAGCTATTTATTTATCCAGAAAAAATCTTTTGGAAAATGGTTTTATCAAGATCCAGAATACCGAATTTATCCAAAATAATTAATCTGATCTAAATATAGATGGACTCTATGAAAAAACTTTTGAGTATAATAATTCCAGTTAAAAATGAGAGTGATTCACTTGAGATTCTGTTTCAACGGCTTACTAAAATTATCAATAGTTACACTAATGTAAATTATGAATATATTATTATTAATGATGGCAGTACAGATGATACTTTGGATAAATTACTAGAATATCAGAAATTTAATGATTTAATTCAAATGACAATTATTGATTTATCTCGTAATTTTGGCAAGGAAGCAGCATTATATGCTGGATTTGAATATGCCAATGGTGATTGTGCGGTTAGCATTGATGCTGACTTACAGGACCCACCAGAGCTTATTCCGCAAATGCTTGAATATTGGCTTCAGGGATACGAAGTTGTTACTGCTGTACATGAATATAGAGAGACAGATACTTACCTGAAAAGAAAAACCGCAGGCTTATTTTATCAAACCATTAATAAAATAAGTGATGTTAAAGTAACTCCAAATGCTGGGGATTTTCGCCTGCTTGATCGAGCCGTAATTAATGCTTTTTTAGCATTGGGCGAAAAGGTTCGCTTTAATAAAGGTTTATTTGCATGGGTTGGTTTCAGAGAAAAGCTAATTTATCATAAACGGGAGCCAAGACAGGCTGGGGTAAGCAAATGGAATTATTTTAAATTATTTAAATTTGCTATTGATGGCATTACTAGTTTTAGCAAATCACCGTTAGAGGTCTGGTTTTATCTTGGCGTTGGTGTTGCTTTTTCAGGGTTTCTATACGGAATTTTTATCATCTTATATAAGTTGTTTTCTGGCATTGATGTTCCGGGCTATGCTTCGTTACTAATTTTTGTACTTTTTTTTAGCGGATTACAGATGGTTGGTATTGGCATCCTTGGGAAATACATTGGCAGAATATTTCTTGAGTCTAAGCAACGTCCGATATTTATTGCCAGAAAAATATATACTAATGAAAGTGCTACAGATAAATGAATCAAGAACATTTTCATGATATGTTTGCTATGGAAGAAACACATTTCTGGTTCCGGGCAAGACGCGAAATTATTGCTAGTGTGATGAATAGTCAAAACCTACTGGATCCGAAATTGGAGGTACTGGAAATTGGGGCGGGTACTGGTGGAAATTTGGTTTACTTCAGACAGTTTTTCTCAGATATTTGTGGTTCTGAGATTAGTTTAGATGCAATTAGCTATGCTAGGCAGAAGATAAAAGATATTCGCCTTGAGCAAGGCTCATTACCTAACGATATTCCATTTGAGAATAAACAATTTGATCTTATCCTATTATTTGATGTGCTTGAGCATGTAGAGTATGACCAGGAAGCTTTAGACGCTATATATAAAAGACTGAAACCCGGAGGTAGTTTAATAATTACTGTCCCAGCTTATCAATTTTTGTATGGGGCATACGATAGATTTTTATTTCACTTTCGTCGCTATAACTACTCGCAATTATCTCAACTATTAAATAAATCAGGTTTTTTAATTAAGTTTCACTCTTATTTTAATTTTTGGTTATTTCCATTGGTTTTAGTTTCACGATTGGTTGAGAAGATTTTGAACCGAACTACTAAATATGCGATTCAAGGTAAAAATGATTCATTATTAAATTCAGTTTTTTATCAGATTATGCGGAGTGAAAAATCCATTCTTTCAAAAAATATTAGCTTACCTTTTGGTTCATCTTTAATTTGTATTGCTAGAAAAAATGCTGAGTAGTTCTAGAATAAAATTCATTACCGTTGAACTATTATGGCTATTTATTGCATTTATTTGTGGTGGCTTATTAGCAATTAATATTGTGGGTGATCTGATTTTTAACCCCAGCTCGTTGAATTTTTTGACTGCGGATATGTTAGTACATTTTATTGGCTGGGATTTTTATCGTCATGATAATTGGAGCTGGCCGCTTACTTATACTAGTAGCCTAATGTATCCAGTCGGTACTACGATGGTATATACTGATTCAATCCCCATTTTTGCGATTATCTTAAAGCTACTACGTAACTATTTACCTGAGCCTTTTGTTTGGCATGGTGTTTGGGCGATTATCAATAATATGTTAATGTTTTATTCCGGTAGCCTGCTATTTCGGATATTACGCAAAGATATGCTCTTAGCATTTATTGGTGGACTATTTATGCTTCTGGCTTCACCAATGTTATTTCGCTTTTATTTTCATTTTTCACTAGCTAGCCAGTGGTTATTGATTTTTAATTTTATATTATTATTAAAACCACAAGTTAATTATAAAGCTGATATTTGCTGGCAATCACTATTATTATTTGTTGCCTGTGGGATACATCCATACATTGCATTTATGAATATGGGCTTAGCCTTTGCTTTAGTATATCGATTAAGCATCCAATATTATATTAATGGACAAATTACTGCTTTTTTTCTTAGGCTTATTGTCAGTTCAATTTTTCTTATCCTAGTTTTTGTTGCTAGTGCTTATTTCTTTGGCTGGTTTTTTGGCAAAACTCAGGGTGAGGCATACGGTTTTGGTATATATAGTGCTAACGTACTTAGCTTGATTAATCCTCAGTTTGGTTCTTTGATTTTTAAACCAATAGAAGTTGGTGCTGGACAGTATGAAGGCTTTGCCTATCTTGGTATAGGGGTAATATTGCCTTTGATATTTTTGCTTGTATTTAGATTTAGGTCATTTGTTTTGGCAAAGATTAAACTAGTTAATCTTGGATTATTTCTTATACTTGCCACATTCACTCTGCTTGCCTTTTCGAATATTTTACAAATCGGTGGTATATCAATTAATCTACCATATAGTGGTCATATTTTTTCTGTCTTTCGCGCATCTGGTCGATTTATCTGGATGCTGTATTACTTTATAACAATTGTTACAATTTTGGCAATTTATGATACTTTTGCTAATAAAAAAATTGCTGGGCTGATCTTAATGTTACTTTTTGGTTTACAATATGCTGATACATTACCACTATTAAATGGGATTGTTCAGACGCATTCATCAGGGAAGCCCTTAAATATTTGGAATGCTGATTTAAAGTCTGATTTCTGGTATAAACTTAAACAAAACGGGATAACGCATATGGTAATTATTTCCGATCATCCACAAGATGTAGATGCCTTGCAACAATGGTGGGGAGATAAGAATGACTTTCCTGTTATCTATAAATTTGCACTGTTGGCAGTTTTAAATGGTATTACAATCAATAATATGCATCTTGCCAGAAGTAGTATTGAAAATGAAGCTGCAATCGTTGGGCAACAAGTAAACTTCAGTGAAGAAAAGCTTGAGCCAAATACCATATACATTGTTTATCCAAGTATTGCAGTTGCGAACAAGTCAAGTTGTAGCAAGACTGATGGTTATAATACCTGTTATAAGAGAAATAATTGATGCCACATATTCCTGTGCCTGCCAGTTATCAAATACTTGGTTTATTTGTTTTATTAATTGCTTCCATCACTTTTGTTTGTATTAAGCTTAAAATTCACCAGTTTTCATTTAAGGGTTTATTTAGAGGTATTGATCGTAAAGATATTTTATTAATGAGTTTAATAACTATCCCATATATAGCCCTTAGCTTTGTACATTACGGTGACAGATTTAAGCAGGGACATTGGTTTGGTGATATTGAAAGTAAAACCTTAGTCATAACATTACAGAAGCCAGTTGAGTTAAAGCAAATTAATTTTTATCTAGGGCTATCTAGTGGTAGTATAGGTATTTCCATAGCGACAAATCAAGGGGAATCGCAGCAGCTTGCTAATCTTGATATGAGTGAGAGCCTTCCAATAGTATTTAGATGGATTAATGTAAATTTGCATAGTGATAAAAAGATTAATAAAATTTTCTTTAAAATAGAAAAGCCTGTGGTTGAAATTAAGCAATTGGCCATAATTGATGTGAATGGTAAATATATAAATAATTATGTGGTAAATTCTACACCTTATGATAACCGGGATGATTTAATTGGTTTGACACAGAAGAATAAACCAGAACATTTTGAAATGAGTAGTATTTGGCAGAGTATGGCTGTTTGGGATGAAGTATTTTATGCAACCACAGCATTCCAATTTCTTTATCATTTACCAGCATTCAATAGTAGTCATCCATACTTGGGTACTCTATTAATCAGTTTAGGAATATTACTTTTTGGTATGAATCCTTTTGGTTGGCGGTTTATACCTTTGCTGAGTGGTATTTTACTAGTTCCATTGATTTATATTTCTGCAAAGAGAATGTTTAAACATAGAAGCTCAGCTATTTTTGCAAGTCTATTATTATCTTGTGATTTTATGCATTTTGTGATTTCCCGAGTGGCTACAATTGATTCTACAGTCACATTTTTTATATTTATTGAATATATGTTTTTATTTGCCTATCTAAAGTCAAATTTATCTGGCGATTCATGGAATAAATCCTTTAGTTATTTATTAGGTGTTGGAATTTGCTTGGGGGTTTCGACTGCAATTAAATGGTCTGCAATTTTTTCTGTATTAGCAATTTTAATATTATTAATATATTGTGAACTTAAAAAAACTACTTTCAGACATTTTGAATTATTTAATAAAATTAGACTGCTTTTTGTTATACTTGTTATTATCCCAATAACAATATACTGCTTGACTTATTTCCCTGCGTATATTCCATTTTCTTCCATAACCTCAAATTTCTTTAATTTTGTTATTGATCTTCAGAAAGCTATGCTAAATTATCACCTGAAGGCAGCATTGGCTCAAACTAATAGTTTTGTTTCTTCTTGGTGGAGTTGGCCACTTATTATTAAACCTTATGCGATATTTACATATATTAATGAAATAAAAAAGACGGCTGTTGTTGTTCTGCTAATGGGTAATCCTGCGATTTGGTGGTTTGGTGTATTTTCCATTCTTATTTTACTTATAGAACAAATTAGTCATTTTAATCGTAAGAAAGAGAGAGACCGAGATTTTGTAATAGTATTTATTTTATTGGCTATATTTTGTCAATATTTACCGTATGCCATATTCAAAAGAGGAAGCTTTATATATTATTATTATACTATTACTCCTTTTTTATTCCTTGCTATTTCGTCTATATTAAATAAATTATGGATGAATAAAAAATTACGAATATTTATTTATTGTTATTTTTCTTTAGTTGCTATTTTATTTGTTATGTTTTTTCCGGTACTAGCGGGAATTGAAGTACCTCGTAGCTATATTTTTAAATTTCTATTATGGTATAAAACATGGACACTATTTTAATAACTTTTCTTATATGACGCTTTCCAGAGCTCTATATCGGTTAATAGTTCTTTTTGTACTACAGGGTTATTAACGCTTAATGCCCTAATCCATGATTGTAGAGTGTCTGCAAAATCAGGGTAATTGTTAAACGTATCATAAATTATTTCTGCTGCTTTTTCCTTATTTCCAGCGAGTTCTTCCAAGTATGCTAACCTAATACTATAACTAGGGAATGGTGTAAATCTCACTATGTTTTGAGTTAAATTTTGTAATAAATTGAATAGCTGACGGTTTCCAGAGTTAATTTCATTAAATTCAATTTTTTGTGCAAAATCTGCATCAACGTAATAACTCCATAGGGGGTTCTTACCAATTTTATATTTTTCAATAATATTGCCAAATGCATTATCATGTATGTAATTATCTGGTACTTTTAGCTGAGCTAATATAAGAAAATTATTGATTCCTATTATTATTTGCCAGAATATAAAAGCAGAAATAATTATAATTGAATTTCTCAGAAATCTGGAATTTTGAATTTTAAAAATAATATTACTATCCGCTATTGCAAATAAAATAAAAAAACAGTTTAGAAATGGTAAATAAAATAGTGGATATTCAACGAGTGAATGAATAAGCATTACTGTTGTACATCCAAAAATCAAAATTTGCTCTGAGGTGGGTAATTTCCATATTTTATATATACCAATAGTCAAGTAACAAATGAATATTAAGGAGCCAATTATTCCCGTTGTTGCTAATAGCTGAATAAATATATTGTGCGAATTTAGAGGTAATATTAACTGTTGTAATGGTCCGCTATTTTTTCTTATATCGGGATCAAATAGATGCGCACTATAGTAATTCCAACCAACACCTAACACGGGAGCAGCCTTAAATTCATTCCAGCCACGCTGCCATAGTGTGATTCTTTGGCTATCGCTAGGAATTAATCCTGGTGGCTTGCCATGCAAAATATTTTGAATGCTCTGAAAGCTATTTGATATTCTTGCATTATTTTTTAAGCTTGCAGAGGAAGAAGTATCTTTACTTTGCAAGTAATAATGACTATATGCAAAATTAAAATAACCTTTTGATGCCATAAAAATACATATTAATAAACATAAACCTGAGATTAATAATAATTTTGAAGAAAATTTATCTTTAAACCAGATTATAATACCATAAGCCATAAGAAATATAGCAAAGATAATTGCTACTCTTGAGAACGTTAGGCTTATGAAAAAACATATTAAAATCAGCGTAATAGTGAAATATAATAATCTGCATTTATTTAATGTTGTAAATTTTATAATATTTGCAATTAGTCCCCAAGTTAACAAATCTGCTAAGTTATTGGATTGGAGAACTCCTCCACCAATACGTTCTCCGGACCCACCGATTAGGTTAAAACTGATTTGTGTTGATTGAGTAGCATCAAAACTATATAGTGTCAGATAGATTGGAATGTTTGTATTTAATAGCTGTAGGCTACAAATTATTATTTGTACATAGCTATTTATTAAAATTGCGCTACTGATTAATTGAATTAAGCTGTTTTTAGTCTCATAGTTATTAATTACAAACGATAAAATTAACCCTATAGACAATACGGCACAGGCTTCTAAAGTATAACTAATATATGATTTAATAAAATAAGTTTGAAATATTAATAAAAGGATAAAAATAAAAATAAGGATTTGTGATAAGTTTATTTTATAAGTATGAAAATGACGAGAAAATATTAAGGTGCTAAATATTATTGTTGCTAGGAAAATGCTGCAAATGTCTTTTGAATAATAATTGCCAGCAATAGGTAAAGTATCAGGGGTTAATATAGGTAGAAACGGAATTATAAAGATTAAATATACAAAGCAATTGATTACTTTATTTGATTTTAGCATTATTTATATGAATAAAAAAGCCAGCTATAGCTGGCTTTAGTTTTTGGAATTTATCTACAGCTAGATGGGACATATTGCTGTGCAGTGCTACCAGTTGCACATGCCCAATTAATTGTGCCCCCAGTTCCAGTTGTAGGAGTGAAGGTAAGTGTAAATACGCTAGGGTTTGCGCCAGAAATACTTGCTACGGCCCAAATTACACCATTAGCATTTACTGTTAAAGCTTGTGTATTTGTTCCTGACATTGTAGTTGGTAATCCTGCTGCAGCATTGTTTCCAGGAAAAGTTCCAGTTGATTGAAATGCCTCAGCTACAGCAGTTTTTGCTGAATCAGCAAAACCAATTGCTTCGGATACTTTAGCACGAGTTGTATAGTTACTATAAGCAGGTACTGCAATAGCTGCCAATATACCTATGATGGCTACCGCAATCATCAATTCGATAATCGTGAAACCTTTATTTTTAATTGTGTTCATTTTTTCTTCCTCATGATAAAAAAATAATGTGAAAATAACCACTATTCCTAACGTTATTCTAGCAACTACAAGTAACAATAGCAAGTCCATTATTGCTGCCAACCCCATTTGGTAATGCTCTTCTTGGGTAACTTATTGTTTTGTTTGTGGTGTGCTTAATGTTGCTTGTGTTGTATTTATGCTACTTAATTGGGTGTAAGTTACTTAGTAACATTTTGTTGGTGTTTGATTGATCTGCCACTTTTAAAGCTTATAATCCGGAAATATAGCCAAAAATAGATTGCTATATATCCCGCTATAGCAAGGGTAATTATAATCTGGCTTTTGTAAAATAATAGGGCAATAGCCAGCTGGGGTAAGATAAACCAGAGCATCTTTATAACTACCGCAGCATTACGGTTATGTATATCATGGCGGATTAGCCTAGAATAAATCACCATGTGCATATGCAGGCGATCAGGCTGAAAAGGGGATTTATTCCGGAGGAATTTCTTTCTATAAATCGAAAGTAGAGTCTCGCTAATTGGATATATCATGATTAATAGTGAAGTAAACGGGCTATAACCAGGCACTTTTTGTGATAGCTCAAGAAGAATCAATGAGCCAATAAATCCAAGCAAATATGCGCCACCATCACCAAGAAAGATTTTGCCATGTGGATAGTTCCAGAACGATAAGCCAATGATTGCTCCGAGTAGAATTAAAATAGTATTGTCCAGATAGTGATAGTTAGCAATATAGGCAATAAAAAGACTAGCTAGAAGTGTGGATATAGCTGTAGTTATACAAAGACCATTATAGCCGTCAATAATATTAAACGAGTTAGTAACTCCGAGAATAATAAATACCGTTAAAAATATGCTTATTGGTTCAAAGCGGAGTAGATAATCAATAATTATTACATCCGTATGGGTAATAGTATTTATCACATGAACTGAATAGATACCGATAATACAGCCAGCAGTAACTACCATGAGGCGATGTAAGGGTGAGATCTTTTTATAAATATCTTCAGCAAACCCAATCAGGAAAACTAGCGAAGTTGGAGCCAGAATTTTTATAAAAAAAACTGCCCATAGTTTATGCATTATCAATCCGGCAATCGCGAGCGACCATGCAGATAAGAAAATTGCTAAACCACCAATTCGTGGTGTGGGAGATTTATGGAATTTTTGCGCACCAGTTTGACTATCCAATGTAAATTTGGCATGCCATTTACTGGTTTTTATAATTATCCAGCAAAAGAAGGAAGAAAGTATCAGAGCGAGGGTAAAAATATACATTTAATGAATGTGTTTTATTAGTCCGGCAATGGCAAGTACTCCCGCAATTCCTGTACCTATCATCCACTTGATAAGTTCTAGTTTTAATTCTGCTAAATCTCGTTTTGTAACCAGTTCTTGATTGGTAACAATGTCATTAATCACTGTTTCAATTGTTTGTGCATGCATTATAGTTTTTCCTAGCGGGTGTATTCTGTAATGTCATTAGATGTATCGTGAAATTCAATCCGGTAATTGGTAGCAAGCTTGGATGGTGCCATACATTTAATTACATTAGCATCATCACGCTGGCTTTTCGATTTTACTGGATAAACCACCATTGTATGCCAGCCAAGCCCTTCATCATGGGATGCATTGCGATTGTTTTCTTCTTCATTTAATGGTAGGTTATTACTGTCATAAAACTTGCACCGCCAATGTCCCTGAATCGGCCGATCTCCTTCATTTACCAGAACAGCCCGCACATGCATCAATCCTTCATGTGGATTATTTGAGTAGCTGCCATCAGCCATTCGCCGTACTGAAGTCATTTTAGTAATCTCTACTTCACTCCATGCTTGTTGGTTCAATTTCTTTTCATTAATTTTGCCTTCGTCACCATTTTGTACTTCCGGCTGATTCATGTATTTGCCATAATTATCAGCACTCGGTGTCGTTGAACACCCAGTAGCAATTATCCCACTAGCTAAAATAAGTAAGGCATATACGTGATTGAATTTCATATTTGATCTCGTTTATATAAAATTTGGTTAACTATTTGATATATAGGCGAAGTACGTCAATAACCTCTTGGTGCCCATATTCTCTTGCCAAATCAAGAGCTGTTTTTCCTTCATTGTCAGCTCCTTGGTAATCGGCATTATTTTCAAGTAATGCCTCAATAACTGCTTTTTTACCATGGCGGGCTGCCATCAGTAATGGGGTTCTACCATCGATGTCTTTATGTTCTATATTCGCACCAACACTTAATAGGAATTTTACCAGATTTACCTTACCATGTAAAGCTGCCATACTTAGGGCTGTTCGCTGATTATGGTTTTTGTGTTCCAAATTTGCACCCGCAGCAATCAAGATTCTTACTACATTTGATTTACCGTGTTCAGCCGCGATCATCAGGGCTGTTTCACCATTTCTGTCAGTTAATTCCATATTGGCATTTTTCTCAATCAGCATTCGGACGACATTTGATTTACCCAATAGCGCTGCTTGCATCAATCCGCTAGTCCCATTGCGATCAACTTCATTGACATTGCTGGCTGGATTTGCCAAAATCGCTTTTACCTGTTTTGCTGTTCCATCTACTATTGCTAATCCGAGGCTGGATAAATTTTGTGGAGTAACTTTATTTACCACGACTGGCGCAATCGGTTTTGCTCCTTTCAGGATATCAGCTATCTGCTGGTATTCCTTTGTTATAGCGATTGATAGTGGGGTATTACCTTCATCATCCTGATGCGTATAATCGGCACCGTGAGCCAAAAGAATTTTTACCAAGTTTACCGAGCCAATCATCGTAGCAAAAAAAAGTGGGGTTCGTTGCTGGTAATCTGCCCGCTCAATATTAGCCCCTGATTTGATGAGAAACTCTGCAATTTCTTCTTGCTGATACCAGATTGCAAAAATCAATGGTGTCCATTTATTATTATCGCAGGCATCGATATTTGCTCCGGCTTGTACTAGTAGTTTTACAATTTCTGTTTTACCATCACGAACGGCATACATTAACGCACTCCAATATGATTTATTGGTGTATTCGAGATTTACCCCAGCATTAATAAGTGTTTCAACAATTTCTTTATTACCACTCCATGCCGCCCAAATCAGGGTCCGTCCACCGCTAAATACTGTAGCTTCAAAATTTGCGCCAGCTTTTACCAGATGGGTAACTACTTCGTGGTAGTTTTTTTCTTCTGCAATATCAAGGGCGTTTTGTCCTGCCTTATCACGGTGTTCTAGATTGGCTTCATTGTAAGATAATAAATCTATCATTTGCGGCTGGTTATACCATGCTGCGACAAGTAGTGGGGTATGTCCATAACCATCAGTATGTTCTAAGTTTGCGCCATTGTCGATAAGTAGTTGTGCAACTTTAGTTTTGCTGTCGCGCGTTGCATAGATAAGAGCAGTCCAGCCTTTTCGATCTGCATGTTCAATATTTGCGCCATGTTTTAGCAATAGTTCTACAATGCTAAGATGTCCTTTCCATGCGGCAAATAGTAGAGGTGTCCAACCGTATTTATCTTTATGTTCGATATTTACACCATATTTGATAAGTGTCATGCAAATGTCATATAGACCATCTTTGGCTGCAATCATTAGTGGCGTCCAGCCATTTGTATCTTCCTGTTCAAGATTTAAGCCGCTATTTGCCAGCATTTCAAGACAGTTGATGTTATTGCCAAGTATCGCATAGTGAAGAATTGAATAACCTCTACTATCTACGATTGAATTTGAGGGTTTTATTTCTGCAAGAAGTAGCTTTAGAATATCCTGATGATTATCTCTTGCTGCATACATTAACGGTGTTCTACCATGCATATCAGTATGGTTGTTTTCTATTTTATGCACTAATAACAGTTGGGCGATTTCATAATAGTCATTGCTGATAGCATAATTAAGTGCATTCCAGCCATAGCTATCTTTATAGTTTATATTTGCACCTGCCTCAATAAGTACCTTAGCTATCTCATAGTTTCCATCGCGAACTGCATAGATTAAGACACTTTTACCTTGCTTGTCGGTGCTATTTAGCTTACATCCAGACTGAATTAAGGTATTTACTGCGGCTAGATTACGATTCCAGTTAGCAAAAAATAGTGCCGTCCAGCCATGATTATCTGTTTGCTCTAGGTTAGCGCCGGCATTAATCAACAAATTAATAATCTCAATATTGTCACCAAGCGCTGCAATACTTAATAAGGGCCAGCCATCTTCATCCTGCTGATTTACATTTGCACCAAGGTTTAATATTTGCTTGACTTCGGCAAATTGAGCATTTCTGACCGCATCAAAAAGAGCTTCATTTAATTTTTTATTGTCTGGAGCTGTAGGTGCTGTTAAAATATTTAGTCGAGAAACAATGTGGTCATGATTCATATTTTGTGCGAGCGTAACTGCATTTACTCCGTTAGCGTTTTGTTTATTTACGTTTGCGCCTGCCTGAATTAGCATTTCTACTGCTGCGATATGTCCACGAATAGCAGCTTGCATCAAAGGGGTTATTCCATGACTATTCGTGCGATTAACGTCAACTCCTTCGCCAATTAATTTTGCCATTTTCATTAAATCATTACTACTAGCAGCTTCAATTAGTTGCTCTATTTTTTGCATTCCTCGACCTTTAATTCTATCTGTCTGTATTTTATCGTTTTTATTATATAGAATACCCATCTGTGGCATTCATAAACGCCCATAATTATAATCTAGAATAACTATTATTATTGGACTTTATTCCTGAAATTACCATCGTTATTACAAAAGGATAGCTAATCTAGCAATATTTCTGTCAGGCTTGATTTCAAGTTTAGCAAAATTGATAGTATAGGTAAGTGGAGGGTTGGTATTATATACCCGAATTATTTTTGTCTAACTTTGTCAGTAGCGAAGTAAGAAGTTGTTTGAAGTCTGTGAGTTCAGAGGTGCTACCATTGGTTTTTATGTCATTGGCAATAATTGAAATTGCATATGTCTGACCATTGTTACTAGTAAAATATCCAGAATAAGCCTTAACATCATCAAGAGTTCCAGTTTTTACATAAAGCTGATTGTGATATGACCGGAAATCATTTTCCAGAGTACCAGACTCACCAGGAGTTGGCAAACTTAATCGGAATTTCTGGTAATCAGATGAGGAATATATTGTCTCTAGTAGCTGGGTCATGTGCTTTGCACTCAATTTCTCATGACGGGAAAGACCTGCGCCATTTTCAGGTGTAAGCTCAGGGAAATCAAAGGCTTCAGCAATGGTTTTTTTATATTCATTAACGCTATTTATATAGGTGTCAGAATTATTGGTTTTAAATGCCCCGAGACTCATAAAAAGGGTCTTGGCATAAGTGTTATTACTCATCTGATTCATTATTGGTAGCAATGTGTTAATCGACTCGGAATTATGAACAATAATGATATTGGTATCCGCTGGTGCTATACCAGATTCAATTGAGTCGTATCTTACTCCAACCTTGGCTATAGATTTTGCGATAATTTTTTTATCATAGCTAAAGTCATCTCCAAGATAAATGCCGATTTCTTTTTTATTACATTTTTGTGGTAGTGAACCGGATAATGAAAGTGTATTTTTGGCTATTTTCTTAATAGTCACATAATCATTAGCATTTCTACAGCTTGCTTTTCCAGGTAGATATTTGAGATTATTTTGTAGTTTTAATCCTAAAGTATTTGGTTTTACTAGACTGATTTTGCCATTTTTAATTTTGATATTAACCATGGTCAAGTCATTATCGATTAAAAGTCCATCTGGTTCTACAGAGTAGGTAGCATACGGCTCAGGGTGTAGTTCGCTATTTTTAGGTTTAGTATTGAATATGCTATTATCAAGGATAATCTTACCAGAAATTATATCTATTCCAGTGTCATTTTTGAATGACTGAATCATGTTAGTAATTGTGGATGTATTAAGGAATGGATCACCACCGCCAATAATGTAAATGTTTCCATTGAGTACATTATTCTCAATGTTGCCAGAATATGCTATTTTGGTATGCCAGTTAAAATCCCAGCCAAGCTTTTTTAGTGCAACATAGCTTGTTACTACTTTCATGTTTGATGCAAGAAGCATAGGCTTATCTGGATGATAGCTATAAACAGATTTATTTGTATTTAAATCAATAACCGAGACTGCAACTTTGTTTTCTAAGGCATCGGGGATTGTAATCTCAAGAGCTGCACCAGTTTTTATCAAAAAACTGAGAATTAGCAGCTTACTTATTTTTGGCACGTTCAAGTCGCTTCTGATTTGGAGTTTTAGACAATGGGCGGTAAATTTCTATCCGGTCACCAGCTTTTAATGTGTAGTTCTCTGTTTCAAATTGTCGCTTACCAAAAATTCCTACAGGCATATTAGTTAACTCATATTCTGGGAAGTACTTTTCTATGCCAGAAAGCTGGATTGCCTCAGTAATTTTTGTATTTGTTGGAACAGTCAATTTTATAATTTTCTGTAATAGCGGAGTAGCAAAAGCAACCTCAATTTCAATTAATTCCATAGCTACTTCCGATATATTTCGTGAGCTTTTTTTACGAAACTATCCACAATATTTTTGATAACCAGTTCGAATACAGCGCCAATTAATTTTTCAATGATGATATTACTAAATTTGTAATCCAGTTTGAACTCTATTTTGCAACCATTTTCACCTAAGGGAATAAATTTCCAGTGCCCATGAAGTTGCTTAAATGGTCCATCAACAAGGTTCATATCAATACGTTCATTTTGTGTGTTTATATTTTCAGTAGTAAAATGAGCTTTAACTTTAAGATATGATATATCGACACGACCAATGATCTTATTTCCATCGGTTTTTAGTATTTCAGAGCTGGGACACCAGGGTAAATAATTTTTGTAGTTGGCTACATCGCTAACTAGCGCGTACATTTGAGCTGGTGTATAAGGAGTTATTACAGATTTACTTATGTTTAGCATGTTTTTTTGCAGGCTACCAGATAATTTATTGAAGTATCGTTACTTAAACTAAAATCCTCTGTTAATGGGTTATAGTTTATCCCTTTCAACGCTATGATTTCAAAACCGTTCTTATTTAGTAATTGCCGTAATTCAGATGGTTTGATGAATTTGCTATAATCGTGTGTTCCAGTTGGTACTAATTTTAATAAATATTCCGCAGCAAGAATCCCCAGTGTATAGCTTTTATAATTGCGGTTTAATGTAGAGAAAAAGGCAATTCCACCGGATTTTAGCAATTTTGCACAATTGGCTATTATATAGTCTGGGTCTGGTACATGCTCAAGCATTTCCATACATGTCAAAATATCATAGCTTTCTGTTGCTACTTCTGCTTTTGCACTAATTTCGATACATTCATAATTGACTTCTAAATTGCTTTCATAAAGATGTAACTTGGCAATTTCAATCGATTGTGGTGCAAGGTCAATCGCATCAACGATAGCGCCATTTGCAGCTAAAGCTTCAGATAAAATACCCCCACCGCAGCCAACATCTATCAATCGATGATTTGTTAGTTGTGAGTTATTTTTGATAAATTCAACTCGTGCCGGGTTTATCTGATGTAGTGTTTTGAATTGTCCATCAGGATTCCACCATTCATGCGCTAAGTTATTGAATTTATCAATTTCAGCTTGAGAAAAGCTCATTACATATCCTGAGAGCTGCTGTTACTAGCAGAAAGTTTACGATTAATCAAATTTAGAAACTCATCCCCAAAACGATACATGCGTTTTTCAAGGTTGCCGACATCTGCGCTGAATTTATTGTATGCCATGTATGCCGGAATCGCAACAAAAAGACCAATTGCAGTAGCAATAAGCGCTTCAGCAATACCCGGTGCTACAGATGCTAATGTTGCTTGACCAGTATTACTTAATCCAATAAAAGCATGCATAATTCCCCACACGGTACCTAAAAGTCCGATATATGGGCTTACTGAGCCAAAGGTTGCCAATGTTGATAAGCTTTTTTCATAGCTATTTAATTCTTCATCAATAGTTGCACTTAAAGCACGCTCAATATTTGCCGTAATTGCATCTTTATTGGTTATACCGCTTTTACTCACTTTATTATATTCGCTAAGTCCGGCATAAAACATTTGTCCGGTAGTCACCCGATTATTTTGTACACTGATGGCATTATATAGGTTAGTGATACTATTACTGTTCTGGTACTGCTTTATAAATTTATTTGTTTCCATTTTGGCACGGGCGAGAGACGTCCATTTACTAAAAATTATCCCCCATGATACGATGGAAAATACTGCCAAGATAGCCATAACTATCTGTACCGGAATTGATGCGTTGGTGACTAATGATATTATCGAAATTTGTTCCATGATTCCTCGTATTACTAGTTATTTGGAGACTTTAAATTTAAGGTAGATGCTTTTATTAAGGCAATATTATATCATTAAAGTGCTATTTGCAAAAATGCTTTATATTGATTGAATTTATTCATATAAAATAATTTTGTCAATTTAATATTGGATTGTTTGCAAAAAAATAGGGTCGCATTTATCCAAACTGATTTATAATGCCCCTCTTTTGTTTTTGTTATTAATCTTTTTAGGGAGTATATTATGGCAACTACCCAATGCCGCGAATGTAATCCAAATACTAAAGTTGGTCACAATTTTTGCCGTAATTGTGGCAATAAACTTACTCTAGCAGGTATCAAGCGTTTACGTATAATGGAGCGTTACCAAGGTTATGAAAAATTCTGTGGCTATTGTGGCATTCATCGCCGTGAATGTTCTTGTGATGTCAGAGGACGGCGCTAGTTGCTGCTGGCAGCTCTAGAGCTGGTTAAAGGGCTATTTGATTGATTACTATCTGAATTATCCTTGTTATAGCTGCCATTCATATTCGCACAAGCTGTTGCTAATAGAGAAATGATAAATATTGAAAATAAATTTTTCATGAAAACCTCTAGAAAATTTTACCGGGGTTAAATAAATTAGATGGATCAAGTTGATTTTTGATGGTTTGTAATAGCTGTAAACTCTCAGCTGGCAAATGTTTTTTGAACCATTTTTTCTTGCTGATTCCGATACCATGTTCGGCGGCAATACTCCCGCCTAGGTTAACTACATCCTGATAGACAATTTCACTAATCCGTTCTTCTAGTGATTCAGTTTCAGCAAGTGTTGCACCTTTCTTACCAAAATTATAGTGTAAATTACCATCACCAAGATGACCAAAAATACTGAAGTAACCATCACCCTCAATTTTTTTTAGTTTTGGCATATTAGTTACCAAAAATTCTTCAATTTTGCCAAGTGGTAATGAGATATCATGTTTAACCGCATAGCCATAGGCTTTTTCGGCTAGTGGAATATGTTCGCGAATAAGCCACAAATCTTTACGCTGTTTATCATTGCTAGCTATTAAGACATTATCTAGATGTATATCGATACTTTCGAGTAATTGGGTAAAATTATCTAGGCTAAAGTCAGCATTTATTTCTAGTTCGGCGAGTAAGAGCCAATTTGCCGTAAATGGTAATTTAGCATCGGGAAATTGTTGGTCATATAGTTTTTGGCTATCATCCTTGATTATCTCAAACGCGCTAACATTGTTTGAGTAATTTTGTCTTAGCCTTGCTAGCAAGTTAAGGGCTAGCGCTAGGTTATCTAATGGAAGCATAAAGGTAAGATAACTAACTGGCGCAGGGAATAATTTTAACGTTGCATTAGTAATAATTCCCAATGTTCCTTCGCTACCAATAAAAAGCTGCTTGAGATCAAGGTAGGTATTATTTTTACGGAGTTTATGATTACTTTGAATGATCTCACCATTAGCCAAAACTACTTCAAGTCCTAGAGTTAGATCGCGCATCATCCCATATTTTAGTACCTGGGTTCCACCTGCGTTGGTGGCGAGATTTCCGCCGATTTGACAACTTCCTTGACTAGCAAGTGTTAGTGGAAAATATAGATTATATTTTGCCGCTGCCTCCTGCACCATTTGTAGGGTACAACCAGCTTCAACAGTAATTGAACTATTTTCTGTGTCTATTTCAATAACCCGATTCATCCGCGCCAGATTTATTATTATCTGGTGGTCGGTATGATTTGCTAGAGGTGTTGCCGCACCACAGGTTGAGGTATTGCCACCTTGTGGGGTTATGGCAATTTTTTCTTGTTGGCAGTATTTAATTGTTGCTACTATTTGCTTGGTATTTTCTGGAAATAATACAGCGATTGCACTACCGGTATAACGTTTACGCCAGTCTGTCAGGCAGGTTGACATAAGTTCAGCTTTAGTGATTACATTATTATTGCCACAAATTTCGCTAAATTTGGCAATGTGTATTTCTATAGAATTAACTCCGTTATTCATCCATAACTGCCAGAAGATCGATATAATCTTTAATATTATTTGATTTAATGATATTGGTAGTTAGCTGTTGGCGCCAGAGTTTAGCTTTTTTACAACCATGATATAAACCGATCATATGTCTAGTTACGTGATGAAGGCGATGACCTTGAGCTAGATGATTTTCAAGATAGGGGATCATTTCAGTAGCAATTTCTCTTCGTGTCCTAACTGGATTATTATCGTCAAAAAAAAGATTGTCAAAATTGGCAAATAGATATGGGTTGTAGTAAGCTTCACGACCAAGCATCACACCATCGACTAGTTCAAGATGATTGCTTATATCTGTAGTTGTTTTGATTCCACCATTTAGTATAATATTCAAGTCTGGAAAGTCTTGTTTTAGCTGATAAACATAATCATACTTTAGTGGTGGTATTTCGCGGTTATCTTTGGGACTAAGTCCTTTTAATACTGCATTTCTGG
>WBZO01001190.1_pt1 | contig 43085 bp, 49 predicted proteins | sample 5204261 | NCBI WGS metagenome assembly WBZO01 (sample SAMN12412400, study PRJNA552823) | activated sludge metagenome | isolation source: activated sludge from anammox sidestream of wastewater treatment plant... | place: USA: North Carolina | collected 2017-09
AAGGCTCGGCACCCCTGCGCGTTTCTGTGGATGCATTGAAAGACGTGCTCCCGCTTTGCGCTGATCTCGGCGACCGATTTGCTGCACAGGGCTACGAGCTGGCCCTGGTTGGCGGTTCAGTCCGCGATGCAATGTTGGGCAGGCTCGGCAGCGACCTGGATTTCACCACCAATGCCCGTCCGGAAGCAGTCGTCGGAATTCTCAACCGTTGGGCCGAATCGACGTGGGACATCGGTATCCGCTTCGGCACCGTGGGTGCGCGCAAGAACGGCTACCAAGTCGAGGTCACCACATACCGGGCGGAGTCATATCAAGCGGAATCGCGCAAACCTGTTGTCGATTTCGGCGAAACGCTTGCCGACGACCTTGTCCGTCGAGACTTCACAATCAATGCGATGGCGGTGACTCTGCCGGACATTGGTTTTGTTGATCTGCACGGAGGTGTGGCCGACCTCGCCGCCGGACAGCTTCGGACTCCAGGCCGCCCGGAGGACTCATTCGCTGACGACCCGCTGCGGATGATGCGCGCCGCTCGGTTCGCCTCGCAGCTGGAGATGACTGTGGAGTCGACGGCTTTGGCAGCGATGACGGAAATGGCCGACCGCCTGGAAATAGTCTCCGCAGAACGGATTCGCGATGAGCTTTCCAAGCTGCTGCTCGGGGCCGATCCACGGCGGGGCCTGCAGTTGCTGGTGGAAACCGGACTGACTCAATACGTCCTGCCGGAGCTCCCGGCGCTGAAGCTTGAAATTGACGAACACCATCATCACAAGGATGTGTACGAACACAGCCTCACGGTTCTGCAGCAGGCGATCGACCTCGAATCCAACCACGAGCCAACTAGCGACCCCGATCTGGTGCTGCGACTTGCGGCCTTGCTGCACGACATCGGTAAGCCGAAGACTCGGCGGTTCGAGGAAGATGGCGGGGTCTCGTTCCACCACCACGAGGTGGTCGGAGCCAAAATGGCCCGCAAGCGTTTGCGGGCGCTTCGCTACCCGAACGACGTGGTTGACCAGGTCTGTCTGCTCATCGAATTGCATCTGCGCTTCCACGGTTACAGCACGGGGCAATGGACTGACTCCGCTGTTCGGCGCTACGTCCGCGACGCTGACGGCGAGCTCACTCGCTTGCACAAGCTGACGCGCGCGGACTGCACCACCCGGAACCGCCGGAAGGCCGCCGCGCTGCGCACCTCCTACGACAACCTCGAAGAGCGCATCAGCGTCCTCAGCGAGGAAGAGGAACTACGCGCCGTTCGCCCTGACCTTGATGGCAACCAGATCATGGAGTTGCTGGGCATCGGACCCGGTCGCGATGTTGGCGACGCTTACAAGTTCCTGCTGGAGCGTCGGTTGGACCGGGGCCCGGCGGATCCCGAGGTTGCGATCGCTGAGCTTCGCGGCTGGTGGGAGGAACGGCAGGGCTGAGGCTTTGGGCCGGCTCAAGGTGAGCCGCCACCAGGCAGCGTTGTCCCACCGCCTACGCACGGCGTTCTGTCCTGTCGCCTGCTAGGTACACCAAGGCGGTGGCGATGAGCAGGATCGCGACAAACACCAGGTCGACGGGTGATTGGCCGCTGGCCGGGCTGGTGAAGGCGGCGAGCGTGACGCCAAGAACAAGCCCGATGTTGATGACGACGTCATAGAGCGAGAACACGCGACCGCGGTGATCGTCGTGGATTCTGTGCTGAACGGCGGTGTCGGCGCAGATCTTCACGGCCTGTCCCGCGAGCCCCAGGGCGAGACCGCCGATGATGAGTGACGGGAGGGTCGCGATCCCGACGCCTATTGGTGTCACGACTCCGGCAATGATGAGCGAAATACTGCTCCACCACACGGGTCCGATGCTGCGGGTCAGGCCGGGGGTGACGATTGCGGCGATCAACGCACCGCCGGCTGCTCCTCCAACGACGAGACTGAGTTGCTTGAGTGCTGCCTCCGGCTCGGTCGCCGGGTTAAGGGTGTTGCGTAGAAGCAAGATCGCCAAGACGGTGACCATGCCGAACGCGACCCGGTGGATGGTTACGACGGAAACCGCACGTAATGCGGGTCGGGCTTGCCAGAGAGCGACGGCACCTTCGACGAATCCGTGCAGCACTGCGCCAACCGTGTCACCCGGCTTCGATCCGTCTGGACCCAGCAGGGTCTTCGGCATCCGAAGTGACAGGAACCCAGAGATGGTGAAACCGACCGCTGATAGCAGCAGAATCGTGGTGGATCCGGTGTCTCCCCCGCCGACCGCCGAACGCAGTACGACACCGATCAGACCCCCGAGGGCTGCGAACAAGGTGCCAGCAGTTGGCGAGAACGCGTTGGCGGTGACGAGGTCCTTGTCGCTGACCGTGTGTGGCAGCGCTGCGGAAAGACCGGCCAGGATGAAGCGGTTGATGCCAAGGGCGACCAAAACGGCGATCCCAAGATCAATTCCGCTGCGTTCAGCCACGGTCAGGAGGGCGACACCTAGAACCACGACGGTTCGCAACAGGTTGCCCAGGAACAGAACTTGGCGGCGACTCCAACGATCGAGGAAGACACCCGCGAATGGTCCAACGATCGAATACGGCAGGTAGAGGATCGCGAACGCAGAGGCGATCGATGCCGCCGTTGGCTGTCGCTCGGGCGAGAACAGCACGAACGTTGCCAGAGCGGACTGGAAGAGGCCGTCACAGAACTGCCCCGTTGCGCGGACCGTGAAAAGCTGCCGAAAACGCGCAGACCCCAGCACCTCGCGGAGTTCGGGCGCGATGGTCACGTGCGCGAACCTACTCGCCACGCACCCCTCACTGCCCCTCACCTCATCGTTCAGTGTGGAGTTGTTGGGCGTATTGCACGGGAAATCACCCCAACAACTCCACACTCAACGCAGATGGCTGGTGACGCGGAAGGGCCCCCGCCACATCAGTGGCAGGGGCCCTTCCGCGTATTTCGTCAGTTGCTGACTTGCGTCAGTTCGACTAGCGGTCAATCTTTCCGGAGATGAAGTCCTCGACGGCCTGCTTGGCTTCATCGTCGGTGTACTGCACCGGCGGACTCTTCATGAAGTACGAGCTTGCCGACAGGATTGGTCCACCAATGCCGCGGTCCTTTGCGATCTTCGCCGCGCGCAGCGCGTCGATGATGATGCCGGCCGAGTTCGGGGAGTCCCACACCTCAAGCTTGTACTCAAGGCTCAACGGAACGTCACCGAAGTTGCGACCCTCAAGGCGGACGAACGCCCACTTGCGGTCGTCAAGCCAGGCGACGTAGTCAGATGGGCCGATGTGCACGTTGCGCGGGTCGATCTTCTCCTGCAGTTGGCTGGTGACCGACTGTGTCTTGGAGATCTTCTTCGACTCCAGGCGCTCACGTTCGAGCATGTTCATGAAGTCCATGTTGCCGCCGACGTTCAGTTGGTACGTGCGATCGACGGTGACGCCGCGATCTTCGAACAGCTTCGCGAGCACGCGGTGGGTGATAGTGGCGCCAACCTGGCTCTTGATGTCGTCACCGACGATCGGAACACCAGCCTTCTCAAACTTCTCGGCCCACTCCGGCGTGCCGGCAATGAACACGGGCAGCGCGTTGACGAAGGCAACGCCAGCGTCGATGGCGCACTGCGCGTAGAACTTCGCGGCCTGCTCCGACCCCACGGGCAGGTAGCAGACGAGGACGTCAACCTGAGCTTCCTTGAGCGCGGCGACGACGTCGACGGGCTGATCGTCAGACTCGGTGACCATCTCGCGGTAGTACTTGCCCAAGCCATCGAGCGTGTGTCCGCGCTGCACGGTGACGCCGGTGGGCGGCACATCGCAGATCTTGATGGTGTTGTTCTCACTGGCGACGATTGCGTGCGCGAGGTCTTGACCGACCTTCTTGGCATCGACGTCGAAAGCAGCGACGAACTCAACGTCGCGAACGTGGTACGGGCCGAACTGCACGTGCATCAGGCCGGGTACGCGATCTTGCGGATCGGCGTCCTTGTAGTACTCAATGCCCTGCACCAAAGACGAGGCGCAGTTGCCGACGCCCACGATCGCTGTGCGAATCGAACTCATGTCAATTCCCTTTCGTTTGTCAGATTCGCCCGGATCGGCTCGTGCCGCCGGATTCAACTGGTGGATGGTTTGCTGCACCGGGGGACCTGGTGCTGGTCTGTTCTGCTGCGATCAACTCTGAGAGCCATCGCACTTCTCGTTCAACGCCATCAAGTCCATGGCGGGCAAGCTCTTCTGTGTACGAGTCCACTCGGTCGGTGCCGCGGGTAAATGAGGACCGCAGCACGGAAAGTCGTTCTTCAAGTCGGCTTCGGCGCCCTTGCAGGATTCGCATCCGAACCTCGGAATCAGTGCGCGAAAAGAATGCGAAATGAACGCCGAAGCGCTCGTCATCCCACGCGTCCGGTCCGGTTTCGGCCAGCAGTTGCTCGAAGCGTTCTTTGCCTTCGGCGGTCAACTGGTAGACGATCTTCGCGCGACGGTTGCTCAGTGTCGGTGCGCCAGAGTCAGCCGGGCCGACCTCACGGATGAGGTTGGCAGCCAGCATTTGCTTGAGGCACGGGTAGAGCGAGCCGTAGGAGATCGCTCGGAAGCTACCCAGCACGGCGTTCAATCGCTTGCGAAGTTCGTATCCATGCATGGGGTTGTCGTGCAACAGGCCGAGTACGGCGAATTCCAAAACACTGGATCGCTTGGCCATCAGACACCCCTTTCTGGTTTAGATTCTGCGCAGCGGCTAAGATCAACATAACCGCTTGATATATCGAACTGATACATCAGAGTACACGTTCGATTCATTGGGGCCAAGAACATCGCGTGTCGAATCCGCCGTGAGATACCCCACCCTCCAGCTCAATTCCGGCTTCTCGCACAGGATTGGGGTCGATCGTTGGTGCTAGAGCCACCACAATCGACCCCAATCCTGTGCGGAATCCCCTAGTGCCAGAACGCGGATTGCGGCGTACCGTTACGTCATGGCTGTTCCTCGTGGCGGTGGCAACCCGAGGGGTACTCGCACGCCTTCGACCGCCTCGACACCGCCCGCAGCACGGCCGGAACTTGCTGAGCCCGAGCACGTAACGGACCCGCATACGCCCCGACGAACGATCGACTACACGCTCCAACGACGCGCTGCGCTGGGAAGTTTGGTCCTTGTGGCAACGGGGGCGAGCGATCACCTGGACCCTCACCCGCATCTACTACGGGCCGCCCGCAATCACGGTGTCCCCGCTGGGGAGCCCTGCCCGTGGTGCAAGGCCACAGACGACCTCATCACTCTCAACTACGCGTACGGGGACGAACTCGGTCCGTATTCGGGCCGTCTTCGCACCCAGGCTGAATTGGCGCGGATGGCCGGTGATCACGGGCAATTCCGGGTGTACCTCGTTGAGGTGTGTCGATCCTGCGGGTGGAACCACTTGCTGCGTTCCTACGTCCTAGGCGATGGTGTTCCACGTCCAGCACTGCGGGGTACGCGAGACATGCTCGACTAGAAGAACGAGCGAAATCGCACCGTTTGGACGGCGTGCGATCGCCAATACCTGGGGGGAACGACCCGTAGTCTGACGAGCAGTTGGTCCGGCTACGGGAAGGTATCTCACCAAGGTAGGTAGCAGGGACTAGGTCAGCGGCAATGTTGGGCGGTACAAATGGCAGGGCAACCCACGCGACGGGGAACTAACCCGCGCCGGTCGTCAGCTGCTACGGGCGCGCGCAAACGCTTCATCGACTATCCCCGCGGCCAATACCAAGGGTTTCGGCGCTGGATCCCGTCATGGCGGTTGATCCTCGGCGCCTTCGTCACGATGTTCCTGATCCTCATCGGCGGGTTCGCTGCTGCGGTTGCCTTCACTGACATCCCTGAACCAACTGAGATGGCTCGGTCGGAAAAGACGATCGTCTACTGGAATGACGGCAAGAGCGAACTCGGTCGTCTGGGCGAGGCGAACCGCATCAACATCCCGTTCGACCAAATGCCGCAAAACTTGCAGCACGCCGCACTTGCCGCCGAGGACCGTGAGTTCTACGACCACGGGGGATTCGACCCCGGAGCGCTTGTTCGCGCCGCGTGGAACGACGTCAAGGGCGGCGACACCCAGGGCGGTTCGACCATCACGCAGCAATACGCGAAGAACGCCTACTTGAGCCATGAGCAGACGATGGTTCGCAAGGCTCGCGAGCTTGTGCTTTCGGTCAAGCTGGAAACCGAAGCGTCGAAGGACCAGATCCTGGGCGACTACCTCAACACCATCTATTTCGGACGCGGCGCGTATGGCGTTGAGACCGCTTCGCAGTCCTACTTCGGTAAGCCAGCGAGCAAACTGACTCTGAGCGAGTCGGTCGCACTAGCGGCGATCATTCGCGCACCAAGCGGTTACGACCCAGACACCAACAAAGACAAACTCCAAGCGCGCTACGAATACGTGATGGACGGCATGGTCGCGAAGGGCTGGGTTACTCAGGCCCAGGCCAAGGCCGCCAAGTTCCCCAAGTTCCAGCAGCAGAAGACCGCGAAGAACTACATGGCCGGTACTAACGGTTACCTACTGGAATCTGTTCGGCGAGAGATGCTGCGCCGCGGCTACAGCGAGGACGACCTGAACGTGGGTGGCTTCCGAATCGTGACCTCGTTCGACAAGAAGGCTCAGGCGGCCGCCGTCGAAGCGGTGAGCAACAGTGGTGTTTCCAGCGAGAAGGGCCTGCGCATCGGTTTGACGTCAGTCAAGACCGACACCGGTGAGGTCATCGCAATGTATGGCGGCGACGACTACCTGAAGAATCAGTTGTCCAACGCCGACCAGGCAGTGGGATTGGCTGGTTCGACGTTCAAGCCGTTCGCGCTGGCCGCAGCGTTTGAAGACGGAATCGACCTGTCCTCGACGTGGGACGGCAGCTCCCCTCGCACAATCCGTGGGTACACGCTCAAGAACGAGGGGAATGTCTCCTACGGCGAAATCAGTCTGCTGACCGCGATCGAGAAGTCGGTCAACACGGTGTTCGTGGACCTGGCAGGCAAGGTCGGTCCAGCAAAGGTCGAGGAAGCCGCTGTCCGAGCGGGCATTCCAGCCAACACCGTCGGACTGGCCGCCGACCCCACGACTGTGCTTGGTACGGCGTCACCCACCCCCACGGACATGGCCTCGGCCTACGGAACGTTCGCCAACCGCGGGGAACGCGTCGCGCCAACAACGATCAAGGAAATCTCGCGCAATGGAGTGCAGGAGTATCAGCTGACTCCCAAGCCCGAGCGCGCGTTCGACACGAAGATCGCTGACGAGGTCAACTACGCACTTGAGAAGGTCGTCACCAGCGGAACGGGTTACGCCGCTTCCAGCATTGGTCGACCGGCAGCCGGCAAGACGGGCACCACCGACAACAACAAGTCGGCGTGGTTCGTCGGGTACACCCCGCAGGTCGCGACGGCTGTCATGTTGGTGAAGCAAAACTCCAAGGGCAATGCGGTCACGCTCTACGGCACCGGTGGTGGCGGGTCAGTTCACGGCGCGGACTATCCCGCACACATTTGGGCCGACTACATGGGCACCGCGATGTCTGACATGGACTCCAAGGACTTCGAGAATTCGAACGAGAACGACTACTCGGGTTCGAACGACTACTACAACAACTACTCGAGGCCGTACAACTCGCCACGTCCGTACAACTCATCGAGCGGCTCTGGTGGAAGTTCGAGTGCTCGGCCGAGTGAGTCGTCCGGTTCCTCGTCAAGCAAGCCAAAGCCGAGCGTCAAACCGTCGCAGTAGCCATGTCCCGATCGTTGCGGACCGTGCCACGATCAGGCGCTCCGTCAAGCACACCTCCGCCTGGGTCATCGCGATCCTCATCGAATCGATCGGTGCGAATCGGATCGTGTTCGGGGCGCAATACGTCGCGGATGACCATGACCGCGAAGAACACCGTGGACCCCATCTGAATTGCGATCGCGACGGTGTACCAGCCAATCGGTAGGCCCTTGGAATCCGCACCAAAACCGGCGAGGTAGAGCCAGATGGATACGAAGTAGACGGTCTGACCGGCCTGCCAAATGAGAAAGTCACGCCATCGCGGCCGGGCCATCGCGGCCAACGGAATCAACCACAGCACGAACTGCGGCGAGTAGACCTTGTTGGTCAACAGAAACGCTGCAACGACCAAGAACGCCAGTTGAGCGAACCGGGGCCGCCGCCGGGCCCTCAGCGTCAGGACCGCAATCGCCAGGCACAACACCAAAAGCAGCACGGCCGCGAGTTTGTTGAGGATGCCAGCGGGCACCCCGACGCCAATGTTTGTCAGTAGTAGCCAGATCGAACCGAAGTCCTCACCCCGCTCGGAGCTGAATTGGTAGAACCGGGCCCAACCGTCGAAGTTGATCAATACGAAGGGGACGTTCACGGCGAGCCAAGCCACGAGTGCCCCACCAAGCGTGCGCGCAAAGGCGGACATCCGGGCGGCGCGCCAGCACAGCAACAACAGCGGGCCCAGCAGCAGCAGTGGGTAGAACTTCGCCGCCGCAGCCAGGCCGAGTGCGACTCCCGCCCAGGTCGGATAGCGGCGGGACCACAGCAGCATTGCGACGGAGGTGAGGGAAACGGCGAGCAGATCCCAGTTGATGGTCGCGGCGGCGACAGTCCCTGGAGCTAGCGCGACCATCGCCGCGTCCCACGGACGCCGCCTAACTGTCATCGCCGTGGCCGCCACCGCCACGATCAGACAGACAGCCAACATCACCGCGTTCACGTAGAAGAACCACAGGACCGCGTCGCCGTCGTGCGGGGTGAACCAGTTCGCGACTGCGATGAACAACCCGGTGAGCACTGGGTACTCAAGCTGCTCTTGACCTGGCAGCGGGTTCTGGATGTAGGGGAACACGTTGTCGGCAAACCCGCGAAGACTGTAGAGCGGTGCGATGTCGGTGTAGCAGAGGTGCGTGTAACGGCCAGGGTCAGACCAATTGCTCACAGTGCAGGGCAATTTGGTGATGAGCCCAAGGATGAATCCACCGACCGCGAACAGTACGACGACGGGCAGCGGACTCCAGAACCGCCAACTGCTGTACGCGTACCTTCCAAGGTCACCGCCCACGAGTTCGGCGCTCCCGGCGATGACGATGTCGTCGCGGGTTGGAGCGATCACCGTGGTGGACGGGTTTACCGTCTTGCCGGTTGGCGGTGGGGTCGTGGGGTCGGACACGGGCTAGTCCAGACCAACGATGCGGTCGAAGGCGGAGGTGGTGTGTCGGACGCGGCAGTCGATTTCGTCGCCAACGGCCGGCACCCGTCCGCCCTTGCCAACGGCTAGTCGGACGTCGTCGGCCGAAAGCCAAAGCATGGACACCTGCATATGCGGAGGTTCGGCAAACCAGCGGCGCTTGCCGTCCCAGGTGAACGGGGAGCGGGCTCGTCCCGACGCCTCCAGCGCGCCCGTTCCGGCAGCGACCGCGCGCTGCCGCAGAGAGGATGCCGGGGACGGCGCCTCAAGGGCGACCCCGTGGCTCGTTCCCCCACCGACGACGACCAGCAGCCCATCCTTTGGTGCGCGGCGTTGCCGATATCCGACTGCTCGGCCCTTCGCGACTTGATGCACCGCAAGAACCGTTCCCTTGGCAGCCAAGGCGTCGTGGTCTCCCAGCCAGAGCCGAGTTCCGATTCGCACTCGCAGCGGAATGTCCGGAATCGCATTTCGCAGTTGTCGCAGTTCCGCGTCGTCTAGATGCGACGCCCAGACTGCTGCCGCGTCGTCGGTGAGCATGCACCCGGCGTCTTCCAGGGCACCGAGTGCACGTATCCACGTCAGCGTCCATGACCAGGCTTCCTTCACCCGACCGCTCGCGCCGCTGTCGAGGGTGGGGGTGACGTTGGTGTCGTGGAATTCGGTTTCCAGGGTCTCGACGTGGGGAGCCAGCGGCTGAGCGAGCGGGAGGTGAAGGGCAAGACCGAGCAGTTCGATTCTTCGACTGCGCAGGGCCTCGCGCACGGCATCGTCTGCCAGCAGGGCATCCAGGTCGGGTTCGGCCAAGCCGAAGCGCCGCATTGACGTGAGGCCTTCAATAACGATCTGCACTGGGCGATCTGCCGAAGCCGCACCGAGCCCGATCGTAGCCAGTTCGTGCAGAGCCTCAACGCTTGCAACAGTTCGGATTATCCGATCGGCAAAGTCGCGGGTCTCGATGAAATCCCAGACTTCCTTGGCGACGACATCTCGCGGGTCCCACGGCTGCATGACGAGGATCTGGCCGGGGAAATACGTTGCCGCGACTGCCGCCTCGTGGGCGGTTCCTACAGCCAAGCGGTCAAGGCCCAATCGGGAGGACTCGAGCGCAAGGTTGGGAATGCCAAATCCGTATCCGTTGCCCTTGGCCACCGGAACGATGTCGCCGAACCGGGCACCAGCCTTGCCGTTGTGCAGTGCCTCGCGAACGTCATCACGCACACCCGCCATGTGTTGGCGCCAGCGTTCCCCGTCGACGTGCAGCGTGAACGTCATCGGCTCATGCCTCCTTTCTGCTGAAGCGACCCTTGACTGACTGTTTGATCCGTCCGCGCCGCAGGTACATCTGGAATGCGCTCGCGAGGGCCGGCCGCAGCGCGTAGTCCCATTCGCCGACGTATTCAACGGCCTGGCCGCCGGTCCCGAGTTTGAACCGAATCAGGCCGAACAGGGGATCGGACTCATCCAATGTGTCGCTGATCCCTCGCATGTCGTAGACCGAGTCGCCATCCTCGATCGCATCCTTGATCATCTGCCACTGGATAGCGTTAGACGGGCGCACCTCGCGCCCGGCATCTGCCGAAGCGCCGTAGGAATACCATGCGTGACTCCCGACGGTCACCATTGTCGTTCCGGCCAGGACTGCCCCGTCATGGCGGGCCAGGTACAACCGGATGCGGTTGGGGTCCTCGGCGGTCATGGCATCCCACATCCGCTGGAAGTACGGCAGTCCGCGGGGTACGAATCCGTCGCGGGCGGCGGTCTCCACATAGATCGGGTGGAACTGCTCAAGTCCGTCGCGGCCACTTCGCTCAACAACGACGCCCAGCTTTTCGGCCTTGCGAACATTGCGGCGCCAGAGTTGATTGAACCCGGCGAACACGTCATCGGTTGTTCGACCGGCCAGCGGAATCTGGAACACGTACCGCGGTTGCACATCGCCGAACCCAGCACCGGTATCCGGCTGCTGAGTCCACCCTGCGCTGCCCAGCTGATCGATCAGCTCAAGGCCGGGTTCATATGTTTCGTCGGGGGGAACGTCTCGCAGCCGGTTGGCTGAGCCCGCTGCGATCGCATCCTTCAACGTCGAGGCAGTCCACCGCCGCACGGCCACCGTTGGTCCCATCTTCACCATGAAGGCACCCACGGATTTCAAGTACGCCAACATCGGCGGGAGTAGGTCGGCCGTTGAACGCTTGGCACCTGAGTTCCAGGGCAGAACCGGACCCTCCGGCAGATAGGCCAGAAAGTTCTTCATTCGCGGGATTTGGCGGGTGAGGACGAGTCCCACCCCGATGAGCTCCTCGCCGTCAAACCATCCCAAGGACCTGTTACCCCACTCCGCTTTCACTCCGGCCCAGGATGGGGTTTGCAGGAACGAGGCATTGGGCAGACGCTGAACGAATTCCAGGTGTTCGGCAGCGGAGATCTGCTTGACGGTCAACGGCACCTGCGCAGCCTATGTCGGCTGCACTCGGCTGGCGGGCAGCGACGTCCATCTCCCCGCAACCGGAACCCGCGTACGCTGATCCATGTGACAGTTCTTCCGCGCCTCTTCGGTGGCCACGTCGGCCAAGACGATCCGATTGCTCAAGCAGCTGAGATTGGGGCGGACTGCGTGCAGTTCTTCTTGGGTGATCCGCAGGGATGGAAGGGTCCCGAGTTTCCGCATCCGGATGGCCCCGACGGCCTGAAGACCGCAGCGGAAGCTGCCGGGGTGCGGATCTACATCCACGCGCCATACGTCATCAACGTTGCGACGAGCAACAACCGGATTCGAATCCCCAGTCGCAAAATCCTGCAACAACAAGTGTCGGCCGCCGCGCAGATAGGCGCCGCCGGAGTGATCGTTCATGGTGGACACGTCACCAAGGACGACGATCCGCAGGTAGGGTTCGACAACTGGACGAAGACGTTTGAGCGGATGGATCTGGAGTGCCCGGTGTTCATTGAGAACACCGCTGGCGGCGCAAATTCGATGGCGCGGCGGCTGGAGTCGATAGCTCGACTCTGGGAAGCGCTCGACGGCTTTGATGCGGGCTTCTGCCTGGATACGTGTCACGCCTGGGCGGGCGGAATCGGGATGCCTCAGGCCGCGGAGGAGATCAGAGCAATCACCGGCCGCATCGACTTGGTGCACGCCAACGACTCGCAAGGCGGATTCGATTCCGGACGTGATCGCCACGCGAACTTCGGTAACGGAACCATCGACGTTGAGGACCTTGTTGCCTGCATTGATGCAGCGGGTGCGTCAGTGATCTGCGAGACGCCGTTCCCGGGGATCAAGAGCGATATCCAATTGCTGAGGGATCGGATCGGCTAGTGCTTCGAGCCAGTCTCATTGCGGTGGTTGGGTCGGCGATGCTGGTCGGCGGCTTGGTCGCTCCGGGTAGCGCGAATGCGGCCCCGACTGACCCAGCGGCGCAAGCGTCCGTGGACCCACGCGGCGCTCGCGGAGTCACTTGCTCTGGCGGCAGCGCCGCGCAGCGGGCCCGCGTACAGGCCGCTTTTCGACGAGCTGTCGCGAACGACCGCTCGCCGACGACGCTGCGGCTGTTTCTGCACGACGGCAGAACCGGCGTTCGCTGCGGATTTCATGAGAACTCACAACTCTTCACCCGCAGCGTCGTGAAGGTCGCTTTGTCTGCGTCGTTGTTGCGCCTGCGGCAGAAGCAGGGTCGTCGCGCGTCAGCGGCGGAATACCGATTGATGAATGCTGCCATTACCCGGTCAGTGAACGCGGCTGGTCAGGCGATCTACGACCGACTGGGCGGCATGGGACCGCTTCGCTCGCTGTTCCGCGGCTTCGGGGTGAACGGCGTGATGTACACGAACAACGGGCGCTGGGGGAACACTGGATTGAGTGCTGGCCAACACGTGCAGTTTCTGCGTGCCCTGGCCGACGGATCGAACCGGGGCCTGAGGGCCGCGGACAAGGCGTACCTCATTGAGCGCATGCACCACCTCATTAACAAGCAGGTCTGGGGCGTGGGCATAGGTGTTCCGCCGGGAACCTACTTCGCGATCAAAGGCGGTTGGGGTCCATCTGCGAGTCAACCCGGCTACATCGTGAACTCGATCGGCGTAGTTCGCCCGAGGTCTGGTGGCCAATACGAACTTGCGATCCTCACGAACCGAAACCCCTCTGAGGCAGCGGGGAAACGCCGCCTCAACCGATCCGCGAAGGTGATCAACACGGCGCTGTAGGCCGGGTTTCCACTCTCTTCGGTGGATTCGGCGGTGTAGCGCGCCAATTTGAGTTAGTTCCAGAGGTCAAAGACCCGCATGCTCACGGGTCGATACTGAGCACTTGTTGAACAGGCATCGCTGGGCCGTATACACCGACAGGAGCTGAAGAGGCCTGAATGGTGCAGTTGTTGGTGCCGGAAATCAGCCCGGTCACTTCACCCGTCCCTGGGTCTACCGAACAATCGCTTGGCGTGATCGATGTGTAAACAACGGTGGCGCCAACCGCATCTGATGTCGCCGAAACTGTGCCCGGCGTACTGAGCGACACCACAGGTGGCGCGCCAAACGTAAGCGTCTGCGTCAAGGGAATGATCAAGAACGCCTGCAAAACCTGGGGCGCTGCGCTGTAGCTCGAGTTTCCGGCCTGATCAGCGAGGATCACGCAAGGCCCGACGGACAGGAATGTGATCTCGCCTGAGCCAGTCACTGAGCACGCGCTTGGCCCTGACGTCGAGTAGGTGACCGGTAAGCCCGAGCTTGCCGTTGCCGCTGGGGTAGGTGGCAGACCGTCGAACAGAGTGTCGGGCATTGCGGGGAACGTTATGGACTGAGCCGACACCACTGAGATACCAGTGGACCCGGTCGTATCCGCTCCCGCGAGGTCTGCTGTCGCCCAGTTTGTGCCAATGCCGTTGACGTCTCGCATGTCCGCACCCTTGAAGTCGGCGCCGTCAACCTTCACGCCCTTCATCGAGGAGCCGGAGAAGTCCCCTCCAGCCGCATTCACCTCACGGAGGTCCGACCCATCGAACTTCGCAGATTCGGCCTTGACCTTCGGCAAGTCCGAGTTCCTGAGATCCGAATCCTTCAGATCGGCGAACTTGAGATTTGAGTCGCGTAAAGCGGACGCTGACATCTGCGCCTCCTCGAGGACGGCCGACTTCAAGTTCGCTCCCTTCGCCGACGCACCGGTGAGGTTCGCATCGGGAAGCACCGCACCGGTGGCATCCATCTTCCCCAAATTGACGTGGCCCTCGAAGGTCACGATCGATGTGGTTTTCCCTTTCGGTTCGTACATCGCAAGGAAGTCCGTGCGTGCCGCCAGATCGCTGCCGGTCGATCTGTCCGCACTCTTTGCCTTGCGCTTGCGCAAGTGCGTTGTCGAAATGTCATTGCGGGAATAGGACTTCCCGCGACTCTTGGGCGTCGCGTACTGCTGCGAAACGCTCAACACCACATCGGATGCTCCGTTCAAGGCCTTTGCGTAGCGGCGGGGAATTGAGAACTTGACAAACTCCACGGACGAGCGAACCCGCGCCGATGAACGCCTCAGCACCTGGACCGGCGCGGTCTTCGGATTCGTGGAGAAGGCAAGCAGCCGGATGTGGAATCGGTCGTAACGTCCCGGTCGGGCGATAAGCGACTGATCCCAGGCGATGCGCGCGGTCAACTTGCCGCTGCGCGAAATCCGCACCTGGCTGACCTTGATTCCGGCACGAACGCTGGACCCCATGTCGCCGCGCGGAGTCGCGCCGGACGTTGCGCCGGACGTCGCGACCGTCGCGCGAGCGGCTGTGGCGGTTGCGGCGGTGAGGCCGACCGGCATGAGGAGCATTGCCGTTCCAAGCAAACCCAAGCGGACTATTAGACGGCGCTGCGTTTGATGTTTCATGACACTCCACTCAAGAACGCTGCCGCGAGCTGCACAAAGAACAGCGATGTCCAAATCTCGACCTGAGCCGATGGAAAGTCAAGCCAGGTTCACCCTTTGGCCGAGCCGTTGCGCAGCCTCTACCGCCTGCGCTCATGGATTCGGAAGCGTCATGTTCGATTCGGCTGGGATGGGCCAACGGGAGACAAACCAGTGCCAATCAACGCCAACATTCACGGCTCATGTCGGTCTGACAGCGTTGCAGCGAGAGCAATTGGGGACAGCGGGTGCGGGGCTTGTTCGCCGCGGGGTATCCTGGTGGGACGCATTCGCGTTGGGATTTCAATCTTTGATTGCCTGGCTCTGGATCGCGTTGACATGTGTGACCTCCTGCTACGGATCGTCCGTAGCCGATCAAGCCCAGAGGAGGTGGTCTGAAGCATGCGTAAGTATGAAGTGATGGTCATTCTTGACCCGGATCTAGAAGAGCGAACCGTCCAACCCAGCTTGGAAACGTTTCTGAACGTTGTCCGTGGCGAAGGCGGAACTGTCGACAACGTGGACATTTGGGGCCGTCGTCGGCTCGCCTACGAAATCAACAAGAAGTCAGACGGCATTTACGTCGTCATTGATCTCACCTGCAAGATCGAGACCGTGAAGGAACTCGATCGCCAACTGAGCCTCAACGAAGCCGTGCTGCGCACCAAGGTGACACGGGCAGCAGTCATCAAGAACAAGGACGCTGCCTAGCCTTCCGGCAACTCGCAGACTCCACTCGTCCCCGCGTTGCGTGGTCGACGACAAACTCGCGGCAACGCCGCAAGAAAGGACAAAACATCATGGCTGGTGACACCACCATCACGATCGTTGGAAACCTGGTCGACGACCCGGAACTGCGATTCACGGCCAGCGGAGTCGCGGTTGCGAACTTCCGCGTCGCCTCGACGCCTCGGGCATTCGACAAAGCGACGAACGAGTGGAAGGACGGCGAATCGCTGTTCCTGTCCTGCTCGGTCTGGCGTCAGTATGCGGAGAATGTTGCCGAATCGCTGACCAAGGGCGCGCGAGTCATCGTCACCGGTCGTTTGAAGCAGCGGTCCTACGAAACGAACAACGGTGAGAAGCGCACCGTGTTTGAAATCGACGTGGAAGACGTGGGCCCAGCCCTTCGATCTGCCACGGCCAAGGTCTCGAAGGTCAGTCGCAGTGGCGCTGGCGGGGGCGGCGGATTTGATTCCGGCTCCACCGGTCGCGGCACTGGCAACGATGACCCGTGGGCCAGCGGTCCAGCTGCAGCAGATGAACCGCCCTTCTAATCCTCAATCACTTTCCTCTTACGAATCCCGGAGCTACTCATGGCAAAACCACCACCCCGTCCCATCAAGAAGAAGGCCTGCGTCTTCTGCCGCGAAGAGGTCGAGCACATCGACTACAAGGACCTCAACTTGCTACGTAAGTACATCTCGGATCGTGGAAAGATTCGCGCTCGCCGAGTGACCGGCAACTGCACCCAGCATCAGCGCGACATTGCCACCGCGGTCAAGAACGCCCGCGAAATGGCGATGCTGCCCTACACCTCGACCGCGCGCTAAGCGTCACGCGAAATCGAATAGGACAACAAGACGATGAAACTCATCCTTACTCAGGAAGTCGATGGCCTCGGTGCCCCGGGCGACGTTGTCGAGGTGAAGGACGGTTACGGCCGTAACTACCTCGTTCCCCGTAACCTGGCCTTCGCGTGGTCCAAGGGCGCCGAGAAGCAGATCTCGACGATCAAGCGTGCCCGCGATGCCCGTGCAATCCGCGATGCGGCTCACGCGAACGAAGTCAAGAATCAGCTTGAAGCGCTCGATGTGAAGCTCCCGGCGCGAGTCGGTGCGAACAACAAGCTGTTCGGTTCGATCAATGTCGGCGACATCGCCGATGCCGTCCGTGCCTGCAACGGACCGCTGATCGAGAAGCACGCAATCTCGCTTGCGCACCCGATCAAGACCGCCGGAAAGCACAAGGTCCAGGTCAAACTTCACCCAGAAGTTTCCGCCAGCGTCACGATCGATGTGGTTGCTGCTTAGACTGAGAACATGACAACACCCATGCCTCAAGGAGCTTTACTCCGCGCAGGGGTGGGTTTTGTCGTTGTCGGGACGTTGCTCGGCAGTGCGATCCCGTCGGCGGCAGCCGCGTCGGCCGATGATTCCGGCGCTCGCGTCATCATCACATCGTTTTCAGCACCGGTGCCTGTCGATGAAGTACCGGTGAGCGCGACAGCGCCTGCCGTGCGGGCGGGCAAGCTCGCGCTGGTCCGCACAATTGGCTATTCGGTGCAGGGGCGAAAGATCACTGCGCGACTCTACGGATCACCTACTGCTTCCCGTGTTGGCGTGTTCATCGGTTCTATGCACGGCAGCGAACTCGGTGGTGTCCCGATTGCGAAGCGGTTGGAGAAACTCGGTGCGCCTACCGGTACCGCGATGTGGGTTATTCGTGACCTCAACCCAGACGGTTCCCGTCGGGGCCGCCGGACGAACGCCCACAAGGTGGATCTAAATCGCAACAGCCCACATCTCTGGCAGCCCACTGCGCGCGGGCCTGAGTACTACCCAGGCCCGGCCGCGGCGTCAGAGCCGGAGACTCAGGCGTACCTGGGGTTCCTTCGGTCAGTGAAGCCGGATGTGGTGTTGATTTATCACCAGCGTGGCAATGGCGTTGACAGCTACCGGCAGAAGAATCCGAAGCTGACCAGGGGCCTGGCCAAGCGTATGAAGCTGAAGGTGAAGTCCTTCAACTGTGCGGGTGAGTGCACGGGGACTCTGACCGGCTGGTTCAACACGACGCAGCAGGGCACGGCCCTCACCGTCGAGTTACCTGCCAAGGTGACGACAGCCGCCGTGAAGCGTTGGACGAACGCCGCTCGTTGGTCAATCGGTTTCGTCCCCGATGTCAACCGGTAGTTTCCTCCGCAGTTCGGGGTGGAACGGTTAGATGCCGCCGTGTTACCCCGTTGTGTGGCCGGGGATGAGCGTGGGCGCTAGCTCAGTTCCAAGCGAACGTGGTCGATGACTCCGCTCGCCGCCGGTTCGATCATCGCGATCACTGCATCGAAGTCCGCCATGGTTCCGTAGTACGGGTCCGGGACTTCCAAGACTGGATCGTCCTCGGGCAAATGCATCAAAGCTGGGTCGAATGAACGGAAGATCCGCACGTTGCCGGCGACGAGTTGATCTGGCGCCATGCCTCGAAGATCGCGCACGTTGTCGTAGTCCATGCCCAATACCAGGTCAAACCGTTCGAAGTCGCTTGGTGTGAACTGTTGGGCGGTGTGCCCGAACTCGTACCCAGCCCGCTGTAAGGCCTCCTGCGACCGCCGGTCGGCCGCTCTACCCACGTGCCAACCAGCGGTCCCAGCGGACTCAACCTCGACGAGGTGGGCGAGGCCGCTGTCTCGAACGCGTGCCTCCAGCACCTTCTCGGCAATGGGCGAACGACAGATGTTGCCCAAGCACACCACCGCGACGCGATACCGCTCAGCCGATGCAGCCATATCGTCAGCGTAGAGGTGGCTCACGGGTGCTTGCCGAGCTTGCTGACCCGATTAGCGCTGAATCGGCAGTTTACCTGGCCCTAACCTGCCCGTGACCTGGGCAACTATTTTTCACCCACAGCGTCTTTTCAGCGTTTTCGCAGGTCAGGGGCTCGAATGAGATGGCCGTCACGCATGTATCCCCAGGTTGTCCACATGATTGTGGATGGGTTCTTCGCGTGGCCTCCACAGGTCATACACAGTTGCATCCACAGCGCCGATGGCTGCGTCCGAGGTACTTGGCCCGAGTTGGCGACAAACGTCTGACCCACACGGTAGTAAGAGGAATGCAACCGCGGATGCGCGGCTGCATTGGCGCATGGCAAGACCGCACCGTGGAGGCGCAATGAGCATTGCCGACATCAACGGCTCCGACGTTGCCGATGTGCGTTCGGCTCCACGTGAGCGCACACCTCCGCAGGACGTTGCCGCCGAGCAGTGTGTGCTCGGCGCGATCCTACTGAGCAAGGACGCGATAGCCGAAGTTGTTGAGTCAGTGCGCGAGAACGATTTCTACAAGCCCGCCCACCAGGAGATCTTCTCGGCGGCCATCGACCTCTATGGCCGTAACGAGCCGGTCGATGCGGTGACCGTTGCCGACTACCTGGCGAAGGCTGGCGATCTGCTCCGGGTTGGCGGTGCGCCATACCTACACACTCTGACCGCGAGTGTCCCGGTGGCAGCCAACGCCGGTTACTACGCGCGGATCGTCACGGAGCAAGCAGTCCTGCGGCGGCTCGTTGAGGCCGGCACCCGGATCGCGCAGATGGGCTACGCCGCAGAGGGCGAAGTCGATCAACTCGTCGACCGTGCGCAGGCCGAGGTCTACGACGTCACGGGCGAACGCACCGCTGAGGATTATCAGCCGCTTGAGAACCTCATGCAGGGTGCCATCGAGGAGATCGAGGCAATCGATTCGCGCGGCGGCCAACTTGTTGGAGTGCCAACCGGCTTCGCGGACTTCGATCACTTGACCAACGGACTGCACCCCGGACAGATGGTCATCGTCGCCGCTCGTCCGGCAATGGGTAAGTCAACCGTCGGCTTGGACTTCGCTCGTTCGGCGAGCATCAAACACGGCCTGACGAGTGCGATCTTCTCGCTGGAAATGGCCCGCAACGAGATCGTCATGCGGTTGCTGTCGGCAGAGGCGCGTGTTCCGCTGCAGCATCTGCGCAATGGTGGGTTGTCGGACCAAGACTGGATGCGGATCGCCCAGACCCAAAGCGAGTTGTCGAGTGCGCCCTTGTTCATTGACGATTCTCCAAACCTGACTCTGATGGAGATCCGCGCGAAGTGCCGCCGACTCAAGCAGCGCCATGACCTGCGGCTGGTTGTCGTCGACTACTTGCAGTTGATGACCAGCGGCCGCAAGGTCGAGAGCCGTCAGCAAGAGGTCTCCGAGTTCTCGCGTTCACTCAAGTTGCTGGCGAAGGAGCTTGAAGTCCCCGTCGTCGCAATCAGCCAACTGAACCGAGGTCCCGAACAGCGCACCGACAAGAGGCCCATGATCAGCGACCTTCGTGAGTCGGGAAGCCTTGAACAGGATGCGGACCTTGTCATGCTGCTGCACCGCGAGGATGCCTACGACCGCGAAGCGCGTCCAGGGGAAGCTGACTTCATCGTCGCCAAGCACCGCAACGGCCCGACGAAGACGATCACCGTCGCATTCCAGGGCCACTACTCCCGTTTCGTGGACATGGCCCACGAGTAGTTGCTGATGTCGAGATGCAGTCAATTTGAGCCAGGTCGAAGTTCGCCCAAATTCAGATCAGCGAGTGGGAAGTGCTCGACCATGATTGGACCGATTGGGGTATGTGGCGGAGGAACCGAGGCATCGACCTGACGAGCCGAACGGCCACACAGCCGACCGGCTCGTCAGGTCGATGTTGTGGTGGGGCTTGCTGACGTGCGATCGGCAGGTCAGCCTTGGGCCGGGCGGTATGGCAGGACGTTGAACGTGTGGTTGTTGTAGGTGGATGCCTGGATCTCGTACTTTCCGTCTGGGGTGATCAACGCCGTGCCGTGATTTGCGGTGTGGATGGTCGTCCAGGTGCCTGTGCCTACCTGGGTGACCGTTCCGCCGATCCACCAGGTGTTATTCAAGTAGCCCGCCGGTGATTCACCGATCACGGTGTTGTAGTTGGTGCCGTTGATGGTGAGGCCGCCGTTGAACGCGAAGAAGAGGTTGTGAGGAGTCTGCGCTACGGCAGTGTCGCTAACGATCGCGTCGGGGTTGTTGCCCCACCTGTTTTGGAGTGAACCTGTGAACCATTGTGCGGGGGCCGCTGTGTTGTGATCGCCAGCCTTGGCTGTGATGACGGCTGGCGCACTATGGGTCGATGGGGTTGACGTGACGCCGTTCCATGGCTGCCCGGAGCTGACCTGGTACTTGCCGGAGTAGTTGTAGGAAACGATGATGCCTTCGCCCACGAAGTCGACGTTGTTGGTGTGTTCCACGGTGCCGACCTGTGCGCTTGCAGCGGTCTGGGTGGTCGGTGCGCCAGTAGGTGCGGCCGCGGCGCTGTTCGCCACCGCCACGCAGCCGGTCGATGCAATCGCCATGACGGCTGCGGTGGCCAACAGCGTGCGAGCGATGCGAGTCTTTGTGGGTGTTGGTGCTGAGTGAGTCGACATGGTGAGCCTCCGGGGGTTTGAATCTAGGCCCTGCCACTGAGTGACAGTGTGACTATCTGTGTCACATTGTCAGACTTCCCACTACCTGGGGCTGCGAAACATCGACAAGCAACAATGTGCTTTGGCTTCGCCGTGTCCGCCTGCTGAGGTAGCTGCGTTCAGGCCGAAGCAGTCGTCACAGCCGGGTCCGTCCCATGCGGCCGATTTGAACCACATTCCCCATTTCCGACCTATTTCGCTCAATTACCCCTCACGGGTTCAGCTCAAATAGCCCGCATCTCGACATGGGATTTGCTTGAAGCTGGAATCTCCTGACTAAAACGAGAATCGCTAGAGAATCATCGGGTTTCGCTACCTAAAGCCGGAATTCCATTTGATGAGTAAACACAGGCCGAGGTGGTCCGAAAACGTCTCTGTGGGAATTTCGGCCGCTTTTGAGTTTTGGTCACGTTTCTGGCCGCCGGGCTCCCTCGCACCCGCATCTTCTGTATGGAGGCAAGCAACGCGCGGCCGTATTCGCTCGATTCTGACAAGCGGGTCGGACCGTCCCAGTAACCTGACTTGATGACAACAATTGATATCCAGCAGGCTGCTGAAGGACAGAAGATTGCGATCGCCCTCGACGAGGATCAATCGGATGCGATCGCAAACGGGGAAGCGATCCAGTTCGTGATTGGAACTGATTTCGACAATGACGGTATCGAGGACGGCCGAAGTGTTGTCGAAATCAGCCTGACCACCAAGTTCAGCGATTAGCCACTCCCGCCCACGCTTCGAGATCGCCGCGCGGCCCATTTTCATCTTGCCAGTTGCCCAGTCCAGGGAGAGATAGCTGTGAAACCAAGATTGTCCGTCTTCATCGCCTCAAGTCTTGACGGTTTCATCGCCTCATCCGACGGGAGCCTCGAGTGGCTAGAAGCTTCCGGAGTCGATGGCGAAGACTATGGCTATCAGGCGTTGATGGAGTCGGTGGATGCGCTTGCGATGGGTCGTGGCACCTACGATCACATTGCTCATTTAGATCCGCTGCCATTTCACGGCAAACCTGTCTTTGTGTTTACGCACAACCCGCCTGCAGCCCGGGGGACGTGACCTTCTGGGACGTATCTCCCCGAGCTGCGCACAGGCACTGGGGCGAGCTGGGATTCGAGCGCGTGTACGTCGACGGCGGGTTCCTGATCAGCAGCTTCTTGTCTGACGGTTTGATCGACGATCTACTGCTAACCAAGGTGCCGTTGCTACTGGGGAGCGGACTTCCTCTGTTCCATTCGATTCCACGACAAACAAAACTCGACCTCATCAACGTTGAAGCGTTCCCCAGCGGCATGGTCAACCTCCGCTATGAGCGCACCGCGAATTAAAGGGAACGTTTGGTTTCAGTCCCAATCGACTCTCTGAGAAGAAGCAACAGACGAGCAGACCAGAAATCGACGTTTCTCATCGGCCACGTTCCGGCGACCAAGAACGTCGCCATCTGAATCTGATCGTGGGTATTCGCCCGACCCGCTTGCGTGATCCATTGAAATCCGACCAGCGACAACAGCTCACCTTCGGCTATCGGCGCGTGTATTGCGGTTCGCGGACCAGACCTCAATGGATCCTGGACTGCGGGGGTGCGGGTCATCTGGAGGGGATTGCGATCGGGCGAACGGAGTAGAGTGCAGTTATTGCCGGTCGTCCGGCCGCAGGAAAGCCAGGGCTTTCGGCAGCGTTTCAGATAGATCTTCAACAGTGTCGAGCACGAGCCGCTCGTCACGCCACGGAACGTATTCGGCCCGTCGAGTCAAGACTTGCCCCCACGTTGGCTCCGGGAAACCATCAATACCTCGCTGCCGAGACTCCAGCCGCAGTCTGTGCAGGCTCTCGTCACTGCAAACGACCTCGATGATTTGTAGCTTTGATCGCGTTCGCTGCGCGACATCACGCCACATCCGGCGAGCAACCTCGATTGCGCTCACGGCATCGATGATCGCGTCGACGCCAAGGCGGAGTTGATGTTCGGCTAGTACAGCAGCGACTTCGTACGCGGCGACACCTGTTTCGAAACTTGCCGGCACTCCGCTGCGCCACATTGCCGCTTCTATCGGATCGACAGAGAACACGGGTATGCGTAGCGAGGTACCGATCGCGTCGGCGACGGTGCTCTTGCCAGCGCCGGGAAGGCCGCTGACAACGATGAGCACTCTTACATTGTGCCTGAGCGTTGGTTGAGCGCAGCACGTCAAGGTTGAATGCGTCCGCGAAAAGCTATGGCCCCAATAGTTGACCGGGGCTACAGCACGCCCGCAGATGAGATGCTCACCAGGTTCCAGAAGGCCGGATTCACCAAGCTGCGTTCGTCTGGCGACAGCGACGAGTGGAAGAAGAACGACACTGACGTCTACATGACCTTCACTCAAAGGAGCGGAAACCTGTTGGCCGTGAGACAACTTGTGACGGTGCACGACTAGCGCCGACCCAGGCCCAGGTTCGCGTTACGGATGCAGTTCGGCCGCCCGCTGTCGCGACCCACCACTAACAGAGGTCCTAGGACAGCAGCATCAACAGTGCGGACAGATTTGTGAATTCCCGATGGCCGGGCCCGATACTGGTTCATGCCCACGACGTTTCATCGCACCGCAGCTGGAATTCGCGGACTGAAGCTGGCGCTCCTGGAAGATCGGCGAATTTGGCCCGGTGCCGGGCCGCGTCACCGCTGCCCAGAGCGGCACCGTGGTTGCTATCCCTTGTCACCTGGCTTCACGATGAAGAACGCCGCGATTGCTGTGCCCAAGGCTATCGCCGCCGGAACCAGCAGTCCGGCCGTAAATGCCGGATCAAAGGCGTCCCTTGCTAGCGCTTGGAGTGTCTCGTCTAGTGCTTCTGGTAGGCCACGGCCAAGGTTGGCTGCTTGCGATATGGAGCGTTCTGCGTGATCTTGCGCAGCTGACGATAGTCCCGGCGGCAATATGAGCTTCGCCCGGTACACCATCGCGACTACGCTTCCAGTGATCGCGATGCCAAGCGCGGCGCCGACCTGGCGCGACAGCTGGTTGACCGCGGATGCATCGCCCGCCTTGCTCATTGGTAGGGCGTCCATGATTGCGGTCGTTGCAGCAGTCGCGATGGCTGCCCAGCCAGTTGCGAATCCAACGAGCGCGAACGCCATCAGTACATAACTGCCGCGCGGATTCAGTGCGAGAACGACCAATGCCACTGTCACCGTAGTTAGCCCACCAACGAGCAACCGACGCAACCCAATCGTGTTCATCGCCCACGGAGCAAACTGGGAAAGCACCGCGAACATCAATCCCAGCGGCACCATCGCGATGCCCACCCAATACTCGGGATAATCGTGGCCGTATCGGAACATCAGGGGCATCAGATAGAAGAGCACAAAGGTCGTAAACCACACGAGACCCATCGCCATGGCACAGACACTGACCAACGGATTTCGGAGCACGTTGATGTCGAACATTGGTGCGCTGCACTTGTTCTCCCAATATATGAAAGCGACGAGCGCCGCGATTCCCAAACTGAGAGAACCGATGATCAATGGGCTTGACCATCCGAGGCCCGGGCCCTCTATCAGTCCAAATACGATGCTGCCGAGCGCAACCACTGACAGGGCTGCACCGAGCACGTCCAATCGATCATCATGTGGCTTTCGCGATTCGGGTGTCAGAGCCAAAACACCGATGCCACCCAAGACGGCGGTCGGCACATTAACCCAGAACACCGATGCCCAGCCGAAGTAGTTCAGCAACAGCCCACCGATCATCGGACCCATGGCGATGCCGAGACCGCCGACGGCCATCCATATTCCGACGGCCTTCTTGCGGGATTGGCCAGTGAACATGACTGCGATCAAGGCGAGGGATGCTGGCATTGCCAAACCAGTTCCTACGCCCATGACGACTCGGCCACTGAGCACGGGCTGAATGTTGGGCGACAGCGCGGTGATAACTGAACCGAGGGTGAAGAACGCCATGCCGATCACAAAGATGCGTCTCCGGCCGTAGCGGTCCGCGAGCCCCGCACCTACGAGCACGATGCCCGCGACAACGACGTTGAAGGTATCGACAACCCATTGCAGGTCCGCGTTGGACGCGTCAAGCGCGTCGCCGATGCGAGGCACTGCCACGTTCACGATGGTCGCGTCGACACGCTGTATCCAAATCGCGAGGCAGATGAATGCCAAACCGATCCATCGGCGCCTGGCCGTTGGATCGGGTGGAGCCTCAATCATCTCCGCAACCTACCCGAGATCAGCCTCGGTCTCGATTGCGTGAAATGGCCCGACAACGCCCTCGGTGCGGATACCGGCGTCTGTGCGCGATGTTGAGCACTGGAGGCCGCCGGGTCGATCACAAACGTCAGCTCCCTCGAATGTCCATGGACTCCATGCTCGCTGAGGACGCCAGCCGGGTGGGTCTGACGTGGCTAAACCCGAGACCGATCAACCTTTCGGGCCTGCCGGAGGAAGGCACCAGCTCCGCAATGACAAGCCCGTCACGACGCGATCTTGATCCCCTCGGCAGACGGCAGGCCGTGGCAAACGGGCGTGATCCTTGGTGGAATCGTCCGTGGCTTACTCAGTGGCTGCTCAACTGGGCATGATCGGTACTGCGGGGACTCGCCAACTCCCGGTGACGGGCGAACGTGAATGTGAGGGGTCATGCGGGTTGCCATCGTCTACGAGAGCTTGTTTGGGAACACTCGCGAAATCGCTCAGGCCATCGAAGATGGCGTGCGGCAGGCGGATCCACTCGCCGAAGTGGTGTGCACGAGGGTTACCGAGACGTCTCCTGAGCAGGTGTCGACTGCCGCACTGCTCTTTGTCGGTGGACCGACCCACTTCCTTGGGATGATGTCGGCTCGTACGCGTCGCATGTGGTTGCGCGAACAGGACGTTGCTGTCGGCCGCAGCCGATCCGGCCACATGCTGGAGCCAGGTGCTGCGGGGCTGACCCTGCGCCAATGGCTCAAGTTGCTGGAGCCAGCGCCCAGCGGCGGGCGAGCGGTCACCTTCGATACGCGCATGGACAAGTTCGCCGCTGGCGGGGCGGCACCACGGATCGCCCGAAGGCTTCGCCGCCTGGGGTATGTGATCCCCGCGAAACCGACGGGGTTCGTCGTGGAAGGCATGGAAGGATCGCTGCGGCCCGGGGAGCTCGAGCGGGCGGCAGCCTGGGCGGCCGACGTGCTGCGTCGAATCTGACTGCCGCAGCGGCACCGGAGTCACTGATCGGCCTGGGCGCAGCCGGTGCTCGAGGGGCTTAGTTGTCCGTTCCGACGATCAGGAACTTTGCGAGCAATGGTCAGCTTCGTGAGCGATGATTAGACCGTGATCAAGGCTCAAGGACTGGTCAAGAAGTACGGCGGCAAGACAGCGGTTGCGGGTTTGGACTTCGTCGTCCAACCGGGAACTGTCACCGGCTTTCTCGGCCCAAACGGTGCTGGAAAGTCGACGACGATGCGCCTGATCATGGGGCTCGACCGGCCAACATCTGGCGATGTCACCGTCAATGGCAAGCACTACCGTGACCATGCGGCGCCCCTTCAAGAAGTTGGTGCCCTGCTTGATGCCAAAGCTGCTCAGCCTGGGCGTTCGGCGTACAACCATCTGCGTGCGATTGCCGCAAGCAACGGGATCCCCAGAACTCGCGTTGACGAGGTCATCGCAATGGTGGGTCTCAGCGAGGTCGCCGGCCAAAGAGTCAAAGGGTTCTCTCTTGGAATGGGTCAGCGCCTGGGCATCGCTGTTGCTCTGCTTGGAGATCCCCACACGATCATTCTCGATGAGCCAGTAAACGGTCTCGATCCTGAAGGGATCTTGTGGGTTCGCAACCTACTCAAGCACCTCGCCAGTGGTGGACGAACGATCTTCGTCTCATCGCACTTGATGAGCGAGATGTCGCTGACTGCTGATCATCTGATCGTCATTGGCCGGGGCAAACTCATTGCCGACATGAGCGTGACTGACTTCATTCACAAGTCAGCCGACAACTACGTTCTCGTCAAAGGTCCCCAACCGACCTCGCTGCAGACCGCAATTGAAGCCATCGGTGGACGTGTGAATGTCGACGAATCCGGCGGCTTAGAGGTCACCGACGTGTCGGCGGCACAGATCGGTGATGCGGTCGCCGCGCAGGGGCTCACGCTGCATGAGCTTTCACCTCAGTTGGCTTCGCTTGAAGAAGCATTCATGGAGTTCACGCGCGACTCGGTGGAGTACCAGGCGACAGTTGGGGATGAGGATCAATCATGAGCCCACCGACAACCCAACCCGTCAAGTCAGCACGCCCGGTGTGGAAGGTCAGCCAACTACATGTGCTCAAGTCTGAATGGATCAAGCTGTTGTCGGTACGTGCGACGATGTGGACGTACCTTGCGGCCATCGCCGCCTTGGTTGGCCTCGGAGTCGTCACCAGCTTGGCGACCTTGACCGCATACAAAGACGGCCAACTCCCCCCGGAACCGGCGCTGGATCCGACCGGCTCTTCACTGACGGGTGTGTTCATGGCCCAGGTCGCAGTCGCGGTTCTTGGAGTTCTGTGCATCACCGGCGAGTCCTCCTCCGGCATGCTCCGAGCAACTTTCGCCGCAGTTCCAAAACGGCTGCCCGTGGTCATCGCTAAGGCGATTGTGCTGCCTCTCGCGACCTTCGTGATCATGCTCGTCAGCTCGTTTGCGGCCTTCTTCTTGGGTCAGTTGATCTTCAAGTCGGAGGGGCTGAACGCGACGCTGTCTGATCCGGGCGCGCTGCGGGCGGTGGTTGGCTGTGCGCTCTACCTGTCCGTGATGGCACTCGCGGGCCTCGGGCTGGGGCTCATCTTTCGATCGACGGCCGCGGCGATCGCAGTTCTTGTCGTCATCTTGTTTGTGTTCCAGATCATCGTGGCTTTCCTACCGGCGAACATCCAGAACGCCGTCGTCAAATGGCTTCCCGGTACCGCCGTGGAGTCGATATCCCAGACCGCTGAACAGCCCAACCTACTCGGACCATGGCAAGGCTTCGCGGTGTTCTGCGGGTACTCCCTGCTCGCCCTAGTCGTTGGTGCAGTCCTGGTCAAGAAGCGCGATGTTTAGCCAATGATCCGCGGGTGACGCGAATCCTGCCCCAGTGCTCCGACCGACCAATTGGGCCCGACCACTTCGGCGTCTCGCTGGTTCCTGCCTGGACCACTGAGGTGCCGGTTGCTCCCGCTTTCACCGTCACTGTTCACGACGTTCTATGACTCTCGCGGTGATCCAGAACGGTGCCGCGACCAACCCGCCAAAGAGAAAACCGCCGAGAACTCCGAGGAACAACACCGCGTAGGCACTTAGGCTCATTCCTAAGACCAACCATTCACTGAGCGATGTTGAGGGTACGAAACTGAGGACGAAGCCCGTGACGACGATCGGTGCACAGCCGATGACGAATGCGATCCGCGCAACTCGGTCCCAAGATTCCCAGGTCATCGCGAATCCTCCCAAGGCTGCGTAGTCGACATTTTCGATCACGACTAACGCTAGGCGAGGGGTGTGACGGTTCGAGCGCGCCGGAACGAAATTCGGTCGAGTTGCTGAGGCGCTGGGGCCGATACGCCACGCTCGAATTTGCGGGCCACCGATCCGGTGTAGGGGCCTCACGCACCTCCCAGTGAGCCTCAACTAGATTGAGATCCACGATGGCGATCAGGTTGGCGAGTCGGCAGGACATTCCCGCAATGATGGCGCTGGAAGAGCGCAACTACGTCGGCAATCTCGACGCGTCAGAGCACGCCGACGGCTTCATTTCCATTCTCCATCCGCAAGAGTGGTTCAACTCGGCAGTGGACTGTTCCGGGGTGCATGTCGCGGTCACTGATGACGGCGCTGTCGCGGGTTTCATTGCCGTGACGCCCCCTCCAACCCGCTCGGACGCGGGCTCATCACCGATCATCCAATCCATGCTGGAGCTCGCTGCAACTCTGAACTTCAACGGACGGCCTATTGCCCAGCAGCGTTTTGCGTTTCGCGGTCCCGTCTTGATAGACCGGGCTGTCCGCGGACGTGGGCTCTATTCCGAATTCAATGCCGTCACCCGGGAGGCGTACGCAAAGCGCTTCGAACTCGGCGTGCTCTTTGTCGCGGCCGACAACCCCCGGTCGCTGCACACCACGAGCACCAAACTTGGGGCGAAGTCCCTGGCCGTCTTCGAAGTCGACGCCAAGCAGTACCACTTCCTGGCATTCACGTTCTAGCCGTGCTGACACTTTCGCAAAGCGACCACCACCACTGACACCGAGTAACGCAGGAAGTCGGCCTACTCGAACCGATCAGTCTCCCCGGAGCCTCGGCGCAGGATCTCCGGGATGCTCCCGGATAGATCGATCACCGTGGTCGGCTCGCTGCCGCAGTCCCCAGCGTCCACCACCGCGTCGACTTGGTCGTCGAGTCGTTCTTTGACCTCCCAGCCCGCCGAGATGGGCTGCTCGTCTCCGGGCAGCAGCAGGGTGGTCGACATCAGCGGTTCCCCGAGTTCGCTCACGAGAGCCTGCACGACGGCGTTGTCAGGGATTCGCACCCCTACGGTCTTCTGCTTCGGGTGCATCAGTCGTCGTGGCACCTCCTTCGTGGCAGGCAGGATGAAGGTGTAACCGCCAGGCGTCGATGCCTTCATCAACCGGAACGCGGTGTTGCCCACTCGCACGAACTGGCTCAGCTGCGCAAAATCGTGGCACACCAGTGTGAAGTGGTGCTTATCGTCGAGGTTGCGCAGCGCTTTCATACGGGCGAGGCCCTCAGCGTTGCCCAACTGGCACCCCAGCGCATAGGAGGAGTCGGTCGGGTAAGCAATGAGCCCGCCGTCACGCAAGAGGTCGACCACTTGCCGGATCGTTCGCGGCTGCGGGTTGTCTGGGTGGATGTCGAAGTATCTGACCACATGCCGACCCTACGCGGGAACCAGCTTCGATTGCCCAATCGTGTCAGCGTGAGCTGCCAGTCGGTGAGCGGCCCCTGAGTACCACCCATGAGAGGGCGGCCGCGGCCAGGATCGCGATGGCAGATACCAACAGACTCATTTGAACCGCGTTGTAGAAGGCGTCGACGGCAGCAGTGACGAGTTGCGTGGCAGTGCCAGTCGGCAGGTTCTGTGCCACGTTCACGGCTTCCGGCAGCGACCGTTGCGCTGCTGAAATGTCGCTGCTGGGAACGCCGGGGACCGCGCTCAGATCTGCTGTGTATACGGACGTGACAATGCTGCCCACCACTGCAACGCCCAGCGCAGCTCCAACTTGGCGGGCCGCCTGATTGACTGCTGAGGCGTCCCCGGCTTGAGCTTCTGGAAGTGCTTCGATGATTGCCGCGGACGACGGCGCGACGATGCATGTCCACCCAGCGGTAAAGACCAGCAGCAGTGCTGCGTTTAGCCAATATGACTGGGGTGCGGCCAGCGCCAGGCCAGCCAGCCCGAGCCCGACAAACATCAGGCCGTTCGACCGACTGCCCGTACGCCAAATCGTCGACCCAGCCGGGGACAAATCGGGGACAAAATGGTGATCCAACCGCAAATCCAAGCCCCATCGGAAGCATTGCGATTCCGACCACTTGCACGGACATGCCATGCCCGTATAGCAGGTATTGCGGAACAAGGTAGAAGAGCGCGAAACACCCGTAAGAGGCGAGCAGGAGCGCCAGACCACACACGGCAACCGTTGGATGCTTGAGGACTCGCACCTGAAACATCGGACGCTCAGCGCGCAATTCCCAGAGTACGAAGAGCACTAACCCCAGTACGCCTGCGAGCAGTGAGACCAGGACAGCTGGCTGAGTCCAGCCCTGTGCCGGTCCCTCGATGATCGCGAAGACCAGCCCGCCAAGGCCCACGACCGATAGGAGCCCACCCACCAGGTCGAGGCGGGCGGTTCCGGGTGCGTATGACTCGCGGGCCATGACGCCAACTCCAATTGCCGCAAGTACTGCCGCTGGCACATTCAGCCAGAAGACCGACGGCCACTCGAATACGGCAAGAAGCAATCCCCCGACAACGGGACCCAGCGCGATCCCGAGCCCGGCAGTCGCCGACCAGATAGCAACCGCCTTGCGACGTGCGGCGCCAGAAAACGTGACCGTGAGAATCGAGAACGATGCCGGGAGCACCAGCGCGGTTGCCACTCCCATTACGACCCGAGACACCAAGAGTTGCTGAATGTTTGCTGACAGTGCCGCTGCGACTGATGAAAAGGCAAAGAGGACTATCCCAAGTTCGCAAATCCGTTTGCGACCGAATCTGTCGGCAAGCCCGGATCCCAACAGGATCACGCCAGCGAGCGCCACGTTGAAGGCATCCATTACCCACTGCAGGTCGGCGTTCGTCGCATTCAGACTCTCGCCAATTTCAGGAAGGGCGATATTGACCACGGTTGCATCAACCGTCTGTATCCATATCGCCAGGCACAGGAACGCGAGCGTTAGCCAATCCCTGCGATTCGGATGTCCGTCGCTCACGACCCGATTCTGATGGTCGATCGGGCAAAGACGCGCGCGATACTGCCCTTGCATCAGGTCCTCGGCTACCCACCAAGCGTGACTAATGGGCGTTGGCCGCGCGGTTGTTCTGATTGTCTTGGTGATCTGCGGTCGCTTCCCACTTAGTTGTGGACCGTCGTCTGGCATGGCTCACGGCCGTTGATCTTGGCGTACACCGGCGAATCCTGATGAACAGCCACGTTGGTTTCGGTTCGATGTTTGAACTCCATAGACATGGGTAACACACCGATACCAGACATCGTCTCATACACCGCCTTAGGAAGAGAGCCTCAAATGAACACCACCCACACCAAGGCCAGCGTCATCGCAGCAGCCCTCGCCATCCCCGCCCTCTTTGGATTCGGAATCGTCACTGCGGCCACTGCTTCGGCGGCGTATCCAACGTCGGTGAACGCCCACCCAACACCAGTGAACGACCAGATCACCTGCGCCGCTACCCAAACTGCGCCAACCTCTGTGAAGGCTTATCCAACTTCTGTCAACGCTTTCCCAACGTCGGTCAATGCATTCCCGACCGCCGTCAACTAGAGGCTGCCCAGGAGGCCGTGGACGACCAGAACGGGGTCCACGGTCGGGTAGTGATCAGTGAGGCATTAGCGATTAGGCGCACCAGCGGGACGATCACAACGGCGAGTCAGAGGCCCGTGGCTTCATGGGGCCAATCGTTAGGTGCGTGATCAGACCAACCAGAATTGCCATCGCCCCACAGAAGAGGGCGATGCCCAGGGCCGACACAAGACTGGGCGGGGACACGGCCTCTTGGCTTGGGTGAAAACCCAGATACGTAATGCCCGCTAGAAAGCCAAAAGCGCCGAGGCGAGCAGCTTTTGCCCTTGGGCTCCCGTCGAGCATCCTGCCGATGCCGACAGCACCGACTGCCCCCAAAACGAGCACGCCCCAGCTAATCCAAGGAACGAGGAGAACCGCGAGCAAGCCGACAACGAAGCCAACCAGGACTGTAACTAGCCAACTCAGTAGCTGGCGGTTCATGTTGATCACTTTGCTTCTGGCGTGCCCAGGAAGCAGCAGGTGGGCAAGTCCGACAATCACGAGGATGAGGCCGATGGCAGCTCCGCCGATGAAATCGGACATCGCCATCCCAAACCAGATGGCAGCAACAACGTGGGCAAGTACGACGAACGAGCCGACCACTACAGCGGTTAGGACAACCCGCCTTCGACCGAGAAATCCTCCACCATTTCGTTTCGAGTGGTTTCGCTCCGTCATCGGCCTGGACTCTCATTCTTTAGCGCGCGAACTCGGTCAAGGAGAAAGTTGAGGTCCGAGTGCAAACGAGAGATGTCGATGCCCTGAAATAGCGCGGAGCTATCGACAAACTCCGCGTCCAGGGCTCGTGCGGCTTCGTCAGCCAGCTTCAGTCCTTTTGGGGTCACGGCCAACTCCAATCGGCGAGCCCCGACAGCCTGTCGCGAAATCGTGACGAGCCCACGATGAACAAACCAGGGAACACGCTTACTCACGGCAGCTTTTGATACTGAAAGAGCCCTTGCGAGCGTGGTTACATCCGCCCCTTCCAGGTCTTGCAGGGTCGCCATGAATTGAAATTGACTATTGGTCATGCCGAACTCGCGACGCAGTATTCCGTCAGCCAGCCCGTCGAGTTCGGAAGTCAAATTGCGCAGCGCAAACATTACGCTCGTCCCTGCCATGGAATGCAGTTAACCAGTTAACCCCAGTGCCGTCAACTAGTTGACCATCTCACTCCGCGGCGATGACATCCCGTGATCGGTCGCGCGGCTGATCAGCAATCGCCGTTCCGCTCTGGGCGCAACGTGCGGGGTACCGACGTCACCGATTCTGGGCTAGATTACGTGTAATCAAGTAATCAAATCAGCAGGGAGTGAACATGTCGACACAGGAACAAATTTCAGGATGGCTCACTGGGCGACTGCCAGGCGACTGGTTTGTTGCAGAACCAGAGGTGATTGTTGACCGCGACGAGATCACGATCACCGGAACGCTCGCTGCGCCCGAGGTGGGCGAAGGGGCCGATCCCGATGAGGCGGCCGCGGGCCGGATCAAACGCTGGCGCGAAGACACTCGTGATCAACGGATCCGAATCGCGAGGGAAATTGAACGCAAGTACGAACGCAAAGTTGCTTGGGGCGCAGCGATCGGTGATCACCGAGAGATCTTCACCCACCTCGCAATGCCAGCGATGACGCGATTGCGTCAGCGGGAACGACTTGTCCTCGACACCCTCGTCGACGCCGGCGTAGCTCGCTCGCGCGCGGAGGCGCTGGCGTGGTGCGTTCGACTTGTCGGCCAGCACGAAGACGACTGGCTGGTGTCACTACGTGAGGCGATCGCATCTGTCGACGAAGTTCGCCAGCAGGGCCCGAGCTGAGCGCTCGCCCAGGTGCGACTGCGAACGCGGTACCGCAGGGCACCTGACCTTGCGTCTCACTTTGGTTCTGTGATTGTTGCGCTGCGATTGTCGTTGACAACGGTCGAACGATGTTTGACAGGGTACTCACCTGGGCATGTTACATACATAATCAATATGTAACACCAAACAGGGGCTGGAGCCGTACTCTCAGGCAACGAAGCGGTGGCCCGGTCCCCCCACCCCCCGGAGCACCTCATGTTGTCAAAGCCGAACCACGAGAGCCCTTCAACCCGTCAGACCAGCCGTCGCAAAGTCGCCTTTTGGGCGGTGGGCGGAATGTCGTTCCTCGCGCTTTGTGGCGGGGTTGCTCCGTCTCTCAACGCTGCGGTCGCCCAGCCCTCACAACCCTCGAAGCCCCACATCGCTGCCACTAGCTCGGCTGCTGTGGGCTCGGAGTCGACGGAATACGCAGTCTTCGAGAACGAGGGTGTCTCGTCGCTGGGCTACACCCCGGCAGGTGCAGTTCAAACCGGACCCAACGAGCCGTTCGGTGGTGCGACGTTTTCCACTCAACCGGACGGCAACGTCGGAGTAGTTGTGAAAGCGACGCTCGGTACCACGACCGATGTGGCGCAGTGGTTCAAAGGCCACGCTGCGAAGGATCCGTCCACGTTCCACGACGGTCATCTCGCTGTCGTGCACCAAGCTGGCGGTGCGAGCACTCCTTCGAAGCTGAGCTTTGTGATCCCCGGAAACCTGACGATCAACGGGAACAGCTACCCGCTCATGATCGGCCAAGGAAGAGACTGGTTGGGGCTACACAACTGGTGGCTCGGTGGCACGGCCATCAGTTCGCAGACGTCCCAGGGTCAGCAGCCAGCTCAATGGCAGTACGTACTTGGCTGGGTCGGTTCGGGCGAGAACGCAGTGGGTGAGTACTTCCTGGAGACGCCCGATGGGAAGTACTTCATCACGACCAGTAACCAACCGATCTTCAAGGTGTATCCGGCGAGTGCGGTTTACAACGTCAGCTGAGGTTTGCACCTGCGAGGTGGGGTCGGTTGGAGCAGTCGTGCTGCGCACACGCCTAAGCTTCGATTCGGCCACTGTAGTTGGATGCCCCAACCGAAGGGACGACCATGTCCGGCACCACCATGATCTTGATAGCCGATGACATTGTCACGATGGAAAGTGCCCAGCCTCGGGCGCGGGCGGTAGCGGTGGCGGATGGGTTGATCGTCGCGGTCGGATCGCTGGAGGACTGCCGTCGGGCGGTGCCAGGAGCGCTGGAGACCGAGCTGGCTGGATCCGTTCTGATGCCAGGTTTCGTCGACCCGCACAGTCACCCCCTGCTGTCAGGGGTATCCACCCAACCCCCGGCCTACTACGTCGCGCCCTGGCTGGTGCCAACGTGGGAGGGGATTGTGGAGGTTGCGATGAAGGCCGTAGCGGATGTGCCTGTCGAAAACAGCATCGTGTTGTTTGGTCTCGACCAACTCTTGCACGGTTGCACGTTCCCAACCGCACAGGAGATGGACGCCCTCTTCGGCGACAGGATCGCCACCATCATCGCCTTGAGTCAGCACAAGGCCGCGGTCACGACGGCGACTCTGGCAGAGCTCGGCTGGCAGCGCAGCGCACCGGCAGATCCCGTTGGCGGAACCTTCGGGAGGTTGCCGGACGGCGCCTTGGACGGAACCGCCAGCGAGGTGCCAGCCGTTCTGGAACTGATCGCCCCGGCGCTGGCCAAGCTCGGTGGTCACCCGCTCGCTCAGGCGGCTAGTTATCTTGCGGACATGTCGCGGGTCGGCATCACCGCCGTCGGCGACATGGCCTACGACACGACAATGCAGTTGGCCTATACCTCACTGTGTTCGCTGCCGCACCTGCCGATGCGCGTGAGTGTGTATCACTCGACCGCCGACCCAGCCTGTTCCGAGCCGCTGCAAACCCACGTGCCACCCGAACTGCTGGTCAAAGGCGGTCTGAAGTTCTGGGCCGACGGCAGCGCCTGGCTGGGAACCATCGCGACGTCGTTTTCGTACCTGGACAGCGCCGCGGTCAGGCGGGCGGGCATCCGCGATTTGCACCCTGGCCCCAAGGCGCTGAACTACAACCGGGACGAACTCGATGCCATGTTGGACGCTCACGGCGACGAGGGTTGGCAGATCGCCTGCCATGCCAACGGAGACCTGACGATAGATCTCGTTCTGGATGCCTACGAGGCCGCCCTGACGAAGCACGGTCTGCTCGGAACGGATCATCGCTGGCGGCTTGAGCATGTGGGAGCCGCTCGGTCCGATCAGCTTGAACGTATGTCACGTCTTGGCGTCGTTCCGACTTTCGGGGTCTTCCAGATGATGCAGTGGGGTGACCTGCTTGACGGCCAGTTGTATGAAAGCAAGTACGGGGCGCGCTGGTCACCCACGGGCGACGCCGCCGGAACCGATCTGGATGCAGTTCACCAGTCGTACCACAACGACGGCAACATCTCACCGAGCAATCCACTTGCCAGCGTGCAGGCGGCGGTAACCCGCAGATCAAACTCGTTGGCCGCCGACGGGCGCTACCGGTTCGCGGCCGGCAACCTCCATGGACCGGAGCAACAGGTGTCGCTGCACATCGCGTTGAAGGCCATAACGATCAATGCTGCCTACATCCTGCGCCGAGACCACGAGATTGGTTCGATCGCGGTCGGGAAGTTCGCGGATTTCGTCGAACTCTCTGCGGATCCCTACACGGTCAATCCGGCCACCTTGTGTGAGGACCTGGAAATACGCTCCACCTGGTTGGCGGGCACGCGCACTGATCCTGACGCCTTCGTAGCCGAGTCGGCTGGGGTAACCGGCGCAGACGGGTAACGCCGTGGTGGCACACGTGGTCGCGCCGGCTGGCACCGACGATCCGCTGGTCGACAGGTTGCGCGCTTTGGCCGACTGATGTCGCTGGCTGGCCGTGACTAACGCACAAACCATGTGCGACTACGGTTCCGAACGGCTGGGTTTCGACCGAGTTTCTGTGCGCTCCCGCCGGAGGCGCCGCAGCCGATCAGCTGGATATTCGTCCCAGCGGGGAAACACCAGCACTGCCCCGATGAGGAAGAAGATCGCTCCAATGAACGTCCCCCAGTTTGCTTCCGCGGGGTTCCTCAGCGTGCCATCGTTCAGGTACCGGGCGCCAACCGCAGAGACTCCAAAAGCGATCGCGCCGCATACGTTAGCTCGAGAGATCCACACGGTGTGAGGCTTGATGTCCGGCAACCGCCGCCTGCCCGTAACGGAATACCACGCGAGCAGCGCCGAGGCCAGGAACAAGGCCGACCCGTAGAGCTCGGGTCGCCAAACGATGTCGTTTGCCTGGTCTGAGTCGACGAACCGCAGCGCCGTCGCCTGGATCGTCATGGCATTGAAGTAGAGGCACCCAGCGAGTTGCAAGGAAGCGGATAGCACGTCCGGGTTCCACGCCTTCTGCTTCCAGCTCCAGGTGCCTCGCTGGGCGACTTGCCGACGGATCGCAACCGTCACCTCTGCAGCAGCGGCGATCGTGAAGCACACCGCTCCGACCACGAAGATCTGATTCGCCCGGTGAACGTCAGTTAGCGCGAACTGTGAGACCAACGCTCCTGCTGCGAAGAGCACAGACCCGACCAAGAAACCGAATGCCTCGAATCGTGCTGGAGTCACGTTCTTCACTGACGCACTCATGGTCGCTTGATCGTACTGAACATGGCGGTCGGCGCACCTGCGTTCGACAGCCGCCGAAGGGTGAATCGCAAGAGAGGTGCAGGAGGCTCCGCAGTGGCTCTGATGACCCGCAAGCCCGTTGAGGTGATGTGCTGATGCTGCGAATGGGCTATGACCTAGGCATCGGTGCACGGGTGCCGCGAGAATGCGGAAATGACCAAGGGGATTGTCTTGTCCGGCGGCGGGACAAAGGGCGCGTTCGAAGCCGGCGCTATGAAGTACGTCTTGGGCGTCGAGCATTTCTACCCAGAGGTGATAGCCGGAACCTCCGCTGGTTCGCTCATGGCGGGGGTGATCGGCCAGGCACGTACTGCTGAGGATTTCGCCAGAGTCACCGGGGTGCTGCACGACAACATGCTCGCGATGACCAACACCAGCGTTGTGTTCGGCAAGCAGGCGTGGTTAGCGGAGTTTGACGGAATGCCGGTCGCATCGATCATCGACTCATTCATGGCGGACCGGGGGCGTCCAGCGATACCGGTCGATGACGGGCTTGAGGATGACCCTCTGCATCCTCGGTTGGAGCCTCCGCCGCGGCGCAAACACCGACGATGGACCGACTTCACCGCAATGGCCGCACAACTGCCGGCGGCGTTGCGAGCCAAGTCCGCGCTGCGCGACGACAAAACCACCCGCAGTTCGATCCTGACGTTGGATCCGATGGAGCGTGCGCTTCGCGGCCATACAGACAGCGGAATCCACCCCATTGACGAAGCCGCTATTGCCCGCCCCGGACTTGCCATGCGCCTAGGGATCGCGTCTTTGAGTTCCGGTGTCATGCGGTACGTCACTGAAGGCGGGACGGTCGTCGACTCCGACGCTTTGACGGTGCATGAACCAGGTGGTCGACCGGGCGTCGTCAGCGGGATGATTGCGTCGTCAAGCGTCCCGATGGTCTTTCCCCCACGGCGGATCGGCGATGACATTTACACCGACGGCGGAGTACTCCAGAACATTCCACTTGGGGCAGCGGTGCAGTGCGGCGCCGAAGACATTCTGACGATTCTGGCGTTACCTGCTGAGTTCCCCTATGACGACACCGACTACACCAAGACGGACTTCATGAGGGTGTACGTCCGAGCCACGAGTGATCTGGCATTCATGGATCAAAGCGCGGTGAGCCTGTCGCACCCACTGCCGACTGGCGGACGCAATCGGGTGATTGCTCCGACCGTTGACGTTGTCGGACCATTCGAAGTTGCCCAGGGCCTCATGTTGATCGACATGGACTACGGCTGGATGCGAGCCGCTGAGGTTATGGCAGACGTCGATGACGACCTCCGTCGGCAAGCGACGAGTCTCAGCGATGCGGCAACCATCGCGCGTGAACGCGCGTGGTACCTAGAGGAGCGGTTGATCGGAGGCGATCGTCAGCCGGACGTGGTGTCCACCGTGCGCCGATGCAAGGATCAAACGCAAACCGCGATCGAAGCATGGGTCGCACTCGGATTCCCACCCCCGCAGGGGTACGAGGACTGGGGCCACGTGTGGGAGAACCACCAAGCTGCCCCGCCAAGTGCGCTGGCTATGAGTGCGCTGGTTCCGGCAGTCGGCTGACGCCCCGATCATCAAGCGCCTTTGGTCTGTTCCAGGTCCGGAAGGTTCGCGCGCGCTGTTGCTCGTTAGCCTTGGCATGAGCACCATCGTCGCGGCATTACCGTTGGACGAGCAACAAGCGAGGGAGGGCCACGATGGTCGGGAACAACAGCAGCTCGGTCACCCTCACCGGTGACTTCGACACCATTGTTGATGCGGTCAGATCTGCGCTAGGTGATCAAGGGTTCGGTGTGATCACTGAGATTGATGTTCAGGCGACGATGGCCGAGAAGCTCGGTGAGTCCTATGACCCGTACCTGATTCTGGGGGCATGCAATCCGGCCCTTGCTCATCGAGCTATGCAGGCAGATCAATCGGTGGCTACTTTCCTGCCCTGCAATGTCGTCGTTCGCCGTGTGGGCGATTCAACCGTGGTTGAAATGATCGATCCGCAGATGATGGTGAGCTTCAGTGATGCACCAGAACTGGCGCTCGTCGCGGATGAGGCGGCTATCCGGCTGCGAGCAGCATTGGACGCCTTGCGGTAGCCGGCAGCGGTGCGCCACTCTCAAACCACGCCACCGTCATCAGTTGGTTAGAACGGCTCAAGACCTAGCTCACGCTGGGTCTTGATCGCGGCCATAATCTTGGCGAACTGCGCGAACTCTGCCGCACTCATCTGGAAGCTGTTCCAGCCGTATGCCTTGAAGAGTCGGCCATCCTTCTTTCGACCGATGCGCACCTCGTCGTTGCCATCAGAAAACCAGGACCTTGTCGGCAGCAACGGTGGCGTCGGTCAGTGTGTCCATGGTCGACGGAGATGCCCCTTCCATGAGATCAGCTGCCGTCAGCCCACGGGCCTGCAAGCAGGTGCCGCACACGAGCACCGTTCCGGATTTTCGGATGACGCTAGCCAGCATCTTCTCCACGTTGTAGTAGCCGCTAGGTGTCGATTGACCGGATTTTGCCGAACTGGCAGCGTCGCCGAGCAGGAACACGGTCAGGTTGAGATCTGGGTTCTTGGCGAGCAAGTTGATGGCAAGACGCAGTCCGTTGTAGGTGCGCTCGGTGCCGTACGGCGGGTCGTTGAGGATCATTAGGATGTTCATTTCGGGTCTCCTTGTTTGGGATATGTGGGGTTAGTGGGCCATCATGCGGTGGTCGGGGCGGAGGGTGGCGACAGCCTTGGCAGACTGATCACCAACGTCGTGCCGCTGCCCGGCCCCGCGCTTTCGGCAGTGAGCTTGCCGCCGTGGTCGGCGATGATGCCCCTGGCAATCGTGAGTCCGAGCCCGCTTCCTTCTCCGTCGTTTTGTCGCGAGCTATCAGCTCGGTGGAAGCGATCGAAGACGGCGTCCAATTGATGGCTTGGTATGCCTTCGCCGGTATCTGTCACGGCGATCAGGACTTGCTCAGCTGTGCAGTCGCAGCTCACCGTCACTTGCCCCCCAGCGGGGGTGTGGCGTAGCGCATTCTCAAGCAGGTTTGCCATGACCTGCTGAATTCGGTCGGGATCAACGTCCACGCTGACCTCTTGAGGACATGGTGCGCAACTGAGAGAAACCCCTTCTGCGCCGTAGCGTCGTTCGAAGGCGCCGCAGGTATCTTCGATGAGGGTGTTGATCCGGGTCGGCTGCAGATGGAGATCCAGCGCGTGGGCCTCGACCTCGGTGAGTGTGCGTAGGTCGCTCGTGAGGCGACGCAGGCGCGCGACTTGACGCCGCAACACCGAGTACGTTTCCGGTGTGGCGGGGACTATTCCGTCCTCCAGCCCGTCGATATGCGCCTCAAGCGTGGCCAGCGGCGTTCGAAGCTCGTGCGCGAGATCGGCGAGGAGCAGCCGCCGTGACGCGTCGGTCGCAGCGAGTTGCACCGCCATGTCATCGAAGGCGTCGGAGAGGGTGGCGAGTTCACGCCCGAATGAGTCGTGCGGAACAGAAACGTCGTAGTTGCCGGCGGCGACCGCTTCAGCGGCAAGGGACAGCTGCTGGATTGGTTGGCTGATTCGACGAGTGAGCAGCCAGGAAAGAAACCCGGCTCCGACGATCGATGCGAGGACGCCAAACGCTAGGGCAAGCGCGAACGAAGACTCGAATGCTTGCTGTGCGTGGTACTGCACGTGGGTGTCAGCTTCACCGGTCTGCTCAAAGTGATATGTGAACAACTTCGGTGCTATCAGCGCCGCGGTAACGGCAAGAGTCAGCGCTCCCACCGCGATGACGACGATCTGCCCAGCCATCATGCGAACTGCCAGGCTGCGTGGGCGGCTCATGTGACCATGCCGTATCCGACGCCTCGCACAGTCCTGATCCATTGCGGTTCTGCGGCATCGTCGCCGAGCTTGCGTCGTAGGTGACCAATGTGGACGTCCACCAAGTGCTCGTCGCCGAACCAGTCGGGTCCCCACACGGCGTTGATGAGTTGGCGCCGATTGAAGACCTGATGAGGGTGTTGGCACAGCACTGCGAGCAGGTCGAACTCGGTGCGAGTCAGGTCGAGTTCATCGTTGTCGAGGTGAACCCGGCGCGCGAGTTGGTCGACCTGCAGGTTGCGGATCGTGATCGACTCTTGCCCGTCGGGCGCGTTACTGTCGGCGAGAACCCGTGGTCGTCGCAGCATCGCTCTGACTCGGGCGACCAACTCACGCGGTGAGAACGGCTTGACGAGGTAGTCATCAGCCCCGACAGAAAGCCCGATAACCTTGTCGACTTCGTCGTCGCGGGCAGTGAGCATGATGATGTAGCAATCGCTGAAGGTTCGAACCTGGCGGCACACTTCAACGCCATCGATGCCTGGCAACATGAGATCGAGAACGATGAGGTCAGGTTGATGGCCCCGTGCGCCAACAATCGCTGAATGGCCGTCGAATGCGAGGTCAACGTGGAAACCCTCGGCCTCTAGGTACGAGCCAATGATGCGTGCCAATGGTTGCTCATCATCGACGACCAGCACCCGAGATGACGTCGACACTGATCCCTCCACTTGCTCGGCCCTCACGGGCCGACTGTGGCCCCCTGCTAATCCCCAGTTGAGTCACTGTCGGTTGTGGAGCAGGTCACGCGTTTGAACGTACTCCTCGTTCGTGATGTGTCCTTCGGCCAATCGGCGGCGCAATATCTCGTCTGGAGTTTCGGCCCGCACATGGTTCGACTTCGATGACGATCGCGTGATCATGACGACCACCCACGCCGCGATCCCAATGATCGCGATCCACATCAGCGGCATGAGAATCATCCACAGGCCACTTCCACCCTGGTTGTACCAGCCCATCATGGCGGCCTCCTCTGGTCGTCTCACGGTCCATGATGGTCGTGCCGAGTGCCAAATACCAGTGCAACCGATGAAGGTTTGATGAAGCTGTCGGCCAGCCTAAGAAAGGCTTCATATGTGGCGCTCGGCTAGTCGTGGCTGTGTCGATGGTTGGTATCCGGGAAATGCGGGTGGCTGTGGCGGAGCGGCTTTTGCCCCGTCGCTGCAGGTGGGTGTGAGTGCTCGTGTTCGTGGCGTTCGCCGACGTGAAGCCAGACTCCCACAGCCATGAGAACTGCGGCGCCGATCAGCGGCACCGTGACGGGTTCGCCCAGCGCAATAGCGACGACCGCACCAATGAATGGCGCAATAGCGAAATAGGCACCGGTCCGAGCCGTGCCGAGTGCCCTCAGCGCGAATACGAACAGCGTGAGGCTGACTCCGTAAGCCGCAAACCCGAGGAGCAGTCC
>WBZO01000884.1_pt1 | contig 43076 bp, 60 predicted proteins | sample 5204261 | NCBI WGS metagenome assembly WBZO01 (sample SAMN12412400, study PRJNA552823) | activated sludge metagenome | isolation source: activated sludge from anammox sidestream of wastewater treatment plant... | place: USA: North Carolina | collected 2017-09
ACCAAGGAGCAATACGACAACCTGGACGAACACGGCGTGGTCAAGCCGGGTGTCGTGCTCAAGACAGGCGACCCGATCATGGTCGGTGTTCGCGAGAACAAGGTCACCGGCGACGCTGCGCTGCTTGGAAAGCTATCGAAGTCACTGGTCAAGCCGTACGAAGAGGTCGTCGAGCGCTGGACGCATGAGCGGCCAGGGACGGTCGTTGACGTCGCACACACGCACGACCGCGTCGCTGCCTCCATCCGCACGCAAGAGGCACTGCAGATCGGCGACAAGCTGTCCAACCGCTTCGGCAACAAGGGCGTCATCGCCAAGATCGTGCCCGACCACCAGATGGTGCAAGACGAGCACGGTCGACCCATCGACCTCTTGTTCACGTCGGCAGGCATCGTCTCGCGCATCAACCCTGCACAGGTCATCGAGACAGCGCTTGGCAAGGTCGCCGAGAAGACAGGCAAGCCGATCGTTGTGCCGCAGTACACACCCGGACGCGACAACGTCGCCTTCGCCAAGAACCTGCTCAAGGAACACGGTCTCTCGGACAAAGAGACGGTCCTCGATCCAATCACGGGCAAGAAGGTCCCCAACATCGTCGTCGGCAAGAGCTACATCCTCAAGCTCTTCAAGACCACGGACTCGAACTGGGCTGCGCACGGCGCCGAACGCTACGACTACAACCAGCAGCCCGCGCGCGGCGGCGACGAAGGCGCCAAGGGCATCGGCAAGATGGAGTTCGACGGACTCGTGGCGCACAACGCGCGCAACGTGCTGCGCGAGGCTGCGTCCATCAAGAGCCAACGCAACGACGAGTTCTGGCGGGCGGTCCAGCTCGGACTGCCGACACCTGCACCCAAGACCCCCTTCGCATACGACAAGCTGATGGGCATGCTCGCAGGCGCGGGCGTCAAGGTATCCAAGGCGGGCTCGCGTCTGGCACTGGGGCCACTCACCGACAAGGACGTCATGTCGATGTCATCGGGCCCGCTCAAGGACCCGAGCAAGCTCATCCGCGCCAAGGACCTTCGTCCAGAGGCAGGCGGCCTCTTCGATCCCGCGACCACCGGCGGCATGGCGGGTACGAAGTGGACGCATGTCGATCTGCACGAGCCCATCGTGAACCCCGTGTTCGAAGAGCCGGTTCGTCGCCTGCTCGGCCTGACGCAAAAGGAGTTCACGGAGCACGTCGGCAAGGGCGGCACTTGGTTCAAGTCGGCACTCGGGGAGATCGACGTCGACCGCAAGCTCGAGGATCTGCGCGCACAGAGCAAGAAGGCGCGTGGGCCCGCGCTCGACGGCATCGTGAAGCAGATCAAGTATCTCGAGGCGCTCAAGACGCACGATCTCCACCCCAAGGACGCGTACGTGATCACGAAGGTGCCGGTGACGCCGCCGGTGATTCGTCCGATCCTCCCGCTTCAAGACGGGCGACTTCAGGTCGGTGACGCGAACCTCCTCTACAAGGACGCGTTCCTCGCAAACCAACAGCTCAAGGAGGCCGCCAAGGTTCTACCTAGCTCCGAGATGCCGGCGCCGCGACAGCACCTCTACGATGCGGTCAGTGCGCTGTACGGCGTCGGCGAGCCTGTCAGCCCCGCGGCAGAGAAGCGCGGCGCCAAGGGCTACCTCGCTGCGATCACAGGCACCCGTCCAGGCAGCGGCTTCTTCCAGAGCCGCATCATGAAGCGCCAGCAGGATGTGTCGGGCCGCGCAACGATCGCCCCGGACCCGACGCTGTCGATGGACGAGATCGGCGTGCCTGAAGGCATGTTGTGGGGCATGTACGGCAAGTTCGTTGTAGGACGTCTTGTGCGTCGTGGCTACAGTGCAACCGATGCGCAGAAGATGGTGGATGACCGTGCACCCGTCGCACGTGACGAGCTGATCAACGAATCACGTGAACGTCCTGTGATGGTCAACCGTGCTCCGTCACTGCACCGATTCAACATCATCGGAGCCTATCCAAAGATCATTGACGGCAAGACCATCAAGCTGAACCCCTTCGCGGAGAAGGGCACGAATGCGGACTACGACGGTGACGCCATGCAGATTCACGCGCCGGTCACGCCTGCTGGCGTCGAGGACGTGAAGAAGATGACGCTGTCGAACATGATCTTCGCGGACAAACGGCCCGGTGTCCTGAACGTCGCGCCGGAGATGGAGAGCCTGCTCGGCCTCAACCGGGCGACCCGTGCGCCCAGCAATAAGAAAACGCGCCACTTCGAGACCAGGGAAGAGGCACTGGCGGCCTACCACAAGGGCGAGATCGAGCTGAACGATCCCATCGAGATCAAACGCCTATAATCAGGACGTGCCTTTCAAGTCCGAGGCCCAGCGCCGCTACCTCTTCGCGAAGCACCCCGAGGTCGCGAAGGAGTTTGCCGCAGCCACGCCCAAGGGCAAGAAGCTGCCGGAACATGTGAAGAAGTCGTACGTGCTCGGCATCGCCGACGCATTCGATCGCTTCGGCCTCAAGCAGGCCGCCGAAGAGATCCGTCTGAAGATTCCCAACCGCGAGTTTCACGGCTGGGAGGCTGCCTTCAAATCGGAAGGCGAACGCAACACCAAGCGCGCCGAGGAGACTGCCGACGATCTCGCGAAGCTCCTGACGCAGATCGACGCGCCCCTGTCTCCAGCGGCGCAGACGTCGGCCAAGGATCCACTCGATCGCTCCACCGCATGGGGCGCGCCTTCGAACCTCTCCGCGGGCGACACCGCGAACCGGCTCAGCGACATGGGCCAGCCAACCTCGATCGGGACGGTGTTCTGATGCTCGACCTGTACGTGAACCAAGGGACCGCTGACGCCCTCCGCCGCTTCGGCTTTCACAAGGAAGCGATGTCGATGGCGGACCTCGAACACATGCACCTCGACCCGACACACGCGGCAGGAGGCGCCATGGGAAGTGGCGGCCGCATGAACGCGCCGTTTCAAGCGCCACAGCGCGTGGGCGGCCCAGGCGCGGCGGCAGCACCTGCTGCAGCGGCGGGCGGTGGGTTCATGGGCAAGGTACGCGACTTCGGGGCCGGTCAGTGGGACGCCGCGAAGAACCTCGCCCACAATCTCCACCAAGGGCTCGGCGGCGCACCTGACGCGGCAGCAGGTACAGCCGCACGCGGCGCAGCGCTCGGCAACCTCAGGACGCTCGCACCGTCACTCCTCGCCGGCGGCGCGCTCTACATGATGCATCGCCGCCACCGCGCGCAAGAGGAAGAGGAAGCGCGTCGGCGTGCGATGATGGGCGGCGGTTTCCCCGGCATGTAACATGCCCACGACGCTCGGCCGCCATCTCGTTGACTCAGCGCTACCTCCGAAGTGGCGCGGTCGCGGCGTGCTGACGAAGGCAACGCTCAACGAGACGCTGGTCGGCGTCGCCAAGGAAGACCCGAAGGCCTACCCCGACGTCGTCACCAAGCTCAAGCGCGTGGGCGATGAGATGGCGACACTCGACGGCATCTCGGTCGGTCTCGACGACATCGCACCGCATGTCGATGCACGCAACGAAGCACTGCGTCCACATGCCGAAGCGTTCCGCAAGGCGACGACAAGCGCCGATAAGGACAAGGCACTCGCGGCAGGATTCGACGCGATGCTGACGCTCGCGAAGAAGCACCCCGGCACGATGGGCGACATGGTCCGCTCGGGCGGGCGCGGCAACGCCCCTCAGCTGATGCGTACGGTCGGCGCGCCAGTGATGGTGCAGGACTCCAAGGGCAAGACGATCCCGTGGCTCATCGACCGCAGCTTCTCCGAAGGGCTCAAGCCTGCTGACGCGTGGGTCGCGGGAACCGAGGCACGCAAGAACGCGGTGCTCTCGAACATCTCCGTCGTCGAACCCGGTGACCTCGCCAAGATCCTGGTCAACAACATGGGCGACCAGCTCGTGACGAAGCCGGACTGCGGAACGAAGAACGGCATCACGATGCTCGGCTCGGACCCGCACCTGATCGATCGGTACCTCACGGACGGTCGTCTCGTGACGCCGCAGCTCGCGTCGCAGCTCTCGAAGGACAACAAAACGGTCGTGGTTCGCTCGCCGATGACGTGCGAAGCCGCGCACGGCGTCTGTCAGAAGTGCCACGGTCTCGACCCGTCCGGCCGTCTGCACCCGATCGGAACCAACGTCGGCGTGCGCGCCGCGCAAGCGCTCTCCGAGCCGTTGACGCAGTTCTCGCTCAACGCCAAGCACGGCGGCCGCGTCGCGAGCGTTGACGACGAGAAGAAGCTCGAAGGCATCAAGGGCGTGCGCGCGCTGCTCGAGATTCCATCGTCGTTCGCACACAAGGCGGTGCTGGCGTCGCACGACGGCGAAATCACCAACATCGCCAAGGCGCCCCAAGGCGGCACCTACGTCCACGTCGGTGCGACCCAGCACTACGTCGCGCCCGAGCACAAGGTGATCGTGTCGCACGGTCAGTCGGTGTACGCAGGCGACATGCTGTCTGACGGCGTGCCGCGCCCAGACGAAGTCGTCGAGCACAAGGGGCTAGGCGAAGGACGGCGGTACCTCGTCGATGCTCTCGCCGACGTCTACAAACGCGCGGGCTCCGAGATCGACAAGCGCCATCTCGAGACGCTCGCCAAGTCGACGCTCAACCACGTCCAGATCGTCGACCCGGGACCGCACGACGCGTTCATCAAGGGCGACATCGTCGACTACAACAAGTTCCACGCGGCGATCTCGGCTTCGCAGAAACGCGTACCGACCAACGAAGCGATCGGCGAAACCCTCGCGAACGAGGTGCTGCACCACACGGCCGGCACGGTCGTGACTCCGCCGATCGCGGACCAGCTCGCACGGCACGGCATCACGTCAGTGCCGATCACCACGGGCGGGCCTCGTGCTGTTCCGATTGTCCGCGCGGCGTCACGTACACCGCTTCTCAATCCAGACTGGATGGCACGTCTCGCACATCGCTATCTGAAGGAATCACTGCTCACGGGCATTCACCGTGGCGATGTCTCGAACCTACACGGCGCCTCCCCTGTTCCTGCATACGTTGCAGGTACGGAGTTCGGTCTCGGCAATGAGGGAGCGTACTGATGTCGACGTTCGCGCGCGATGCATTCGTGAAGGGCGCCAGCGACGCCATGTCGCGTTTCGCAAAACATGGTGGTATCGGAGAATGGATCGGCGGCGCCAAGAACATCCTCATCGGTCAACCCGGTCAGGTGTTCAAGGAAGGCCCTGCTGCATTCCGTCCTGGTGGAATGCTCTCGCACCAGAACATCTGGTGGCCGAGTACACAGGGCCTTGTCGGCAGGCAGAAAATCATGCCGTGGCTTCAACGCGCGGGCACGCTCGCCATCCCACTGCAGCTGATGTCCGCTGCACACAGCAACCCGCACGAAGGCACGCTCTCAAACGTACTCGGCACGGCAGGCTCGATTGCCGGCACGATGTACGGTATGCCTGCGCTCGGCATGCTCGGCGCGCCCTTGCTTGGCAGCGTCGGTTCGCGTATCGGTCACGGTATCGGACACCTACTCGGCAGCAAACCGAAGGATGACTACCCATGATCAGAACTTCGTACAGCAAGGGCGTGGCCGATGCGCTCGCACGCTTCAAGCTCGGCAACATGCAACAGGGTGCTGCCGGCTACAATCCGATGTTGAGCGGCCAGTCGGCGACGACGACGACACCGCCCACGACTGCAACTCCACCCACACCGCCAGCCGCTCCCATGGCTGCGGGCGCCCAAAAAGCGCAAGTGTTGGGCTAACGAGCCCGTTCACCTATCATTTCCCCGTTCCCCCGAGGAGAGAGACTTCATGTTCAAGCACGCGTACGTCCGAGGCATCCAGACCGCGCTGATCAACCAGGGGGCCGCTGCGTTCCCCGACAAGACCACCGCGGACAAGGTGGCGGACTACATCGCCGATCGAGTCGATCTCGATCTGACGAAGCCCGTGCCCCGCGAGACCACGCACAAGATCGCGACCGATGTCGTGGCCGCGTCCGACTGGATCGCGAAGCAGCCCGGCTTCAAGGCCGCCGCGTGGAACAAGCTCGCGTCGTGGGACGACGTGCTGAAGCTCGCCGAGGACAACGCCACCGCGCTGATGGAGAAGGCGGCCGAGGGCTCCACCATCGAAGGCGGTGACAAGGGGAACGACCAAGGCCAGTCGCCGGCCGGCGAGACCAAGATGGACGCGTCGCAGCGCCCGCCGGGCTACGCCGAGGACAGCCGCGGCAAGACCGACGTCGACACCAAGCCCGGTGCGGTCGGCAAGGAAGAGACCCAGCCGGCTGCTCCGAAGGAGACGGACCACAAGCCCAACTCCGTCGAGGAACAGTCCAAGACGTCCGCGACGCTCGACGCGCTCTTCCGCAAGGCGGCCGAGGGCTCGACGATCATGGGCGGCGACAAGGGCAACACGGAGATGTCGTCGGCCGAGGCGAAAATGGATGCTTCGCAGCGTCCGCCCGGCTACGCCGTGCTCCCCTCGCAGGGCGCGCTCGGCGAGATGATGAAGCAGGTCACCGGTCCGGCCGTCATCGGTCGCGAGACCGCGCAGCCGAACAAGCCGACCGAGACGCCGAGCGGCTCGAACTCGGTGACGCAGCACTCCGCGAAGGCGGCGGCGGAAGACCCGTACATCGCGCTCTTCAAGAAGACCGCGGCCGAGATCAACCAGTACCTCCCGTCCACGTACGGCGAGGACGAGAAGGTCGCTGCGGTTCGCGCCTGCATGGGCCTGACGCTGCAGGAGAAGGCGCACTACCTCCACGGCCTCCAGAAGGAGGCGCAGGAGAAGGTGGCGGCCGCGCCCGCCGCGGTCCCGCCGGGATCGCGCACGGACGGCTACAAGCAGCACAGCCCCGAGGCGACGCACTCGCGCCCCGGCGCCTATGACGGGCGCAAGGGCAACCAGGGCACCAAGTCGGCCGAGGACCTTCCGCCCTTCATGAAGAAGGACGACGACAAGAAGGACGACGACAAGGAGAAGTCCGAGAAGAAGGACGACGACGGTGACAAGGAGAAGAGCCTCCCGCCGTGGATGAAGGAAGAGAAGGAGAAGGAGGCGGCGCTCCGCACCGAGCTTCGCCGCATCACCGAGGCGCAGCGCGCTTCGTCGTGAGCCTTCCCCGTCACATCCGCGACGCAGGCATCCGAGCCGTCGAAGACAAGCTCGCCGAAATCGTGTCGCCGACGCTGGGCACGCTGAAGGCGAAGAAGACGAAGGAACTGGGGGGCCTTCCCGACGCCAACATCCCCAAGGTCGTCTCCTTCCCAGCGTCATAGCCAAGGTCCCACAACATGCCGGCGCTCTCCCCACGCACGCAGCAACTCCAGGCCGGGATGAACGCCGGCCCGGACCAGGAGTCCGCTCTCTTCGAACAGGGGATGAGCGAGATGGCCTACAACCTCCTGTCGTCACGCATGCCGGACGTCGTGCCGGACGTCGTGACGTTCAAGGTCCTCCACGTCGACCTCGACAAGGGCTCGGGCGTCGGTGCGTTCGTGGTGCTGCGCCACGACCAGCCGATCTACATCCCGGTCGTGATGGTCGACAACGCCATCAAGCCGCTCGAGGTGTTCTTCCACAAGGCGATGAACGTCTTCTTGCCGCTCAACAAGGGCTGGCTCGACGAGATCGACAAGACGGCGCTCTCGGCTCTCGGCACCGGCGTCAAGACGCCGGAGACGCTCTACACCGACGTCGACATCCGTAACGTCGTGGTGCCGCCGATCACCGGCCGCTTCTCGTACGCGGCGTGGCTGCCCAAGGCGATCGTGGACGTCGCGCGTGTGATCAACACCGAAGCGCTCGAGAAGGTCGCTGACGATCACGCGCTGATGCTGCCGTCGCTGCTCGCCGCGGCGCCGAATGCGATCAAGACGGCGTATGGGCGGCTCCTGGAGCGGAACCCGCGTCTCTTCAAGCACGCCGCGACAACCTACGGCGTCCATGCGATCGCGGAGGCCCTTCGGCCTCGTCTCGAGAAGGTCGCCGCCAAGCAGCAGTTCGGCGGTGCGCTCTGGATCGTCGACAAGGACAACACGCCGACCGACTTCCGCCGCATCTTCGGCGACAAGGCGGGCGAAGCCTACGCGGGCGTCCGCAAGAAGGGCTTCGCCGCGAAGGACGAGCGCCTGAACCGCAACATGGCGGTGCAGGAGCAGCCGTACGAGCAGTGGACCGAGCCCAAGCAGCCGGGCGTCTACTGCCTCTACGCATCGGACGGCAAGGAGCGCTACGCGTTCGTGATGCCGAACCCGCTCGACCTGTTCGATGAAGGCACGCGCTACGGCCGTCGTCCGGCCGTTCCGGGGCACAACCCGCTCGTCGACAACTCGTACTACGACCCCGAGCGCCACGGCAGCTCGAACAAGGTCTACCCGTACGGTCGTCCGGACGAAGGGAGCTACGCGCTTCGCCGCGGCTACGGCGCCGAGCCGTTCCTCGCGGTGTTCGACAACGGCGACTACATCGAGCCGATGAAGCTCGTCGGCCGTGCGTCTGTTGCAGACGACATGGCGGGACGCCTGCACGAGCGCCTGTTCAACTCGGTGAGCGGCGCGCCCAAGACGGGCAAGGGCTTCTTCGTTCGCCAGAAGGGCACGACGTTCCAAGCGACGGGCCCGCTCACGATCAAGTCGATCACGACGGGTGAAGACGGCGTCCGCCGCATTCGCGCATCGGCCGGTGACTTCGGGCCCGAGAAGACGATCGCGACCGATCCCGCGCATCCGTACGGAACGATCTGGATGCCCAAGGGAGCGGACATCGTCTATCTCCCGCCGGACTTCATCTGGATCCCGCTCAAGGAGCGCCTGAACGAGAAGGGCTGGTTCCAGTCCGCGCTCGACCTGCAGGCGTGCGTGTCGTCGATGCTCTCGGCGGTCGGCGCCAAGAAGGTCGCCATCAAGGACGCGGGCGCCCGTCAGTACTCGATCAACGGGTCGATGGGTCTCGAGCGCATCGCTGCGCTCAAGAAGCTCGCACACGAGTGCGTGATCGCTGTCGACGTCGCCGATGCGCTCCTCGAAAAGGCCGCATCCGACCGCAGCGCGACGGCGTGGATCGCGACGCCGCAGCAGCTCGCCGCCGTGCAGCTGCAGCTCAACAAGCTCGCGGCCGACGACGACAAGAAGTCGAAGTCGGACTCCGACAAGCCGAAGAAGAAGTCGCCGCCGAGTGGTGGCGCTGATGCCGGTCCTCCGGGTGGTGACCCGAGCATGGGTGACCCGTCGCTCGGCCAGGACGCGGCGATGGCCGCGATGGGCCCGCCGCCCGCACCTCCGCCGCCCGCGCCGCTCGACCTGGCCGCCATGGAAATGGACCAGGCGATCCAGCACGAGATGCAGAAGCTCGTCGAGAAGCAGCAGACCATTCAGATGCTGCTGCAGCGCTCGCACGAGATCGGCGGCGGCGCGCCGGTCGCACCGATGGTGCAGTCGCAGGCGATGGGTGCACCTCCGCCATCGATGAACCTCGCAACAGGCGGTGCGCCGACGATGGCGCCGTCTCCGATGGGTCCGCAACCCGGACAGCCGCCGATGGGCGGGCAGCCGGGCATGGATCCATCGATGGGTGGCGGCATGCCTCCTGGCAGCGATCCGTCGATGATGGGCGGACAGCCGGGCATGGACCCGTCGATGGGCGGCGGCATGCCTCCTGGCGGCGATCCGTCGATGATGGGCGGCAACCCGTCGATGATGGGTGGCGGCGGTGCCCCGAGTGCTGACCCGTCGATGATGGGCGGTATGCAGGGCATGGGCGGTCAGCCGCAGATGCCGTCCGCGATGATGCCGCCCGACGGTCCCAACGCGATGTCACTGCCGCAAGAGGTCAACCCGCAGTTCCTCGACCAGGCAGCGGCGCTTCATTCGGCCGACATGTTCGATGCGGCCGCGGTGGCGACGCTCGCGCAGTCGCCGGCGCTGCACGGCGTCGTCGCGCAGTACCTCCCCAACCTCGAGAAGTCGATCGACAACCTCGCGCGCGTGCTCCTCACGCTGTGGATGCAGGAGCCCGAGCTGAAGCCGCAGATCGGCGAGCAGACCTTCTCCGGTCTCGAAGAGGCCATGCAGACGACGTTCAAGGGGATGGGCGAGCTGGTGCTTCGCCTGTCTCGCGGCGTCCAAGCAGTGAAGGAGCCCGGCGACCATGCGACATGAGCGTCGCATCGACGAACGGTATCGCGCCGCACTGCGCGTAGCCGAAGAACCCTCCAACCCGCACGAGCGGGCGTTGTGGACTCTTCGCGTGCACGGTGTCGGCGACGAGGCGATCGTGCGTGTCGTCGACGCGTACGAGGACACGTTCGAGCGCGAGCTGCTCCAAGCGTGGATCATCGCGGGTGCAACCGACGAAGACCTCCACCGCCGGCTCGGCATGTCGCTCGACATGATCGCGCCGTATCGTCACCTCTGTTGCAACCCGCTCGTGTTCCGCGACAAGCTGGAACTCCTGCGCTGGGTCCGCAACTATCAAGGCACGCCCGAGGGCAAGCTGCTCCTCGAGCGCGCTACGCACTTCGACGGTGTCGAAGCGGTCGCGGACCTGTGCGGCTTGCCGACCAACCTCGACGCCGCACACGTCAACGAACAGGTCATGCGCGCGACGTACTTCCGCGGCATGGGCACACTCCGGGGCTCGCACATCTCGAGCAAGGAAGCCGCCGAGGCCCACGCGCTCCTGAAGTCGTCGACAGCAGCGGCGGCCGCTACGCTGAAACGCGGGGCACCGAACCTTCGGGACACGCTGATTAAGCTCCGGCATCGCGAGCTGACCTATCAGGCCGACGAGGTCGTTCCTCGCGGGGAGATCATGAACTGATGCGCGCCTATCGTGAGCAGGACTTCGACAAGATGGCCGAGCGGATCGTCGACCGCTTCATGAGCGGCGACAAGCTCGCGGACGCAGCGACGGGGGAGGCGATGCAGGGACAGCTGAACCCTGACCAGATCGCGCGCCTCGTCCAGGCCGCCAACACGATGGCGTTCCTTCGTCTGATGGAGCAGCAGAAGGCGCAAGGCGTTCCGGACATGACGCACGAGTTCGATCCGATCGATCCGCGTCAGGTCATGCAGCAGATGGTGCACTCGGTCGACGTCCCGCACATGGACGCGCCGCCTGCGCACGCAGAACCCGACGGCGACGAGGGTCCGCTGCCCGACGAGATGCAGCACGGCCCGGGCGCTGACGATCAAGAAGTCCACGTCCACGGCGACGATTCCGAGGTCCACGTCCACGGCGACGAAGACGACAACGACGACAACGACGGGCCGTTCCCCAAGGGCGAGAAGCAGAAAGCCAAGGAGAAGGCCGACAAGAAGGACAAGCCTGACAAGAAGGACGGTCCGAAGGAGCCGAAGAAGGACGAGGCCAAGGAGGCCGCGTTCCGCGCGCGCCGCCTGCGCAAGTTCGCCGAGGTGCTCGAGGACCAGTACCGCCAGGCGGAGTGGGCCTTCGAGGACGTGTTCGCGAACCTGCAGCGCCAGCTCAACCGCGCGCACGGCGCGCCTACGATGGAGGCATTCGAGAAGGACGCACTCGCGCTGCACGGTGACGAGATCGGTGTCGCGATGCTCAACATGGTGCGCCTCGAGCGCGGCATGCCTGCCATCGAATACGACGCTGCGCTGACCAAGACGGCGTCGCTCGCCGATCGGCACCTCGTCGAAGAGACGGAGGTCACGCGTCTCTTCGAACAGATGGTGAAGATCGCAACGGAGGCGTCGAAGCTGCAGCGCGGCGCTGCGCACGTGAGGTCGCTGTGCAGCTGAAGGACATCCTCGAACTGGGCGTTCGTGAAGGCGTTCGTCGTCACATCGAGAAGCGTGCAGGTGTTCTACTGCCGCTCGCTGTCGGTGCGATGATCCCCGGCATCGTCCACAAGGCGATGGACCGTGCGCACTCGACCGAGCGGCAACTGAACCAGGCCGAGTACAACCCGATGAAGTTCGCGGCGCCGTCGCTGCCGTTCGCGCTTCCGCTCGCGCAAGCGGGACAGTCGGCGGGGCGCGGCGCGGCGGCGGCCGGCAAGACCATCGGCGGCGGCGCCTTCAAGAGCCTCGGCGCTATCGGCGGCGCACCCGGCGCCGGCATCGCGCACGGCATCAGCGACCTCGTGCAGCGCAAGCTGTTCGGTCAGCAGTTCGGTGAGCGCAAGGATCCGATGGGCATCGCCGGCCAGTCGGCACTCTCGGCGTTCGGCAAGGAGATGGGCACGTCGGGTGCCGGCCTGCTCAAGGACATCGCGAACAAGGCGATGGAGGCGATGGGGCACGCCGGCGATCAGTCGGCGCGCGAAGCGATCCTCGGCGACCTCAAGCGCAACGACTCGGTGCTCGCGAACGCCGATGACAAGACGCTGATGGAGGCGTATCACACGATGACGCGCTTCGCGCCCGCACTCTCGACGGACAAGAACGCGGTGCGTTCGTTCCTGCGCCAGGCCGTCATGTCGGGCTCGGGCCCGGACTACATGTCGATCAAGCTGCTCGCGGATGCGGAACGCGCCGTCACTGGCGGAGGAAAGGACTGACCATGACCCTCGACGATCTCGTTCCACCTGCCGTGACGGCTGCCGTGGCCGACCTCGGCCTCCACAAGATCGCGGGCGCCATGCACGGCGTGCCCGAGCTGGACCTCGGCGTCGCGCTCCGCACGCTCGGCGAACGTGCGTACCGCCGACGCAAGGAAGCGCGTGCGATCGCGGACGGCATCGCGGCGTACGCCACGGTCACCGGCGAGAAGATCGCCGAGAACCCGGCGCTGATGGCGCTGCTTCGCCGCTCGGCCATGCCTGCCATGATGGGCGCCGGCATCGCGGCGATCCCGCACATGATGTCGCAGGACCCGCAAGAGCACACGTTGCGCGCGATGCTGCCCTCGCTGCTCGCGGGCGGACTCGTCGGCGGAACCGCCGGTGGTGTCTCCGCACTGCACGATGCCACGCGCGGCCCGATGGGCTCGCAGATCGCACCCGACCTCGCCGCCAACCTCATGCACTCCCCGGCCCCGTGAACGACTTCGAACACGCTCTCGAGACCTCCGTTCTTCTCGCCGAGAAGATCGCGTCTGTGCGTGATGCGAACCCGTTTCGCGCGGAGTCGCAGAAGCGCGTGCTGCGGGAGAAGCAGGCCGCCGCGGACTTCGCGACGTTCGGCTTGTTCAAGCGCGCGGCGATGGACCCCGCCGCCGTCTCGGCACTGCAGCGCGGCCTGGGATGGGGTGTCGGTCTCGGCCTGCCCGCGCTCGGTGTCGGCCACATGCTACTTCGCGATGCGAAGCAGCACAGCGGTGAAGTACTCCGCGACGCGCGCAACCAAGCACTGCTCACGGCCGCCGGTGTTGGCGGCATGCAGGCGCTCGGCGAGATGCTCAAGAAGAAGCCGCACCCGATCACGCACGACATCAACGTGAACATGCCGGGCCCGGACCAGCCGCAACTCGGCCCCGAGCAGAAGCTCGCCGCAGCGCTCCTGGTGGACGACGTTCTCGAAGCAGCGTGCAGCCAGCTCGAGGATCCCGCCGCCAAGCACGCGGCGCTCGTCGCGCTCGTGCGTCATCGCAGCGAGAGCACGTCGTTGCTACGGAGCATGCTGCCGTGAAGAAGCGCATCGAGCTGGACGAGTACTTCCCCACAGGCGAGGCGACCGTGCAGGTCATCTTGCCGTGGAACAACGGCCGCAGCATCGATACGAGCCGCGTGTCGAAGTACGCCTCGCACGCGCTCGACTACATCAAGAACGTCGCGCCCGAACCGGGCAAGACGTTGCTCTTGCTCAACGCGATGGGCGCCGAGGAAACGTACGGCCCCAACCGCAACGGCGACGGCTTCCCCGAGTTCCCCGTGCCTGCGCGCGGCAAGATCGCGTCGGCGGATCGCCGCTGGTTCGTCGAGCCCGGGCAAGAGCTGACGAAGCACTACCAGTCGTTCGAGACGAACCCCGCGCACGCGTTCAAGCACCACGCGAACCGCGATCCGTCGAAGGCGTCCGGCGTCGTCAAGAAGGCGTTCTGGAACCCGCGCATGCATCGCGTCGAGCTGCTCACCGCGGTCGACAACGACAAGGACCCCGAGTGGGTCAAGCGCGCGAGCGACGGCGAATTCGTTCCCGTCAGCATGGGCTGCCGGATCAAGTACGACGTATGCGCGCGCTGCGGCAACCAAGCGCCCACGCGCGCGGACTACTGTGATCACGTCAAGCTCGCGATGAACGTCATCGACGCGAACGGGTTCAAGGACTACGTCCACAACCCGTCGCCGGACTTCTTCGACATCAGCCGCGTGTTCCGTCCTGCGGACCGCACAGGCTACACACTCAAGAAGGTCGCCGACGTCGCCGAGATCCGTCTGTCGGCCGAACTAGGCGAGGTCGCAGACGCGCTCGCGCGCAAGGCCGCCGCATCGCAGAAGCTGTCCGACATCGACAAGGTCATCCGCGCCGAACCCGTCGCATTGAGCACGCTCACGCCAGACGAGAAGAACTTCATCGTGAAGTTCCGCGACCACAGCGAGAAGAAGCTCGCTGCGGCGCCGCGCATCGTCGTCTCGAGCTTGCTCACCTACCCGCTGGGCGAAACGCTGAGCGCGGCCGCCGCGAACAACGTTGTGCTCAACGACCGCGAGTTCGCGTGGCTCGCGACGCACAAACTCGCCGGGCGGTTCTTCGTGCTGAGCGACGAACAGTTCGAGAAGTTCGCCGCGTGCGCGCGCTGGTCACTCGAAGCGTTCGCCGAACGCCCTGAGCTGCTCGATGAGATTCTCGACAGCGGCGTACTCGAGTCGCGGAAGATCGCGCAGGACCTGTTCGAAGGATTCGCGCGTGTTCGCGAGAAGCGTGCATACGTTGGCGAGATGCTCTACCGCCGTCTCGTTCCTGAAGGTGTCGGACTGCGTGACGACGCAGCACCCACCACGGACGTGTTGCACGTCGGTCCCTACACGACCACGCGCGGCGCCGCGATCGATGCACAAGATGCCGTCACGCGCGCGCACATGGGCAAGGTGCTCGGTGGCGGTGCGTTGATGCTCGGCGGCTACAAGGCGCTCACTGCATTCCCGTGGATGCGTCGCTTCGCATTGCCGCTCGGCGTTGCAGGCGGTGCGCTCGCGCTGAGTGGTCGTCCCGGACACAACGTTCGTACTGACGAGGGATACAACATCCCGGACATCACGGAGATGGCGCCGAAGACGGCGTCGCAAGCATCGATCGTTCATCTCATCGAATGCGCGAACGCGAGCAAGAGCGCGCACAATCTCGCGTCCATCAAACTCGCCTCGACAGCGAGCCTCGACCACGTGGCCGAGACGCTGGGCAAGGTCATCCTCGGACACTGACCAGGCGCCCAAGGGCCTGTTTGTTTTTACGAACCCATCCTCCTATCATTTCAACGCAACGGAGACGCGATCCAATGAAGCTCTCAAACGCACTCGGGTTGATCAAAGGCGGCGAGAAGACCGCCGCTGCACCGGCAGTCACGCCGGCGCCGTCGGGATCCGCGCCTTCGTCGAACGACGCGGGCGAGCGCCTCAAGCAGGCGCTGAAGGAAGCGACCGCGCCCGAGGCGCAGGCGAAGACCGCAAGCACGGCCTCGCCTGTCGAGGACCTCACCAAGATCGCCGCCGACCTGAGCAAGGCCGAGCACGAAGCGATCACGAAGGAGGCGCAGCTCTACGGCGCCGCCCTCTGTGATGGCTTCATGGCGCGCGCGGCGCAGTACAAGGAGGCCGCCGAGAAGGCGGCTGCCCTCGCGCCGCAGCCCACGAAGACCGCGGCCGCGAACGACGAGTCGTTCGAGAAGTTCGCGGCCGAGAACCCCGAGCTGGTCAAGAGCGCGGCCGAGGTCGGCTACACGTCGACCATGCAGCAGCTCGAGAAGCTCGCCGAGGCGGCGTACGCCAAGGGCTGGAACACGACGGTCCAGCAGATCCACAAGGCGGCGAGCGACTGCTTCGTCGCCGGCTTCAAAGACACGCTCCAGCTCATCGAGGGCGCGCGCTGATCCCATGTCCGACGTCGTTCACATGCTCAAGCAGGCCGCCGAGGCGAAGGTCGCAGCAATGGACCCCGCCATCGTGAAGGCTCTGCTCGCCGGCGGAGGCGGCCTGCTCGCAGGCGGCGCCATCGGCGCGGGCATCGAACACATGCACGACCAGGCCGCGAAGGAACGTGCGCGGAACACCGCGTTCGGCGCCGGCGTCGCCACGGGCATGGCCGGACCACAGATCATCGACGCACTTCACTCCATCACGCATCGGAGCATGCCGTGAGCAGGACGCGTCAACACCTCTCCCTCGTCGTCGACGAGGTGCTCGCCGAGGCCAAGACCGCCTCGCAGCGCCGCGCGAACGAGGTCGCCGCGATCAAGGTCGCCGAGGCCCAGCCTCGCACCGAGGTCGCCCGCGGGCTCCGCGCTCTCGCTTCCGAGCTGCGCGCGGATACCGGCTCGATCACGTACGCCGACATCGCGAGGACGTCATGAAGGAGTCCGAGATGCTTCGCGCACTCGCCAAGGACCTACGGGCCGAGGCGGTCAAGCGTGCCGAGGTGCAGCGCACCAAGGCCGCAGCAACGCTCGTCGCCGCCGCGGGGCTCGGAATGCTCCGTCGCAAGCTCGGAGGCGCCCATGGCTGATCTGAACAAGGTCGCTGCCGTCCTCGAGGCTGCTGCGGACTACTACGAGCAGAACGAGCGCGAGAAGACCTCGGCATCCGAGGCGGCGCGCGCGGCGCGGCTCGACAAGATCGCGGCCGCGCACCTCAACACTCACGGCGAGGAGCTTCCGGACACCGTCCGGCAGAAGCTCGCCAAGACGGACGACGCGTCGCTCGACGTGATCGAATCGCTGCTGGCCAAGCAGGCCGGCACGGTCGACCCACTCGGCGCGGGCGCGTCGCCCGACAACCCATCCCCCAAGACCGTGAAGGAGGCAGCAGACGCTGCCGACGAACGGTTCGTGTCCTGGATCGTTTCGTCGTAGTCCCTACGGAGGCAAAGAGAGATGCTGCTCAATAGCAAGTTCGACGTTCTGCGCGGATGGCCCCGTGAGGGTGCCATCGACGAGTCTTTCGGCATCCACGAGACGGTGCCGGGGACGCCCGATGCCTTGCCACTCGGCACGGTCTTCCAGGTGGGAACCGACGGCAAGGCCGTCGCTGCCACCACCCCGAACCGCGCGACGACCAACGCCGTCGCGACATGGGTCGTGGTCGCCGGCAACGACGACTTCTCGTCCCAGTTCGTCGGCAAGGTGGTCGGCCTCCGCAGCAACGCGGTGTTCAAGCTCGACCCGTCGAACTTCAACGCGGGCACCTACACCCCCGGCACCAAGCTGACCTTCAGCGCCGGCAAGTGGCAGGTCGCCGTTGCGACCAACCAGATCATCGGTGAGGTCCTCCAGGACAACACCGCCACCGACGGCACCATCGTCGTCATGTACACCGGCGGCGACGCCGCGGCCCTCTAACCCCTGGGTCAAGGAGAACCAACGAAAATGTCGGCAGCATACAAGACCCAGACACAGCAGGTTTCTGCTCAGTTCATCAACTCGAACTTCGTCCGCAAGGTCGAGGACGGGCGGACGAAGGAAGCAGAGGCCGAGGGCACCGCGTTCATCCGCCAGAAGCTCCGCCAGGAGTCCTTCGCGCGCGAGATCATCGAGCCCGTGATGCTCGCGGACGACGAGATCGACCGCGACGAGAACACGGACCAGCCCAAGAAGATCGTCGAGAAGGAGCCCGACTCCGTCGCCACGTTCGTGCCGTTCAACGGCACGGCGCCGCGCACGTGGTTCCGCGGCAAGCGCTTCTCGGTCTTCTTCGGCAAGACCGAGTCGCAGCGCTTCACCAAGAACAAGTTCGAGCTGATGACGTACCAGAACGACATCCGCAAGATCTTGTCCGACAACTCGGTGAAGGACATGGCGGACCAGGAAGACCAGAAGTTCCTGGACACCATCAACGCGATCATCAACCTCGCGCTCGCCACGCAGCGGTCGCTCGCCGGCGCGTTCAACTCGAGCGCGTTCAAGGTCGGCTTCCAGTCGCTCGTGAACCGTCGCCAGCCCATCGGCAAGATGCTGATGTCGAAGTCGACGTACTACGAAGCCCTCGACCTGCCGGCCACCAGCGTCGGCAACGACGTGGCGTCGCGCCACTACGACCTCGGCATCGAGGCCGAGGAGAAGCTGTGGGGCATCCCGGTCGTCTCGACGATCAAGCGCGAGATCGTCGACGACGTCGCCGGCGCCACCCGCCGCTCGGTGTACGTGTTCGCGCCGCAGAACTACCTCGGCGTGTTCTTCCTGTTGCAGGACGCGACCCTGTACATCAAGCAGGAGGCCGACATCATCGAGTTCTGGAGCTACGCGGCTCCGGGCATCGGTATCGGCAACACGCTCTCGATGCACCGCATCGACTTCCCGTTCGCCTGATCCCCTGATCAGCTTCGGGTAGGCTAAGGCCTCCTTCCTCCCCTTGCTTGGGGACCCAGGAAGGAGGCCTTCGTCGTTCATACAAGGAGACCACATGCCGAACCATCGCATCACGAACAAGCAGGGCAGCAACATGACGCTCGCGCCTCTCCTCGACGTCGAGGGCAACGCTCTCGTCCTGGCGCCCAAAGGCACCAAGGGTGACGAGAAGGAGATCGACGCCGAGACAGCGGAGAACGAGATCGTCACGCGCATGAAGACCGCGGGCTGGGTCGACGTGCGTCCGCTGCACCATCAGCCGGCGCAGCACGCGCCCGAGCCGCCGCCCGCGCCGGAGCCCGAGCCCAAGGCCGAGGCGCTGCCTCCCCCGCCGCCCGCGCCGGAGCCCGAGCCAGCCGCGCCGTTCGAGACCACGCTTCCGACGGAGACCTCGACGTCCTCAGAGACCTCGACGCCGCCGGCCAAGCCCAAGCGCCGGTAGCCTACAATATAGGCACCCATGGCTGCCTCGACCTTCGCGGTCACCCCGCGTCTCGCATCCACCGCCGCGACGGCTATCCAGCAGCGGATCACCGCCGGCGGACACTTCGACGGGACGCTTCCGCAGGACAGCGGCCATCGCGCGGACAGCCCGCTCTACCAGCCGGGCAACAGCATCTACAAGTACGCGGCGGCAGCGGCCGGCGGCTTGTTCTTCTGGAAGAACGCGGAGCCGCTTGTGCTCAGTCAGATCCACCTGGACCTGGGCGCGGCGTCCGACGTTTCGATCAAGCTCGTCAACCTCGACCCGGCACACATCGACGACGATCTGCCGACGGTCCTCTCAGGCGAGTCGATGCTCATCGAGCAAGCCACGGGCGTCACGTTCATGGCGCTCGACGAGTCGAAGCTCAAGACGATCCTGCTGCCCTACCAAGGCATCCAGATCATCTCGACCGCGAATGCGGCGGCGCAAATCGCTCAAGTGCTCGCAAGTCTCGAGCGGACGTACGTGCGCTGATGCCGATCACCGGCACCCCCGTGACTCCCACTGTGGTCAGCAAAGACCAAGTGCGGATGTTCATGCGTGACAAGGCAGAGAACAACATCCTGCTCGACGACGTTCAGTTCACGGACGCAGAACTGAATGCGGCCCTCGAGATGACCGTCAGCGCGTTCAACACGGTCACGCCGCAGACGAACTTCACACCACAGTCGTTCCCCACACACCTGCGCTACCTCCTGCTCGTTGGTACGGTCCGTTATCTGCTCATGAGCGAGTCGTTCATGCAGGTGCGCAACCAGGCGACGGTGCAGGACGGTGACATCGCGCCGATCGGTATTTCCGATAAGGCTGCGCTCTATGCACAGCTCGCCAAGCAGCTCAAGGACGAATGGGATGAGCTGACGCGCGGTGTGAAGACGCAGAACAACATGGAGAGCGGATACAACACGCTCGGGTCGGGCTATCGCAACACGTCGAGGTTCAACCACTCGTGACGTTGCGCATGGCGTACGATGCGGGCGTGCGCGCAGCTGTCGCGAAGTTCGCGAACGCGATGGGCGCGGAGGCCGGCGTGCAACCGAAGGGCGACGAGGTCAGCCACGGCACCGAACGGATCCAGTACGCCAAGCGCGACACGCCAGGCGACGGCGGACCCGCCTCCGACGCGAGCGCCGCGCGCGCCAACATGCCGGACTGGCTGTGGGATGCCTTCACGACCTACGACCAGATCGCGCCGGGACGCGCCGACGGTTCGTACGGGCAAGAAGTCATCGGCTGATCGCCTATACTTAGGCCATGTCGAACACGCACCTCAAGACCGCCCACGAGTACGGCGTCCAGAAGGCTCTCGAGCAGGTGGGCTACAAGTCTGCCGAGGAAGTCCGCAAGGACGCAGAGGCGCTCGGCCTGATCGAAGCGCCGAAGACCGCCGCCGCCAATCCGCTCGACGCGCTGTTCCGCTCGCTGCAGAAGTAGCTGCTCGCCGGACTCCCCATGGACGGCTTGCTTCGACGCATGACGAAGGAGGGCGCGCGTGATGCGCTCGCCGCCTTCGGCTTGTCCGGACAGCCCGGCCCTGGGTCCGTCGGAATCAAGGGCCCCGAGTCAGCTACCAAGCTGCCGCCGCCCGCGAAGATGCCGCTGCCCGCCGTACCGTCGACGGCGATCCCGCCCGCCGAGACCTCGCCCACCAAGATGCTCGGCGCAGCAGCTCCCAAGGTCGCCTTCAACGTCGGCATGGGTGCGTCGACATCGAGTGACGGCACCGGCGCGCAGGCAGGTGAGCCCGTCGATACAGCGCGGCGTCGGCGCAGCATCATCGACCGAGCCTTCCAGCGCAACGAAGACGACTACGCTTCGTCATCGATGCCCCTACCGGGGGATGTGGTCTCGCCATGATCCTCGAGATGGCGTTCGCCAACGGGCAGCTCGCGGCGCTGCAACGACACAAGCTCGCCTGGCCGGCACCGACGAACCCGACGGTCTCGAACAGTGCGGTGCTGCGTTCGACGAATCCGTCGCCGATGCCGCCCGAAGCACAGCAGGCGCTACAACCTCCAACGACGCCACACCAGCTCGCGCAGATCTTCGACGCGCACGAGCAGGGCAAGACGCGTACGGAGCCGCGCCGCAAACTCTCCGCGGACATCTGCACGACGTGCCGCAAGGAGAAGCACTACGGTCCATGCGCGACGCCGCGTAAGATTCCGACCAAGGCGGCGGACTTCAACATGGGCATGCGTGGCGACGATCCGTCGACCGGCAACAACCCGTCGACCAGCCCGCACTACCATTCGGCGACGACGGCCGACTCGTCGCTCGCCCGCGCGCGTGATGGACGTCCTGCAGACGAGCAGGCGGGTTCGGCGTTCGCAGATCTCTACCGCCACCTCGGCATCTCGAACGCAGCGGACGAGCCCGGTCGCATGACGGGCGGACTCAACAAGGTCGCGGACGCGGAGCGCGCGCGCCGCCACGCGATCTTGTTCAAGATGTTCGGCATCGACCTCAGCAAGAAGGCCAACTGGCAGATGTGGGGCACGGACGGCCACTCGCAGCACGAGGATCGCGGCCCGTCGCCGAACCCGTACGAAGAGCGCCGCACGCGCAAGGGACCGCCTGTCGGCTGGGGCCCCGAAGGCGAGCAACGCATCGACCGTATGTTCCGCGAGTTCGACAACCCCGTCGACAGCACCAACGTCGGAGGCGGCTTCGGGGATCCCCAGCCCGGGCCGGCGGTCCTTGGCTGAAGTTCACATCACGCGAACGACGGCACTCTTTCCGTCCGCGGTGTTCATCCAGTGGGATGTGCACTCCGAAGAGTCGGGCTCGTTCTTCGTGGACATCGCACGCTCCCAAGGCCCGGACGGACCGTGGGAAACGATCGCGACGGGTCTTCGCGACGCGTATCACTTCCTCGACAACCAGTTCAATCTGCCGCCTGCCAACCCGCAGAGCCCCGGGCGTGAAGGCGTCAACCTCTTCTCGCTCGCACGCGCCATCTACTACCGGGTCACGGTAGTCCCGCCGTCGGGATCTGCACACGCGTTCGAAAGTCATCCCGAGCCTGTCGAACCAGGCCTCGATACACGCACGCGCCTATTCAAGCGCAAGATCCTCCACGATCAGGCGGTCGGCTACAAACGCCTCAACGGCGTGCCTCTCGTCGTGCTCAAGCGGAAGCGTTGGGGAGACCGCTGCCCAGAATGCTACGACCCCGTGACCAAAGAAGCGACGCTGGAGCACTGTCTGGCGTGCTTCGGCACTTCGTTCCTCGGCGGCTACTGGGCGCCGACACTCATTCGCGGACGTCGCGAAGCTGCAACGGTCGAATCACAAGTCACGGCGCACGGCGATAGCGATGTCAAGCTGGCGGACTTCAACATCCTCGACTATCCGCTCGTCGAGTACAAAGACATCATCGTCGACCTCGTACGAAACGACCGCTATCAAGTTCAACGAGTCCACCACACTGAACTGAAGAGCGTCACCGTACATCAAAAGCTCACGACGTCTCTACTAGGACGTAATGCGGTCGAATACAAGCTGCTGGTCGACCCGTCTTCGACACCGCCGCTCTACTGACATGAGCAACAACCCGACATACGTACCGGACCCCAAGAACCAGCCGTCGCCCGAACAGGCACAGCCTGTGAGTCTGCGTCCTGGTTCTAAGCTGGCCGTACTCGGTGTGTTTGTCGAAATCATCCGTAAGCGATTCTCTATCGAGACAGTAAACGGTGACTTTCAGTGGCTTTGGAATGAGGACATCAAGCTAACGAAGCTTGCTGTCGAAAGCGCTTTCAACGAAGACAAGACGCACCGAAACTTCCGTCCTGCCGTGTACGTCGACTGCGACGATCAAACGATGGGGCGTGTCGTCATCGGTGACCGTGCAGGCCACAACTTCAAGACGGGGCTCGAGGGCTTCTGGAACTTGCAGTCGGTGCCTATCCTGATCGAGTGCGTCGCAGCCAAGCGCGCGGAGAGCGCAGCGCTGGGTGATGTCGTAGGTGTCTTCCTGCACGCGTCGAGCGACCTCATCCAAGCCAAGTTCGGCTTCCACGACATGACGCCGATGACGGTGGGACGCACACAACCGTCGCCACGTGACAAAGATCAGTGGATCACGTCGGTGACCTTCGTCGTGCAGTTCCCACTGCGCTGGACGAATGCACCGACGGCGCCGCTTCTTCAAGAGATCGAGATGCAGATCAAAGCGAGCGGCGCGGACTCCGCCACCGAGTACTTCGAAACCATCGCTCTCAACTGGCGGCGCTGAATTGGGGCGGGCCCGACGGAACGCCTATAATTTCCGCAACCCTATGGACGCGGAGATCTAAGCCATGGCCATTCGCCCTGTCGTTCTCGTCTACCAGGATCTGGCCACGCCGACGGTCACTCCAACGTCCCCGGATCTGAACTGCCTTGTGGTGGGCCCGGCCTACCACATCCAGGACTACTTCGAACCCGGCACCACCGACTACGCCGACAAGGCCGACATCCAGGTGTCGACGCCCTACGGCGCGCTCGAAAGTGACCCTGCGGCTGCAACGCCTGTGGGGCCCGGCTACATCGTGGTCGCGGAGCCGCCCAACAACGAAGTGGGCGCGCTTCTCGACGGTGACAGCGTCGAGATCTACTTCGACCTCGCGCGTGCGATCATCCAGAGCGGCACGGGCGTTACGGGCGTCACGACGACCACCGGAGCGCCGAACGTCATCACGGGTCCGGGCGGCAGCAACTGGAACACCGGCAACACGAAGGTGGCGGCGGGCGACCGCATCGGCATCAAGGATGCCAGCAACGTCATCATCTGGCGCACGGTCGCTTCGGTGGTCTCCGACACCCAGCTGACGGTCACCTCGGATGTCACGGGCGGCACCTTTACCCCGGGCGCGAGCCAGACCTACCGCATCGAGCGCCAGGTCAACGATGTACTGATCGATGCATCGTACGTCAGCACCAACGGCAACATCGTCTCGATCGCGGGTGGTGTGCAGATCCCTGTCACGGGACAGGGCAACCACGTCGTGTCGTACGCCGTGGTGTACGAGCAGTATCGTTCGCTGCGCCAGGACCTCGTCGATCTCGACACGATCGAATCGCAGGACGAGATCCTGTCCAAGATCGGCCGCATCGATGCGCGGAACCCGCTCGCGGCGGGCGCCTTCGTTGCCCTCCAGAACACCACGTCTGTCGTGCAGTTCATCGGAGTCCTGTCCGATGACCTCCAGGGACATGTCGACGTGCGCGATCACATCTCGGCGCGCCCCGACGTGTACGCCATCATCCCGCTGACGACCGATGTGTCGATCTTCGCGATGTGGAACGCGGACTGCCTCGGCCTCGCGCTCCCCGACAACGTGCGCGGTCGTCCGCAGCGATTCCGTGTCGTCATCGGCAACGGAACGCTACCGGTCACCAAGACAATCATCCAGCCGTCCGCGACCGGTCAGTCGCTGCAACTGACCGGCACGGCGCCGACCGAGATCACGAGCATCGATCTGACGGGCGTCGCCAGCCTCATCACCAACGGCGTCATCCCGGGCGACATCTTGCGCGTGACGGTGACGAGCGCGGCGGGTGTGGTCGCGCTCGGCGACTACCCCATCGCAGCCGTCGAGACGGCGAGCAAGCTCGAGGTCAACACGTCCTCGCCGTTCGCGAGCGCGGGTTCGTGTGACATCACGTGCGCGATCTACGAGGCGGACGGCGTCACCGTGCGCGTCGCGTCGGCACCGCTGGTCGGTGTCGTCACGGCCGCCGGTGACGACCTGTACCTCATCCTCAAGGACCCGAGCGGTACGTTCGTCGCGAGCGGCGTCGCCGCGGGTGACCTCCTCAAGATCCCCACGGACCCGAACGCTACGATCACGACGTCCAGCGTATTCACCACGCTCGTCGTCGAAGCGGTGCTCAGCGACCAGCGTCTGCGAGTCGTCAACAACGGCCCGGACAGCTCGACGGTCATGAACGAGCTGCCGCACGGCGTGAAGCGCATCGGCGGTGCGCTCGTCGGCCTGACGACGATCAACTACGAGGTCGTCCGCACGCTGTCGAAGAGCCAGCAGGTGACCGAGCTGATCGCGGTCGCGCAGTCGTTCAACTCCAGCCGCACGATCCTCGTGTGGCCGGACAAGTGCGATGTCGCCGGGGTCACCGGCGGCACGCGCCAGCCCGGCTTCTACCTCGCGGCCGCGGTCGGCGGCATGACCGCGGGCCTTCCGTCGCAGCAGGGCTTCACGAACCTCGGCATCGCCGGCGTGTCGCAGATCTACGACTCGAACACGTATTTCACCGACACGCAGCTCACCGACCTGTCGAACGGCGGCTGGTACGTGTTCGCGCAGCAGACGCCCACGTCGCTGCCGTACACGATCCACCAGCTCACCACGAACCCGTCGACGCTCGAGAGCGGTGAGTACTCGGTCGTCAAGAACTTCGACTTCGTGTCGCTGTTCTTCGTCGACATCCTCGAGGAGTTCCTCGGTCAGTACAACGTTACGGCCGAAACGCTGACGCTCATCCAGGGTGCGCTGAACACCGGCGGCGATCTTCTGAAGCTGCGCACGATCGCCAAGATCGGCGCACCGCTGACGTCGTTCTCCATCACGAGCATCGCGGTGGCACCAACGTCCGGCGATCGCGTGCTCGTTTACCTCGCGATCGGCCTGCCGAAGCCGCTCAACGTCATCGAACTACACCTCGTCGCCTGATCAAGGAGCGTCATGTCGGACCTGATGGACAGGATCATCGCGGACCTCGTGGAGGGCGCACGGCGTTCCGAAGGCTTCATGCGTGGCGGACGTGCGGACGTCGTGGTCGCGCGCGAGAACCGCGGCCGCGAAGAGAAGCTTGCGATGGACGCGTCCACCCTCCTGAGCGCGATGCCGCTCCTCGGTCCTCAGTTGGCCGGGCTGAACGCCGCCGCGCGCGACAACAGCATGGGGTCTGGCGTTGCGACCGGCATGGGTGCGGGACTCGGGCAGCTCGGCGGCGCGGCTGCGGGGCACGCGCTCGGCGGCATGGCCGACAACGACACGCTCCAGCTTCTCGCGACGCTGCTCGGCGGCATGGGCGGCGGCGCGCTCGGCGGGGCAGCAGGTCGCGGCCTGAGCCGACACATCCAAGGCGAGGATGGCGGAGAGAAGAAGGGCGCGCTGTTCGGCGGCGCGGGCGGGCTCATCCCGCCTGCAGCCGCAGCGGCCTCGATGCTCAGCGGCGGAGGCGCCGCGGTTCGTCCGAAGCAACCCGCCAGCCCGCCGCCGCTGCCTCAGGCGGCGCTCAACCGCATGCACGCGTCCTCGCCGTTCGCTGCCGGTCCGAAGCTCGGACAGAGCTACAACGACGGCATGAAGGCGGCGTGTTCGGCGTTCGGTGTGAAGGAAGCGTTCCTTCCGATGCTCGGCGCCGTCGCGGGTCCAATGCTCGCACGTGCAGGTATGGGTGCACTCGGGCGCGGTGTTGCTGGCAAGACGCTCGGCGGCATCGCGGGCAAGGTGGCGCCGCGCATCGCCGGCGGTCTCGGCGGTGCAGCGTTCGATCAAGCGGCGAGCATGGCCGGCGGAGCGCTCGGTCAGAAGATGATGCCGCAGCAACAGCAGCCGCCGGGCATGTGATGATCAAGCAGGCTTTCCAAGACGGAGTTATCGCTGCCTCGAAGCACTTCGGGGTCCGCGAAGCGTCCGTCATGGATCTGCTCCTTGGGATCGGAACCCCCATGGTCGCGCGCGCCGGTCTCAACACGCTGGCCCCCAAGCTCATGCCGTCAATCGAACGGGGCCTCGAAGTTCCGTTCCGCGGCCTCAAGAACATGGGTGCAGGCGCGATGCGTGCGCTCCGTGGTCCATCATCGCCGGCAGAAGCGCTCGCCCACGGTCTTTCGAGTGCACCTGCGCCAACGGCACCGATTCGTGACCCAGGCGCGTTCATCGAACACATGTCGCGAGGTCCGCGATGAGCGTCGAACGCTTCCTGATCAAGACGGCCAGTCTCGCGTCGATCTTGCCCGCGGCCGCGGGCGCGCCGCTCGGTGCGCTCGGTGGACGTGCGCTCGCGCAGCGTTTCAACATCTCGCCCGAGACGGCGACCATGCTCGGCGGCATCACCGGCGCGACGCTCGGCGGCCTCGTCAAAGAGAAGGTCGAAGAGGCGCAGGACACCAAGGACGCGATGCCGCCGGGTGCGCCGTACGCTCTCGACGCAACCTCGGCAGAGATCCCGCCGTGGGCGCTACAAGGCGCACGACTGCTGCAGCCCGCGATGAAGCAGGCGGGTCACTTCGGCGACATCATCGGCGGCGACCTCGGCGGTCTCGCGTGGCCCGTCGCCACCGGTCTCAAGAACCAGGCGCCTGCAGGCGACATCATGCGCGATGTCGCGGGGCAAGGCCTGGGCACGCTGGGTGGCGGCCTTGTCGGACACGCGGCCGGCGGGCTCATCAACAAGGCGGTCGGCCACGAAGTCGTTGGTCCCCTCGGTGTTCCTCTTTCAGCCCTTCTCGCTGGTCTCGGCGCTACAATCGGTAACGTCAAAGGCCTTGAACTCGCACGACGGTAAGGAGCAGCTATGGCGCTCGGAGTAGTCAAGAATTTCGACACCTGGAAGTTCCAGGAAAGCTACGTCGAGCGCGTGATGGACAACGCGGCGTACACCGCGGCCCATCCCGACGACACCCTCGTGATGGCAGGTCCCGCGCGCAAGCACGGCCTCAAGGAAGGCGGCGCAGCATCGCTGCTCGCCATCGGCATGCTGCAGGCCGTGAACTTCACGCAGACCAAGCCGACCCAGCCGATGATGGCGATCGGCTCGGGCCGCTCGTTCTACGTCAGCGGCAAGGCGCAGACGCAGTGGACGATGGGCCGTCTCTTCGTGAACGGCCGCAACCTGCTGCGCGTCCTCTACCACAACGCGGTTGCAGGCGGCATCGACCCCTCGCAATTCGACGACGTCGCAACGGACACCAACCCGATCGGCAAGAAGTACTTCATCAACCTCGACAGCGAGCTGTTCCTGATCCCGTTCGGAATGGGCGCGGTGTTCCGCGACAAGACGCACGGATTCTGCGGCGGCTTCTACGGCGAGCTGATGATGATCAGCAGCTACGCGATCGGCTGGAACGCGGGACAGAACCTCGTGCTCGAGAACGTCTCGGGCATGGCGGACCGACTCCTGCCGTTCGGAGCGGACTCGCCGGCGGGCATCAAGCCGCACGCCACGGGCGACGGCATCACCGCGACCAGCATCGATGCGGTGCTCAACTTCATCGACGGCACGTTCCTCCCCAACGGCGACGTCGACGAGAGCCTCACCTCCCCGGGCGTCACGGACGCGTAGGAGTTGTTGTGAAAGCAGTCCAAGTCCTCCTGATGTTCGCCGTCCTGCTCTTCAGCATGGGCGCAGGCGGCGACGCAGACGGGTCGAGCGTACTCGCGATCATTCGCGAGTTCGGCTTCCCGGTCTTCGTTGCGCTGTGGTTCATGTGGCGCGTGGAGAAGAGGATGGACCGCTTTACCGAGGTGGTACAGAACCTGCTTACTACGGTGACTATCATGGCGAAGACCATCGACGGCTTGCCTGCAACGCGCACAAGCCGCACGTCTTCACAACACCCACCGGAGGCAGCATGATCAGCTGGATCATCACGGGCATCCTGGCCCTCGCGGTTGTACGGATCGTGTGGGTCGAAGTGAAGTGCGGCCGTAAGTTCAAGGGAAACCTGAACTCGACCAACGAACAGATCGAGTCGATCAAGAAGAGCGTGACCGAGACGTATCGCGCCAAGTACGGTCGCGACCCCACCGGGACGTTCGAGACGGTCGACATGCCAGGCCGGGTCGCGAAGAGGTCATGAAGCTGGCGTTGATCATCACGTCGGGCGTGCTCACGCTCGCGTGGCTGCCTCTCGCCGTTCGTTTCAACCGCGGCTGGAAAACGCGCAGAAACCCCGTCAGCCTCGCAATCTGTGCGGCCATTCTGCTGTTCGCGTACATGAACATCATGTTCGCGCTCGCGGTCTCGGACGTGACCACCTGGCGCTTCTTCTCGATCGCAACACACGCCTTCGAGGCGGTCGTGGTGATCAACTTCTACGTGGCGTTCCGCTGGTCGGACAAGAAGTTCGAGAACCAGCGTCGCGAGTACACCATCCCGCCGATGAACTCCACGAGCACGCCACGACGCTCGTGATACGGTCGATCGATGGACCCACTGCGGCCATGGCGTGGAGCGGCAAACATCGGCGCAGCGGCGCTCGCGCGTGGCGCCCCGCAAGACGACACCCCGCCGCTCTACGAACTCGCTGACGTCCTCGCCTACAACTCAGCGACGCATACCGCGGTACTGCGCACGCACAGCGGACGTCCGCTGAAGGACGTCCCGCAGATCAAGGCGACCGTGGGTGGCTACGACCACCTGCCGACGGGCACCACCGTCGTCGTGTTCTACGGCCTGGGCTTCCCTACCATCATGGGATGCATCGACCTCGTTGGACAGGCGCAGTCGGCGATCCCTGCGCCGTCGCTGACCAGCGTCGAAGGTGTTGGTGACTCCGACCCGACGCAAGCGACGCAGGGCTCCAACAACTACAAACCGCCGGGCGCGCCGACCGACATGACCCAGGGAGACTGGGCGCAGGTCGGAACGCTCGGCAACCACGTCGCCGTGCTCGAGGGCGGCGTGTCATCGATGGGCAGTCCCGCTGCGTTGATCCAGACGCTGGCGACGTCCGGCACGCTTCGCGCGGTCGCACGGCGCATCCAGCAGTTCACCGACTTCGGCCAGATGAAGATCGAGAACGACCAAGGCAAGACGTCGTTCATCCTGCGCGCCGGCTCGAACCAGACCACGCAGACCGGCCTCGACGAACAGCACTGGACGATCCGCCTGGACCTCGGTGCAGCAGGTGATGTTCTCGACTTCAACATCACCGAGCCCGAAGGCAAGTTGCTCTTCCGCCTTCACGCGGGCTCGGACGGACGGGTGCAGATCTACGGGGACGGCGGCGTCGACCTGTCGTCAGGCCCGAGCGGTACCGGACAGATGCATCACGACATCGTCGGCAACCACACGACGGACGTCTCGGGCGACTCGGCGCGAACCGTCGGGGGAAATGATTCCGTCGCTATCGATGGGTCATCGACAACGTCCGTCGGCGGCAACAACACACGCTCGACAAACGGTGACAGCACTGAATTCGTGGGCGGCGATCGCGACGTCGGCGTCGGCGGCGACGAGACGCACATCACGGCAGGCACGCGCGCAACAAAGATCGGCGGTAACGAGGACCTGTCCGTCGACGGGTACGCGACATCTGCGGCGCGGATGACCAACACGGTCGAAGGCGTCCAGGTGAAGCTCGGCAAGAACGCACGCGAGCCGAACATCAAGGGCCAGTCCTTCCAGGCTTCGGTGATGTCGCAGATCGCTGCGGCAGGGTCAGCACTGCAGTCAGGAGGCGCGGCGGCGTCGATCTCAATCGCACCAGACTCCTTCACAGGCACGCCCACGAGTGCAACGGTTGGAACTGTTGCTGCGATTGCGACGCTTCTGACGTCTGTGGGAGCTTTGCTTTCGGCGGCTGCGAGCGCCTTCCCATCGACGCTATCCGTCAAGGTGAAGACTGAATGAAGCCGACACCGTCGCAGTGGAGTCCCAGCCCTGCCATGGGAGCGGTTGTTGCGCGTCTCGTGGAGCTGTACGCACGTGCGTTGCGTGTAGACGCTGCCCGCAAGGCGCAGCGTATGGAACGCTTTACTAAACTCGTCGAAGGAACACGTACGAAATGACGGCGTGGAACACCATCGATCCGAACCAGCTGCTCCCGGATCCTCTGGTCAATGCGATCAATGTACTGACCGGCGTCATCACAGGCGCACTCGAGGATGCTGAAGACGCGCTGTCCCTGCCGTCTATACCGTCCCTACCGTCCCTGCCGAGCGCGGCCTCTGTCGTCATCAACACCATCCTCGACACGATTCAGGCAATGTTGAAGGGCGGCAAAATCCACACGCTCGTCATCCCTATCGTAAAGACGATACCGCGTCAGCCAGCGCCCGCTCTTCCGCCCACGCTCGACGACCTGCAGAACGCCTTGGCCGTAACGCTAGGCCCGTCAGACACCGTGGCCGCAGACGCGTACGCCAACATGGTCAAAAAGACAGGCGGCAATGCGGGGTTCTACAGCGCATTCGCAGAGTCCTTGATGGATCCGGCGGACCCTAACCGTCCGCAGTACGACCATCAAACGGACGCTGTGGCAATGGCTGTATTGCTCGTCGGGTCGGCCAGCTATTCATCGATCACATCCGCCGCGTCCATGCTCGACCAGCTGACATTGCCACGCGGAGGTAATGGCACTGCCGCACGCACCGTCCCTATCCCGCAGAACATGCACGCACGCGTGGTCGGCTCTTCAGTTGCCCCGAACGTAGGCGTACGTCTCGACTGGGATGTACCGCAGACAACGTACTCGTCTCCGTACTTCCCGGGCGTATCCACATCCATCAACCGATACGCCATCATTCGATCTACCGACGCAAAGGCACAGAGCGCCCGTTCGGTTCTCGACTTCTTTCCGACACAAGCGCTGACCGAAGGGATGACCAACGGCAAACACAAGGTCATCTCCGTCGGAAGTGGACGCGGCGCTGCGTTCCTCGATTCGGACGAATCGCTCAAGCCAGGCGTTCCGGTCTACTACTGCGTCGCCTGGGAGACTGTCACCACCGAAAACGGATCGTCCGCCACCTTGCCGTTCGACCGCGTCTCGAACGTCGTGAAGGTCGAAGTCAAATCGCCTCCACCTTCGCAGACGGGGAAATCGCCGGACTGGGTCGCTACCGGCTCTGCGATCGAGGCGTTCCCGCCGCTCGCGCGCACTGCGCAGATACTGATCGAAGAGACGCGGGTCCTTCTCGCGTCCTCCGGCACGTCGCCGAAGTCGCGCCTGGCAGACGCGTCCAAGCTCACATCGAGCGCGTCCGCGCGCCTCTCAGCCCGTGCGACCGAGCTGCTCAACGACGTCAAACAACTTTCAACGGCCCTCTCACGTCCAATCCCCAGCCTGCACGTGACAACGATGTCGAGTGCGACCGGCGGCAATGCCTTCCTGATGAAGGAACTCGCCAAGCGCCTGGGGGACACATCGGACTCGTCGCGGCCACCGTTCGACAACGGCGAGTACGTGTGCGGCGTGTGCTTCGTAGCCGGCGCGCCGCGTCTTGCCGACCTGGCTGCAACGATCGCGTTCTTCGATGCGCTGTTCGGTCCCGCAGACGCCGATAACCCGCTCATGGGACTGCTGGAAGCGATCGACACCTCCGTGACACAGGCGGAAGCAGCCGTGTTCGGCCCCGACATGCAGCCACTGCCGCCCGGTACCGTCGTCGACCCGCTCACAGGCAAAGCACCGGCGCCCAGCACACCCGTGACCGCGAACACCGGCACGCCTGTGGCGACCGACTCGCCCGACAACCCGAACGCCGGCGACACCAACGTCACGCCGACGTCGGAACTGTGTTGAAAAACGCGCTTATCCTATAATCCTGCGTGCCCAAGATCCGCGAGTACGCGTGCGAGTGCGGGGAACGTTTCGAGCACATGCACATGCCGGAAAACGAGGTGGCGATGTGCCCCGAGTGCCGGCGTGTAGCGACCGAGGATGATGAAATCCTCGGCGGCAAACCGTTCCACGTCATCGTCCCGATGCACCGCTCGTCCTTGAAGAACAAGGCGGGCTACGTGCACACACACGGTGATCGTCCCGCGGAGAAGGGCTCCGTCGCCGTTCCAAGTAACAAGGGAGACTTCTGATGCAGGACCAGATCGAAACCATCGGCATGTTGCTCGTAAAGGGAGTCTTGCTCCCGATCGTCGGCCTCGCCATCACCGCGGCCTCGCTCTACCTGCCTGTGTGGATCAAGTCGAAGGTGAAGAACGAGAGCGTCGGGGGTGTGCTCGAACGCCTGACCGCGCTCGCCTTCACGGTCGTGTCCGAGGTCCAGCAGACCGTCGTGTCCGGGCTCGGCGACAAGGCGACCAAGGAGGAGCTGCTCAAGGCCCGCGATCTCGCGCTCGCGAACCTCAAGACGCACCTCGGCCCGAAGGGAATCAAGGAGCTGATGTCAGTGCTCGGCATCAAGACGAGCGACGCCGTGGACAAGATGCTCATCACGTTCATCGAGTCCGCCGTCCACAACCTCAAGGCGGCGGCGCCGCCCGAAGGCACCGCTATCGCGGTGGCGAACGCAACCACCACTGAGGAGACCAAGTCATGAAGAGCATCGTCCTGTTCGCCGTTCTCGTCCTCTGTACGCAGACCGCGTGCCCGCCGGGGCCCAACCCCGTCGGACCTGCGATCAACGCCGTCGTCGACTGCCTCGGGCAGAACCGTCCGCAGATCGACAACCTCGTGAACGAGTTCAAGGGGCCGATCCTCGGGGGCGGCTCGATCAACTGGACCGACGTGAAGCTGCGTGCCACGCAGGCCGGCAAGGATGTCGGCGGCTGCTTCATCATGGAGCTGACGCAGTGGTTCCTCAGCGGCACGCGCGCGACGCCCGACCAGGCAAAGGCAGCGCGTGAGGCGGCGGATTCGTTCCGTGCCACGACAGGCGAAGGCGCCACCTACTCCACCGTCTGCGTGCGAGAAGACGGCACCAAGCAGGCGTGTAAGCTGTGACGCTTCGGATCGGCAAGACCGGCGCGGTCCCTTCGAAGCACGATCCGCGCACCGTCACGTACGCGGCGATCCACAAGGCCCTCGCTATCGCCGATCCTCGTCGCACGCCGCCGTACTTCGTCGACACACGTCCACGCAACGCGCGCTGGGACATCAACGGCAACGACCGCTACGGTTGTTGTACGTTCGCCGGCATCGTTCGCATCATGCAGAACAACGCCGCGCGCAAGGGCAAGACGCTCGACATCACGGACGAGGACGTCATCAAGGCGTACCTCGACAGTACGGGCGGTGCCGACACGGGACAGATGCCGATCAACGCGCTGAACTACATGCGCGCAATCGGCATCAAAGGGCACAAGGTCCTCGCATACGCACGTGTCGGCGACCACGACGTGTACGAACGTCAGAGCGCTCTCGCTACGTTCGGCTCGCTCTACGTCGCTGCAGGCCTGCCCGCGCGCCTCGACGAGGATCGGGACCTTCGCTGGGAGCTGACGCCGAAGGACAAGCGGACCGCGAACGACGAGCCCCGTTCGCTCGGCGGCCACGCCTACCCGATCTTCGGCTTCCAGCGCGGTGAAGAGTTCTCCGTGCCGTGGGACCAGGAGGTCATCGAAGAGGCCGCCTGGACCGACTACTACCGCGAGGAGACCTGGGTGTTCGTCGACAACCAGGAGACGGACCAGCTCCTGCTGGGCGTCATGTTCGCGCAGCTCGCCGCCATCAAGGAGACCGCATGATCCTCCGTCCTGGTGACTCAGGTACCGACGTCGAAGTGCTTCAGCTCAAGCTGAAGGCGGCGGGCTACGACCCCGGTGATGTCGACGGGGATTACGGCAAGCGAACCGCCGCCGCCGTGCTCGCATTCCAGATGGACCGCCCCGACGTCGATGACGACGGAGTCGCGGGCCCGCAGACGCTCGGCGCACTCGACGCGGCGATCGCGAAGCGCCAGTCGGCGAAGGACGCGGCGAGCGTCCCTTCGTCGATCGTGTACTGCAACGACGGGACGTGGAACTCGTTCCTCGCGCTCGTCAAATCGATCACCGACAAGCCCGTGCGCTACGGTCCGGGACGCGGACTGTGGGTCCAGGGCAAGTTCGTCATCACCTACGGCGCGGGAAAGATGGGCGGCACGATCCGCGAGTGGCCGAACGTCCTCAACAGGACGTACCCGGCGTTCCACTGCACATCGTGGTGCAATTTCTTCATGTCGTGGCTGTGTCGCCGCAACGAAGACTTCACGCACGCAGGCAACATCCCGTCGCTGTTCGACCTGCTCGAGAAATCGCCCGACCTTCACCAGAACCCAGGTGCAGGCCCCTGGCGCGGCTTCGGCGACGTCTGCTATCGCATCCCACCCGACGGCTCCGGCAGCAAGCGCCTCGGCATCTCCAACGTGGTCGACATGCGCGAGCTGTACGAGCGCCGAGACACGCTGCCGTCGTTCGTCGTGTGGGGGCAGTCGACGAAGACCTCGTCCGGCTGGAACTGGTGGCACCACACCGGCGTGCTCGCCGTGCGCGACCACCGGCTGTACCGCATCGCAGCGGACGGTTCCCGCAGTCCGTCCGGCTACTCGGCAACGCCAATGCGGTGGCTCGAGATCACACCGCAGAACCTGGACCAGTTCAAGAACGTGGCCCTGCGCCCGTACGGCGTCAGCACCAAGGACGGCTCGTACGGCGACCAGAACCGTCCGATCGCGGCCGTCGACTTCGAAGCGTAGTTCCGCGCGAATTCACTATAATTTCTGCATGGCGCAGAACCTGACCGTCGCCGGCGCGGCGTCCATTCCTCTCGAGGACGGCGGTACCGTCGCCCCGATCGACCTGGCTGCGGTGCTTCCGTTCGTGTCGCGTGCGGACTACGTGCGCGCGTACTCCGCCGCCGTCGTCGACGATCCGGTCGACTTCGGCACGCTGACCGTGCCCGGAGCAAAGGGCATCCTCGTCAAGTGCAAGACGGGCAGCTGCGTGATCAAGTTCCAGAACAACGCTTCGCTCGCGTGGCCGTTGGCGCCGGGCGGCTACTTCCTGTGGCTCAACCCGTCGCAGGCATTCCCGACGGCGGCATTCATCACCACCACGGGCGCGGCGTCCGTCGTCTTCTACGCGGTGGGATGAGATGTTGTCCGACGCGTACGAGCGGGGACGTATTGCAGCGCTGACGAAGTTCGCTGCCGTTCCACTCGCGCGTCCGATGCCCGCTGCGCGCGGCCTCGCCACGCCGCACCCTGCGCCAGCCGCACCGCATCCCACGGCCGCTCCTGCACCCGCCGCCGCACCACACGCGGCGCCCGCACCGCAACCCGGCTACCAGCTCACGCCGCACGAAGAAGCACAAGCCCAACGCATGCGCGGCATGTCGTCCGAACAACGCGCGAACGAACTGGGGCTCGGCCGTGACGCACAGAACGCGCACTTCATGCAGCAGCACAACATCGCACCTGCCGGCGCATCGGCACCGAATCGGTTGCAACGTGCAGGTGCGGGCGCGAACCGTTTCATGCGCGGTGCCGGTCGCGCACTCGGCTGGGGTGCGCTCGCCGCGGGCGGCGCGCTCGCGTACGGGCTCCACCGACAGAACCAAGAAGACCGCGACGCGCGAAACCTCGTCTACGCGCCGATGGAAGGGAGCTACTACTGATGCGCGCTCTGCACCTCGCGTTCAACAACGGCGCTCGCGCGGCCGCGCTTCGTTTCAAGGTGGCCCTCGGACCTCCAACGCAAGTCGATCAGTTCATGGCGGACATCGAGAGCGGCAAGGATGTACCGCCTCCGATGGACCCTCCGATGTCGCACGTACCCGGTGAAACGCCGCCCGCACTCGACGGCACGACGCCGCTGTCGACGTCGCCGCCAACACCGATGGACACGATCGGATCGACCGTCGGACAGCCGCCGCTCGCCGGCGCACCGCCGGACATGCCGCCGCCCTCGATGGGCATGCTGGGAGGTTGAGCGTGTCGGCCGGCTGGCTGAAGTTCGCCATCCTCGGCAGCACGTACGCGCGTGCGCTCGAGAACGCGGCAACGCGTACAGGACGACCGCTCGCACCTGCGATGCAGTCGAAGGTGACCCAGCTGCATGCCCAACCACAGGCGAAACTGCAGCCAGGGCTCGGTCAGATGTTCCGCGAGCACGCGACCGGCGGAGAACTCACGCCGACGCCGCAACAGCGGAACATGCAGGAGATGATGTCGCATGTTCCGTGGGCAGGCGCCGAGCACGTCGGCAACCAGCACGGCAATCCATTCGCCGAGCACGCGTTGAACGCACAGCTTCGTCAGCGCGGTCTCGAGCACAACACACCTGCAGGTCAGCCAAACATCCATCAGCAGATCCAGCAGCACTTCGGACCACCACCCGTGTTGCGACGCGGGACACAGATCGGCCACGCCAGCGGCGATCAGACGCACGTCGACTCGCGGAGCGCCATCCAGGGGCGTATGGGACAGAACACGTTCGGCGGCTCGCTGCTCGATGTGTTCGACGGCCCTCAAGGTCACCGTGAACATCTGCCGGAGCTGACACAGCACGGTGTCGGTCCGCAACGGCGGGCTCCGATCGCACAGCCCGCGGCGGTGAATCGCCCCGACCCGCACGTTTCAGACCGCGTGTCACCGATCGGCGGTCGCGGCGCGACGTCCGGCGAAGGCACCGTCGTCCTACCGCGCAAGGTCGCGTCGCTTCCGATCGCGGCGGGCGTCGGCATTCCCCTCGCAATCGGCGGCGGCATCCTCGCGTCGAAGCCCGGCATCAAGGCGAACGTGCGCGCGTTGCGCGAGGGCGGATCGACACAGGAGCGCGACACGTCGGGCGAGCTGCCCACCGAAGCACTCGGTCAAGCTGACGCAATCCACCAGGCACTACGCGCACACGGGCTCGACCCCGCCACCGTGCGGATGGGTATCGACGCACCGCCAGGGTCCGGCAAAACGACGCTCGCACGAGCGCTCGCACAGCAGGCCGGCATGAAGCACTACGGCCTCGACTGGGAACCGGGCAACTGGTGGAAGTCGACCATCGGGCTCGGCCGCAACGTCGAGAAGATGCCGCGCGCGCCGCACGCTGGTGAAGTCCTCGAGCACTACATGCTCGGACGTACGTACGACCCCGAGCTGTTCGACGCGATGGTGCACATCCATCGTGACCCCGAAGTGCTCAAGCAGCAGCTGCAGCAGCGCGGTCACGGCGCATACATCGGTGACCTGATGGACCTCAACAAGTCGCTCGGAGTTGCCGACCTCGGATTCGAGACGCTCGGTGGCGAGACCGTCGACCTCGGCAACGGCGTTCAGATGAAACTGCGCCCGCGCGAAGGATGGGGTGACGCTCTCGATCAGCGCCTCATGCAAGCGGGCATCGACCCGACAGGCCTGACACGTCATCAGAAGCTGCTGTCGTTGCACGCGGGCAAGCGCCAAGATTCGGGCGCGGGCTGGACGCCCTACGTGAGAAGCCCGTTCTCGGGCGGCGAGATGGCTGCGATCGGTGCGTCGGTCCCGCTTGGCGTCATGGCTGCGAAGGCACTGGCGCGTCGTCCAGCGTAGCGACGTGATCGTCTGCTTCGACGGTCTCGCCGCACGCCTTGAGCCACGTGACGGTCCCGTCGATGTGGGCCTCGATCGGGAACTCGGTCTTCATCACCTCGCAGATGAGGAGCGTCGTGCCGGCGAGCACGCGCTGACCAACACCCACGGAATGTGTCCACACGGAGCCTCCGACAGGCGTCCGAATCATGTGCTTCGCCACGGGATGTTTATCCCATAAACTAGAACACGGATCCACGCACGAACACACGTAGCTTCTCGGTCGCCTTGTCGCCTGTGTTCTTGATCTCGACCTTGAGCCAGCGTCCGAAGATCGTCACGAAGTACTTGCCCGTCGCGCCCTGCTTCTTGGGGTCGTAGAGCTGCTTGAGCGCTTCGGCGTCGTAGTTGAGCGTCGCGATGTTCTCGTCGGTGACCCAGCTCCCGTCCTCGGCAACCTCGTCGTTGGAGAACGTGAACGTGACCTCGAGCGGCTGATCGCTGGCGATCGATCCGTAGAAGCGCGTGAAGTTCTGCGCCTCCTGATAGCCCACGAAGGTCTTCCCCGGTTCGAGCGGCTCCTTGAAGCGGTTGAGGTCGGCGAATGCGGGCTGTCGAAGGAAGCCGGGCTTCTTGGGAGGCGCAGGCTGAACCCACGCGAAGATGACGTTCGCCGCGAGCTTGGGATAGTGCGTGAACGGCACCTACGCCTGCTCCTCTTCAGTGGGCTTGGGCGTGTCGAGCTGGATCGAGTTGAGCGTCAGCCCGTTCACGACGAACGACGTCACGCCGACCTGTGTGCAGTACCAGAACCCGCTGGCGTTGACGCGGTCGTCCCAGCTCGTGCCGCACGCGACATCAAACCAGTTCTCCCTGTCGAACGACATCCACAGCGTGTTCACGCCGGTGTTGCGGAGGGAGATCTGGCGCGTCGCGGTTTTGAACGCGTGGTAGCGAATCGCCGGTCGCGCGACCAGCTCCGCCGGCATTGGCTGGCCAGCGTCTGCGTGGTGCGCGGCCATCCAGCGCTAGACGACGCGGAGCCAGGTCGTGGCGCCGGTCTTGAGGAACGAGCGGACGCCGTAGTTCGCGTTGATGACGCTGTTCGCGGCGCCGTTGATCGTGCCGCCGCCGGCAACGGTCACCGTGACGTTGTTCGCGCCCGCATCGCCCTTGCCGTCGACGACCGTGACGCGTTGGCCGATCTTCGCGGACGCGGACAGCACGACCGAGACCGCGCCAGGAACCGTCAGGTTCGTGACGATGTCCTGATCACCCGCGACCGCGTTGTACGGCGTGGTGAGCACCGTCTTGATGTGCTCGGGCAGCGTGTCCGTCGCGGACGCCGGGTCGTCGGCGATCTGCCACGTGAGGTTCGACGCGGCGGCCTCGGCAACGAGCTGCGGCTCGATGGACGCGAGCGCGTCGAGCGAGAGGGCCTTGTCGGTGACCGTGCCGCTGCCGGGAACGGTGAGGGAAAAGCCCGTGAGGCCCGTGGGGTCCTGGAGCGTGATCGGGCTGGTACGCAGATTGGCTACAGTCAGGAGGGGCATCGCAGACCTCTTGGGGTGTGCGGAAATTATAGGTCGGCAGGGCCAAAAAAACGGCCCTACCAGGTGACCTGCGCCTCAGGGTCGTTCACGGCCTCGGCCCCAATAGCCCGGCCGCTCTCGTCGCGCACGATGCTGTTCTCGTGCACCAAGACCGCCCAGTGGCGACACGTCGAGTCGCCCATCTTCTCACGGTCCTTGTTCGTGCGGCCGCACCCGCCGCACATCCAGATCGTGCCCTCGCGCGCGAGCTGGGGCTCGTTCTTGTCTGCCTCCGGGTCGACCGAGGACTGCATCAGTCCTCCTTCTTGGTCTCGTCGGCCTTGTCCATCTCGGGGTTGGCGCGACGCAGCCCGTACAGGATGTAGATCGCCGCCGGCTTGCCAGCGCGCGTCTTCCGGCGCGCCGCGCGAGCTTCGATGAGCGGCTTGGGCTTCATGTTCGCCAGCTCGTTCACGCGCGCCGAGATGCTTTGGTGCGTACGACCGAGCTTCGCTTCGATCTCGTCCGTCGTACACCCCTCCCATCCTGCCGTCTTGATCATGTTGTAGACCTGCAGCTGTAGATCACTGAGCTTGTCTTCGATGTCAGCCATCTTTGATGTACTCCCCACACGCCAGACAATGCACGGCGTCCTGTGGTTGTATGGTTGAACTACACGCCCTGCACTTATGGAGTTGTCCAGCGTTCATCTGCCAGGCCGTCAACTTCTCGGTTGCATAGGCCAGGCGCGAAACCTGTTGTGTCAGCAGCGCAAGCCCCTCGAGCATGCGCTCCAACATGCGCTCCATGTCAGGCATGACCGTTCTTCTCGGCCCACCAGTACTTCACAACAAGCACGCCTTCATCGTCCTTCTTCCAAACCTCCGAATCGTCGTGCACGACGGACTTCGGAACCCAGAACTGTTCGCCCTTAGCAGGAACACAGAGAAGCGCCTTCTCTGTTGCCGCGGTCACCTTGACCTCGCCCATGTCATGCGGTTCGTTACCGCTATCGTCTCTGCTGAAACGGCCCATATCTATCTCCGTTGTCTTGTACCAAGAATCAGTCGGGAAACAGGATGTCAGCAGCGCGCACGCACCCACTGTTCGGGTACGTCACAAGCCCGAGCGTGCGGAGGCGTCCCCGGTTGTTCTTGAACGCACCGTTGTCCGCTTCGGAGTATCCGGCCATCTGCGCGAGGTCCTCGCCGGTAACAACGTTCGGGTACGCCTCGATGCACGGCGTCAGAACGCGACGCAACGGATCGTCGAGCTTCGCGAGCACGGTGGCACGCAGGCCTTCACCAGTTGGCGGAATGTTCGGAATCTGCGCGTGCGTGCGTCCTTCATCCGTGAGGGAGACCGTGCCGGGCGAAGGGTATGTGACGAGTCCTGCCGTACGCAGAGCGCCGCGGTTGTTCTTGAAGGCGCCGTTATCCTCGCCGCTGTAGCCCGACATGAACGCGAGTGCCGAGCCTTGCGGCGCCGCGACGCCGATAGCCTCGAACCACGCGAGCGCGTCGAGAATGCGGCGCTTGGGATTGTCGAGCACGAACTCGCCGCTCTCCGTCTCCACCTTCTCCGTCTTCTTGCGCAGCGGCGGGTGCTGCTGTGCTCCGATAGCCGCCGGCGCACCGATCTTCGGGCGCTGCTGCTGGTGCATCTGGATCGCGTCCATCCGCAAGCGCGACGGCAGAGTGTCCGTCTTGGGCTCGTCGATCTTCAGCTGCGCGAGCTGCCGCCGTGCGAACACGCGTAGGTTGTCGCCCTCGGAAACAACGGCCTGCTGCGCCTGCGCCATGCGGTCACGCAGCTCGTCCATCTTGCCGTGGAATGCGTCGAGCTTCTCGACGCTGCGCACGATGGCGTTGAGCGCGTCCTTATCGATGACAGGGATCTTGATCTCCTTGGTCTCGACCTTGGCGTTCTTCTCCGCGGCTCGCAGCTCCGCCTTGAGCTTGCGGACTTCCTGCTGCAGCTCGACGATGTTCTTCGATTCTTCCTCGGCCTCTTGCGGAAGATTGCGGAGCTGCTCGAACACCTTCTTCACCTTGGCCCGCGGCGGTGTCACAGGCGGAGCGACTTCACCCGCCTCGGGGTGCGTCGTCTGTACCTTGCCGACCTTGAACTTGGTGATCGTCTTGGACAGCGCGGGGCCGTACGCGAAGAACTCGCCTGCCTCGAGATCGCGCAGCGAAAGCACATTGTCCTTGTCGCTGAAGCCCAGCTCCTCGCCGGCGCGCTTGCGATCGACGTCGAGGGAGCAGCGCCCGATGAGCTTGTTGTTGCACTCAGCGGCAGCGTCCTTGTTGAGTTTGGAGACGCGCTGCGTGGCGAGCACGCCGCAGAACCCACGCTTGCGCCCGACCGTCATGAGGTCGATGACCGCGGCCGTGCTCTCCGACTCGCCGCGACCTTTCTCAGGACAGAACTTGTGGGCCTCGTCGAGCACGACGAGCACAGGGCGCCACAGCTCGCGCGGCACGGCGACGAGCGCTTCGAGGAACATCTTCACGAAGCGAGGCCGACGCACACCCAGCTCGGAGATGTCGACGATCGCCGACACGCCCAGCTCGAGAAGACGGCGCGCGAGCAACGTCGCGCTCTTGAGATCTGCGGGACCGTCCCCGCCCTTGCCGAGCAGCGAGTAGTCGTACTTCTCGCGCAGCGTGTAGAACTCGCCCTCGGGGTCAATGATGATGTGCTGCACGAGCCCGAACGTCTGCTCGCAGATACGTCGGATCGTGTAGCTCTTGCCGCCGCCCGAGTTGGCCTGCACGAGCAGGCGCGACTTGATGAGCTGCGCGACGTCGATGTCGATGCCCGGCCCGAGGCTAGCCTTCTTCATGTTCACCCCCGTTAGCTAACCGAGCTAACACGTCCCCATGACACGGTAGCGGTTTGCACCAGCAGCCGAGCACCTTGCCCTTGAGCTTGGGCAGCTCGGCCATCAGGTGCGGCTGCTCCTTGAGCCACTCTTCGTACTTCGAGATGGCCTCGGCACGCGTCGCAACGAAGAACAACGCCTTCGTCTTGCCCTTCTCGTGTGTGAACGGATTGCCCCACTTCGACGACCGCGAGATGTCGACGTCGTACGCGGCGTTCCGCATGTTGACGACGAGCGCCTGTTTCACGACGGGCAACCCCAGTGGAAGACGTCGTTGAGGTACGTCACGAGCGCCGGCCAGCCATCGATCATCTTGATGTTGCTCGTGCGTTCCAAGATCTCATTGGTGTTGTACTTGCGTCGGAACAACACGCCGCGCTTGGTCGGTCGCCGCCCAATCCACGACCGCAGATGGGAGATCTTGTCGTCGATGAGCACGTCGCCGTCGATCTGATACTTGCGGTGCGTGTGGATGATGTCGGTCTGCGCGATGCCCAGGTGTTCGACGATCCACGCGTCGCGCTCGTAGACCCAGTGCTTGCTCGAGAAGAAGTCGG
>WBZO01001192.1_pt1 | contig 43045 bp, 44 predicted proteins | sample 5204261 | NCBI WGS metagenome assembly WBZO01 (sample SAMN12412400, study PRJNA552823) | activated sludge metagenome | isolation source: activated sludge from anammox sidestream of wastewater treatment plant... | place: USA: North Carolina | collected 2017-09
TCTGTCTGGCGATCGATCAGATCACCCACGGCCCGAATATGCAGGACTTCTACGCGAAGGTGTCCGCGTCGCTGCAAACCATGTTGTCGGCTCTGACGTTCGGCACGACGGGACGGATCATCGGCAAGGCGAAGACAAACGAATTCATTCGGCGTCTTGAATCCGGAAGGCGCGTGATCATGGTCTGCAATACGGGGACACTGTTGACGCGCCGGACGGCTCATATTATCGCGAAGGTGTTCATCTCCATGATTCAGAGCCTGGTCGGACGCCTGTTTGCCTCCGGACGTGCGCTCACTCCGCCCTTGTGCCTGCACATCGACGAGGGCCATAACGTGCTCTATCCCGATATCAAGGAGCTGTTCAATAAGGGCGGTGGGGCCAATATCTGGATTCACCTGTATACGCAGTCCCTCGCGCAGATTCAGGAGGAAGTCGGGCCGTACGCGGCACAGAGCATCATCGATAACATCAATTCCTGGGCTTACTTCCTCGTGAACCACCCGGAGACGGCGCAATACGTGGAAGATTCGACGCCTCTCGTCACCAGACCTGAGCCAATTATTACGCTCGGCGGAGGGGTGACCATGAGAATGGCGGAGCAGCGCCAAGTGCTGCGTGATCGTGTGATGTCGCTCCCGAAACGGTGGTTCTATTTCCGCACGTACGGGCAGACGTATAAGGGCCAGACCTTGGATACGACGCCTCTCTATGTAAATGTGAAGTTCCCCGTCGTCAGTCCCCTCATGTCGGCCGAGTCCCCGGCGGCTTTCCCAGACGCCACCAAGGACGGTCCGGCTCAGTCACCGCCGCTCTCATCCGGGTGATAGCGGACCGGGTCAGCAAACCGGCAAACGCGGACCCATCGAACACCAGCAGCTGAGCTCGCCCACCAACCAGCATGCAGTCCAGGGCCTGTTGCACTGAGGAGGTGCCAGCGATTGTCATATCTGGACTCAGCGGGATCATGATGTCTCTGACAGAAGTGTTGTCGGGGTCAAACCAGCGAGGATGGTCCTTCACGCGGTCGTAAACGACCAGGCCGGTGATGGTCGATCTGCTGAGGACCGGGTAGCCGCGGAACCCGTAGCGGAGAAACATCTGTTGGAAGTCCTGGAGACTCATGGCTTCGTGAAGGGTGAGGACATGCTCGGCGGGAATCATGGCCTCGCGCACGAGACCGCTGAGGTGCCGACTGTGGGATACCGTTTGGTAGGTGCCATCGGCGATGATGCGCAGCATGGCACCGACGAGGATCAGCCAGAAGGTCGGGGCCTCCACGAAGAGGCCGAGTACGCCGAGGATCATCAGGCCAATCGAGAGTTGCATGCTCAATGCTGCCGCCTGTTCGGTGGCGGCCGAAAAGGAGCCGTACCGGTTCCAGAGAAAGGCGCGCAGGAGACGACCGCCGTCCATCGGGAAGCAGGGGAGGAGGAGATTATAAGCGCCGAGAATGAGGTTGATCTTATAGACCTGGTACGCGATAGGGTTGTGGCTCAGGGGCCAGGCCAACGCGGCGATCATCAAGGAGGCGAGAGGACCGGCGAGGGCGACCAGGCATTCGCGACGAGGCGTCTCGGGTTCCCGCTCCAGGATGGTCCATCCGCCCAGGAGATGCAGGATGATGCGAGTGGTGGGATAGCCATAGTGGCGTGCGACCAGGGCGTGAGCCAACTCGTGAAGGAGCAATGAGAGGAAAATGAAGGAGGTCGCGATGAAGGCGGCAGCCCAGTGCAGCGATGTCGGGAGAGCCGAAAGGGCCTCGACGAAATAGGAAGTGGACAGGGCCCAGGTGATGACGCAAAAGCCGATGAGCAGCGAATAGTGAAGGACGACGGTGAAGCCAAGCAGTCGAACGCGCATAAGAACCTCATCACGGGCACGGCGGATCTCCGCTGTGCGCGGCTCATGCCATGGTGCCGTTGTCAGAGGGGCCAGGACTCAGGCTCCTCCGACAGTCCAGGGCTGGTGTTTCCCCCGATCCCTTGGGGGACTGCCACAGGGTGCGGATTGAGCGGTTCCTGCTCAACCAGGAGGGCGACCCCCACGGTGTCTGCCCTTCGCCTCAGGAATCGCCTCTGGCCGTGAGAGTTCGTGAAGGAGATCCGGTGTGCGGTGATCCATGTTGTCTCTCGGCAGGGATGAACTGGGTGGTGGCGTCCGCTCACGTTGCTGCGGCTCCCAACGGACCGGCTCGCCGTTCCAATCGCTCCGCACTTTATCGAAGACCCAGCCTCCCTTGCCAAGGTCCTCGACCGCGAGCCGGCCGGCGAGATAGTTGCCGACTCGAATCACGTCATCCAATTCGTCCGCAAAGGCGACCAGGATCAGTGTCCCGGACGGGACGACGAGGAAGAACGCGCGGCTGTCGCGCTCTTTCGTCCGTCCGCGCTGTGCCTCGATGATGTCCCCGACCGACGCGGTGAACGTTCCGGTGACCTCCGCATGAAACCGGCCCTTCGGCTTCCGTTCGAGCGGCGCGTGGTCTCGATGGATCTTCTGTTGGGTGAAGTCCCAGGTGACACGAGCGACAAACGCCGGATCCTTCCTGAAGATGGTCGCGTGGAAGGTGAACGCGAATCGCGTCGGGCTCTTGCCTGGGGCGTTCATCGGTCCTGCTCACAGGAACAGGCGAGTCGTGTCCCCGAGCAGAGTAGGCGGGAGATCATGGTATCTGAGTCCAATCTACCCGTGTATTACAAGCCCGACGGCCAGTTGGAGCGGCACTCAACGAAGGCCCTGCACGAGAGGATGGCGCCGGGCTCCGACAGAACGAGTGGTTAGATGATGGGACCGCGCGGCAGAGGGTCGGAGTAGGAATGTTCAGGGCAGTCGATCTGCAGGTCCCGGTCACCGAACGGGGCATCGACGAAGGCGCAATGGTGCGGCTTCTCCGGATTCTCCGGGTATTGCCTGGGCCGGAAGTGCCGGCAGGTGAGACACATCAGGCTGGTGGGGATCTGCTTGGCCTCCTGAAGCTGCAGGAGGGTGTGGAGCAGGTGGGCGTACAATTCCTCCTGGGTGGCAGGACTGAGTGATTCAAGGACGGAGTCGAGCACATGGGGCCATTGGAGGAGGCGATGGGCGGCGAGCGCTCCGTCTGGTTCAAGAGTCAGCAGCACGTCTTTCGAGGGAAGGTCGGTGGGATGCACGTGAATGAGATCCGTCGTGACGAGCTGGTGAATGGCTTCGTCGAGGCTCGGGCAGCACACATCGAGCGCCCGCACGAGGCTGCTCCGGAACATGCTGTGGAGCTGCGAGGCGAGCAGCAGCGTGAGGATTTGCTGTTCAATCAGCGAAGAGGGGCTGGATTGGGGTTCTTTGGCGACCTGGTTATAGATGCTGATCTTGCTGAGGGCCACACGGATGCGCTGCAGGAGCGTGGTCTTCGCCAGCGCGGCGTTGGCGACACCTTGGCAGGGAGAGAGCGTTGATGTGTCAAGACAGTCCATCGAGCAACATGGCTCTGGGTCAGGGTTTACACGGTTGTGATGGTGCATGGCTCTTATACCAGCAAATCGATCCTCTGCACACCTAGACATTCGTAGGGGGCAGCCTAGCCAGTTGGCTAAGTCCGGAAGCCCTCTGTCAGCAATCGCCCAATAGATAGTCACCCATCCAGTGATTTGCCTCTCTCCCTTGGGCGTCCGGTGTTCAGTTTGGAGGCACCGGCCCCAACCACGCTGAGTGTGGGCGTCCCGTTCCCGAGGGGATGAGCGTCCCGGCCCCTGCGAGTGGCCGCCGAAACGGCCTCCTGCAGCAGTCCGAGCTGGTGCTCGACTTTGCGCAAGGTCTTCGCCGTCTGGTCCGGGGTTCCGGGACTCCAGGTCGTGATCGTCTTTGCATAGACGGCCAAGGTGGCAAGGATCTGACTGGCGCAATCGAGTCCGTTGGACAGAAGTTCGGGGCCGGGGATGTGGCGGAGCGAGTCCTGGAATCGGTCGACCGCCTGCTGCTGTTGGAGCGCAGCGGCTTTGACCTCTGCCTCCATGGCTTTGATCCGGTTGCGTTCCTGCTGGAGTTGCTCTTCCAGGGTCTCCTTGTCCTTGTGAGCCGCTTGCAGCTGCTTGGAGAGGTCCTCCAGTCGTTGTCTGAAGTCCTCAAGCTCGGTCTGGAAACGGCTCTGCACGGCATGATCGACGGTTGCGTTGGTTGCCTTCTGTTTCGAGGTCAGGGTCGTGGCGAGGGACTTCGCCTGCTTGAGCGTCTGTTGGAGTGCGGTGATCTGGTTATTGAGGGACTGGATCTGGAGCTGTTTATCCTGGAGTTGCTGCCGGAGAGCGTGAATCAACGAGCTCTGCTCGGCAGCCGGGGCGACTGGTGCAGCGGAGCTACTGTGAGCGGTGAGCCGTTGCTGAAGCTCCATGAGATAGGCGCGCTGCCGTTCGGGCGAGGCGGCGGCGAGGGTCAGCTTGATCTCGCCGGGAAGATACGGAATCAGGGCCTGCAGTTCCGGGATGAGGCTTTGGAGGGCCTTGCGTTTCCAATCGGCCTCGCACTGCCGAAGACGCTCTTGGTCGTGGGGTGACAGGTGGCGGCGATGGACGTTGTCGAAGATGGCGGCGATCTTTTCTTCCAGCGTGGTGGCGATGCTGCACGGCACCTCGCCGTACTTGGCTCGGATGGCTGCCTCGTAGCGATGGTGACCGGAGAGAATCGTGTACCGGTCACCGGTCCGCTCGACGATCAGGTGGCAGAGGATGCCGACTTCCGCGACGCTCCGGCAGAGGTCGTCGAAGTCGGGGTCAGCGAGCGGGGGAAACAGGTTTTTGTACTCCGGGTTCACGATTAACTGGTTGACTGGGATCATGACAGAGGGTTGCATACAGTCCTCGCAGTTTGATGGTTCCGACTGCTTTCCGAACAGCCTGATAGTGGATGGAGAAGCCTTCCCGCAGGAAGTGCCGATGGATGTCTGTCGACCTCAGCCCGGGGTTGGTCCCGAGCAAGGCGCGAATGGTGTGGATCAACGTGTCGTCGGAGATGTCCTTGCGGACGAGTTGGCGAGTTCGGACGAAGTCCTGGGCATCCGGCGACAGAAAACTGAGAGGGATAGCGTAGCGGCGCCCGTTGCGCCCGCCCCGGCCGCGGGTCCGGAGGAGATACCATCGCTCTGGCGCGTGGCAAAGCAGAAACTGGAGGGCGGCCGGAAGATGGGTGCGAGGCAGGGGGAGCCAGAGGCGGAGTTGCTGGGTGCTATGCGTGATGTGGAACCGAGTCAGCACCTGGCGGAAGGCGGGCAGTGAGATGTATGGGACCTCCCCGAGCGCGTCGATTCGCGGGCAGGTCAGGCCATGGGCGATCCCAAGTTCTCGGGCCAGCGCGTGGAACTCCTGCTTCGAGGTGTTAACGAGCAGGCTGGTCTTCACTGAATCGCTCCGAGTGCCGTGCGTCCATCCATGCCGGGATCGAGTCTCCGACGTCCGGGGACGAGACATCGATCTTGTGGACGTCATCGTCGAGCCCATCTTGTGAGCCGGGTACGTCCCGAGAATCCTCGCTGGCCTCGTCTTGCGCATCCTGGAACGAGGTCTCCTGGAATCGCTGGATTCGAGAGAGGATGGTGGTGCGGTAGCCAAGCTGCTGGAATTCTCGCTTCCGTTTTTCGTAGGTCGAGTATTCGATGAATTTGAGGAAGGTGCCGCTGGGATCCTCGACGAGCACGATTTTGTCCCTGCCCGGAACGAGCCGATGGAACTCCTTTTGGAGGAAGCGGTAGATATAGCTGCTGAGTTGGCAGTGCGCCCCTTTCGTGAAGTCGTAGTTCGCCAGGCCCTCAACGAAGGCGATGAACGATTGTTGTTTGAGATCTTCTCTGCTGACGGCCGGATCGAGGCAGTGGTAGCGGTCGATGACCGCCTCGATGAGTCTGTCGTGCTTCTGCCAGAGTTCGAAGATGGCGTTCTGAGGATTGGTGAGGTGCAACGAAGCGTCTGAAGGCCCCAACATGATGATCCCTTTCCCTTACGTAGATGAACAAGGTGACAGACATGAACAGCGAGATAAACTGAAGAGACTTGATCGAAAGGAAGACTGGTACCTCTACGCAGAATGTTTCAATTCTCGGTGGAGAAACACGGATGGCTTCTGGTCCCATGGAGAAGGGCTGGCAGACGGAGAGGAAGGCAGGCGCGCTGGAGGAAGGTGGGTTCCGGAAGCTGATGTCGTAGAAAGGTGGATGGAGCCGTACAGATGACTCGATCAAGCCGGACGAATGAATCGGGACACGGTCGGCTGAGCGAGGGTTCGCGTGTGTAGATTCTTGAAGTTTCATGTTGACTGCGCTTAAAGCGAACTCCAGCCTGGAGTTGAAGCAGTATTGTATGTAAACTAGTTAACAGATATCAATAGGGATACGAACCACAGTAACGTGTCGTCTCCTGAGTAATACAGATTCAGGTATAATGATTGTAAGTTATGGAAAATACACAACATACAAAATTGATGGTATTTTGAGATAGCCTGTCTTTACACGCATGACTAACTTTGTTATACGTCTATCAGTTGGTTTATAGATATGGAGTCAGGATGGCTGAGACGGCCCTGTGGAATTTGATTCGCGAGGTGCGGACGCGGGCAGGATTGAACCCGAGAGAGTTGGCTCGCCAGCTCAAGATGTCTCCGGCGCACCTGTACCAGATCGAGGATGAACAGAGTGGGGCATTGCCGAGCGATGAAACGCTGCGGGCGATCGCACGGGTCTGTTGTGAGGATCTTCAGGAGCGGGCAGCGGTCACGCATCGACTCCTGCTGGCGCGTGCGCGGTTAATCGTCTCTCCAGAAGTCGCGGCCTATCTTTCGCCTCGGGGGGAAGAGAACATGCCGGAGGAGTTCCAACGGCGGGTTCAGGCTGATCTCAAAGGACGATCGGAAACCGAAATCAGGTTCTTGGATGCGCAGTTGGGCTTCAATGGGCGGCTTGGGTTGGTGGCGGCAGGGCTGGCGGGCTTGACGAAGAGTGAGGTGAGAGCCTTGGCGGTGGCCTTGGACCAGCCGGTCGAGGACTACCTGGTTGCAGCGGGATATTTCCCAGACTGGATGTTGCCGCTGGTGAGAAAAGAGGAGGGGGAGGTTGGGCTCTTCGATGCGCTCCGGAACATTTCAGGGAAGGCCTTGGGGGAACTCGCCAGTGTGCTGCCGCCCGCTTGGATGAAGTTGATTCAGGGCATGCAGGTTGCCAAGGTGGAGGTCGGGGAGAACAAATAAGCCGGGTTTGCCATGAAGCGGGCTGACGGGAGTGAGATCCTGTCAGCCCTTCGTGTTTTCAGGCCCTGCGGTCTGTCGCATGGAAGTGCCTGCCGTGGCGCTGATCCGTCAACGCCACACGCGCTTTGAAATGCGAAGCGGTCTGAGCCACTGGACGACGGCGGCCTTTCGTTCGAGGGAAAACACAAACCACTACAGCAAGGTATCCGGATGTTCGGACTTCGTGAGGCTCGTCATCAGTTCGAGCAGAATCCACTCGGTGATCGCGGTGTATCCGCTGAGGATCAACGAGTCGTGCACCGATTTCGGGATGACCGGCGGGACGCGGGGTATGGATCCCACGGACGTGTCAATGAGATACATGCGGGGTCCGTTTGCGTCGTTGTTGTCGAAGCTGTTCGGAGGTCAGGTCGAGGGGAATCGTCCCGAGCGCATCCGCGAGCTTCTGTAACTGACCCTGGCGGATGACCGTTCGTAGACTGGCTTCGACGGTACCTTTGATGGTGTGCGTGCCAAGCGCCTTCTGAGCCTGTCGCAGGAGATGCCGATCGATCTCGATAGTAGTTTTCATATCATCCCATGCATCTATGATTTCCGCTTGACGGCTATATCATACGTGACGATGGTATGGGTGCCAAAACTGTTCCTTTGTTCATATGTACATAAGAATCACTGGAAGATGATGGTGCTGGCAACGATTGCCGCGGCCTGAACGGCGTTCATGCAATCAGTGTCCACGAGTGTGATCGTGATCGAGACATGCTCCTCTTAGAATTCGACTCCTTCCGTATTGGGAAGGAAAGGGGGGAACCCGCTGCCATCGGCCATGTGGGCCTCATCGTCTGCAGGCTGATCGCATCCGGACCCGTCGCCGATTGTCTCAAGTTGCGCGTCGGTCATCGGGCCCAGGTGCCGATGGGCCATGTCGTTGGCCTTGAGTTCCAGAGCGTCAGCCCCCGACGCCCTGGCCGGAGCAGCGGTGTCGAAGGAAGAACAGTCCTGCCGGTCGAGTTGGGAAATCAGTCCCGACGCCTCTTTCTTTGTCAGATGTTGGATCTTGGCGAGAATGAGGTCCTCGGCCAATCCCGCTTCCTTGGCTTTGCGCAGAATGCGCCGTTTCTGGGGCTCGGTCATCTGTGGCGCTGCCGGCGTGTCGGGAGCTGCAGAGGGGGATTGATCAGCCTGTTCCACGGGTCGTGTCGGAACGGAGGTGGCCGGCGGCTCAGATGTGGCGCTCTCGGCCTGCTCAGAGCCGCGTCCGTTCAGGGACAACGCCTTCGGGAGGTCGTGTTCAAGGACTGTGGTGGCCTGGGGGTCGATGGCCGGATTCGTGTCCTCTGGTTCCTGGACTTCGATGGAACCCAGCTTGCTGAGGATCTCCGCGTTTAGCTTTTTCAACTCTTCGATGTCGGCGGCGGACCCGTCGAAGCGGAGGGCGAGCGGGTAATGGGTGCGGGGCTGGCCCTTGTGGACCATGTGTCTGGGGACCCGGCGGAGTTTCAGTTGGATCATCGCGAACCGCCCGATGTGAGTATTCATCCAATCGAAGTAGGAGTTGATGTCGATCATGCTGTTCGAGCTGCCGATGTCGATCTGGTAGAGACCGGCCATGCCGATCCTGGGCAGCATGACGAGCAGCTGCGCGCGCTCCGAGCACTCGCCTTTCTCGAGCAGTTCGCAGGGGCATTCGCGTGGCTCGAATCGGAAGGTGCGTTCGTCGAGTCGCTGGGCCTGTTTCTTGTTCCCGATGCATTTCAGCCCATGGGAGTTCCCGTACCATCGGAGGGATTGGGGAAAAATCAGCTCCGGATTGTTGGAAGGAAACATGACGTCCAGCTCGGTGGGTTTCTCCCCATACAGTTCTTGGACCTCCTTGGGCACGACGAAGTAGGGGGTTTCGACGGGATAGCTGCCGCTCTTGCCGAGCGCTCGGATGCCCAGGCGAATCTTGCCGATGATTGGGTAGCGACGGCGATTGGAGAGGCCGTTGATACGCGTGAACGGAATGAAGGTCGTGGTCATGGCGATGTGCCTCCTTGTGATGGACTTGGGACGAGCGATGACGTGATGTTGGCGGGCGTTCGGCGGCCCTGCCTGGATCAGGCGACGCGAGGGTCGGGATCGGCTTGGAGAGGCCCCCTTTCCTGGGCGACCCTGCTCACCGACAGTTTTTCGATGGGCAGGGTGGTCTCAGCCAGCTCCTGGACATAAGACGGCAACAGATTCACGTCGTGTCGGATCTGCGTGGATTGGTTGATGCGGACGATGAACCCGTGCCCCTCTGCTTCGATGGCTTGCTCCATCTTGAGGCCGGCTTTCAGCAGCTTCTTCACCTGGTCGAATCGTTTGTTGAGGGGTTTGATCCTGGCGTCGAGATCAAGGTACTCCGCAGCCAGTGCCGCCATGTCGGGTGAGAGAGGCACCGTATTCGTGAGGACCGGAGCCACGTGGCCTTCCCAGCACAGGCGTGAGTAAGGGCAATACTGGCAATGGTAATTGGAGTCGTCTTCGTAGGGTCGGTCCGGCAAGGTCTGGTCAGCCCGATGCTGTTCGATCTGCGCGAATCGGGCAAGCGCTTGCCGGTACAGACCGATGACGTCCTGTTTCGGGAAAGACCGTTCTCCGTTCGAATGCACGATCTCGCACACGGTGAGTCGGTCGTTGGGCAAGTCGTAGTGCAGTCGATATTCGAGGTAGGCGCTCTGATTCTTGTTTTTGATGAGGAGCAGGGCTTCGTCGATGTCCGGGTTGAGTTGGGTGATGCCGCGTAAATAGAGGCAGACCTGCGCGAAGTAATCGAGGGGGTAGTCGCCCTCCGCGTACCGTTGGAAGGTGAAGTGTTCGATGGCCTTGTGTTCAAGCAGTCGGTCGATGCCGAGCAGATCAGTGACGATCCCGTCGATGTGGCCCAGGATCGTGTACGGCTCCCCTGCGAAGACAGTTTCCCCGCAGACGACCTCGGTCTGGCGATCCCGCAGCTGCAACGCCGATTGCTCAATCCAATTCAGCGTGAGCTCTTCGTGCCAGGAACTGTCGTCCAGCACCACCAGGAATCGGCCGTGGGCCTGTCTTCGCGGGAACTCGCGTGCGTGGTAGACCAGTTTCCGCAAACATTGGTTGGGGCCGGCGCTGGAGGGACGGGGCCGATACGGCCACTCCTGTGCTCCCATGGCGGCGAGGGGATGGATCAGTTCGGCGAGCATAGACCACCTGTCGAGGGCTCATATTCGGAAATACCGAGAAGAAGAACCGCTGCGGGTCTATCCGGTTGTGGCCGCCAGAATGAGGGGAGGGGCGTGGTCGAGGAGGGCAAGGAGAACGAACTCGATGTTCCAGAATGAAAATAGAGGAGCGGTGGACGCTATATTCACAATGGAAAACAGAAGCGGGTCCCGGGGGAGGGCGCGGGACTCTTTCGCTGGTTCGGACTGTACCGTTCCGTCCGGCGGGTCTTGAACGGCAGGGCGGAACATTTGCGACGGACCTCTGGAAAGAGTATGTGGGACGACAATGCGTGACAGGGGCAACAGAATGACCCAATCGACGAGGAGGCGAGGAAGGTGAAGGAGGTGAGCGTTCCACCGGAACCGACCGTAGCTGGTCGTCGGGAGTGCCTGGAAGAACTCCTGCTGGATGATTTGGAGGTCATGGATCGGCATCCGCTGGTGACACTGCGAATCACATGGCTCGCCGGGGTGAGTGTGCTGCTGGCAGAACTGCCGAAACATCGGGCGCCTGTGTGGTTCCAGTACGCGCTCGCTCGCATGTCTTGCCATCCGTTCTTGATGAGGTCGGGGGTCGATCGAGCTCTGGCCTGTTGGGTAGAGTGGCAATTGAATCAACGCGAGCGGTTCCGGCATGGAAGCCGGTGAGCTCATGGGATCGGAGCGATGGCGGCATCTGGATGTGGCCGATCGAATCGCGTCAGGAAGGACTCAGTGACACACCCGGCCTGTGGGTGGAGAACGCAATCGATGTTCCGGGCGCCGGTTCACGGCATGGGTCGAGTATGGCTCACGTCCCGTGGGACGCGCGCAAGTGCCGAACTGGGATTGTTCCTGTGGTCGTTTCTCTGTTTGAGACGAGCCAGGTGCAGAGGCAGAGCGGGAAGGAGTGAGCATCGGTGGATCAGGAGCGAGTAGCTTCAGGCTCGGATGTCTGTATCGAGGTGGAAGTCTTGCGCGCTCTCTACCGGAAAGCTGAAACCGGATTTACGGTGTTATCCGTGCGCGAGGCTGCGAAGGCTGCGTCGGCGCTTGATGGACATCGGGTCTTCAAAGTGGTGGGCCAGTTGCGGACGGAGCCGGTGCAATGTCAGCGCCTGCTGCTGGTGGGTCGCTGGGAGTATGGCACGCGGGGAGAACAGTTCCGCGTGGCAGCGGTGAGCTGCGCGCGTCCTCATACGGCGGAAGGCATCAAGGCCTATCTCGCGTCGGGAGTGCTCTCTGGCATCGGGCCGGTTCTCGCGCAGCGGATCGTCGACCGCTTCGGGAGAGATGCGCTAACAGTGTTGGATCTGCACCCCGAACAGCTCATCGAGATTCAGGGCATTGGCGAGTCCACGATCCAGCATCTCGTCAAGTCCTGGCAGATTCAGAAAGGACAGGCGGCGGCGCTGACCGAGTTGTTGAGCTTGGGCTTGAGCGTGAGTCTGGCGCACAAGGCCCTCAGGCAGTTCGGAGCGGAGGCGGCTCTGCAGATCCGGACGAATGCTTACTGCTTGGCGGAGCTCCACGGGGTCGGGTTTCAGCGGGCGGACAGCATCGCCAGGGGACGAGGCATGGCGAAGAACGATCCTGACCGGCTGGTCGCCGGGCTGCACTATGTCCTGGAGCAGGAAGCAGGAAGAGGCCATAGCTGTCTGCCGCGCGAGGTCCTGATCAAAGAGGCGCAACGGGTGCTCAATGTCGAGGCCACTGAGGTGGAGGCCGCGGTGGCGAGGGCGAGCGAGCGTGGGACACTGCAGGAGTGGGAACGCGCGCTGTACCTGCCTCAGCTCTATCACGCGGAACGAGCGCTTGAGGCGGGGTTGCGGGACCTGGCAAGCCAGACCTTTCTCCCCTCCCGAATTGAGTTGGGGGCCGTGGAACGCCTGGCGCTGACGCCAGTGCAGCGAGAGGCGGTCGCGCGGGCACTGAATCATGGTCTGTCGGTGATTGCAGGATTGCCTGGGACGGGAAAGACGATGGCCGTGGGATATCTGTTGCGCCAGGCGGTACGGCTGGGATTGAAGGTGGCGCTCGCGGCTCCAACCGGGAAAGCGGCGAAGCGGGCGGGGGAGGGCACCGGCCTGGACGGCATGACCATCCATCGATTGCTGGAATGGTGCTCCGGGGAGGGGTGTCGGTTCAATCGGCGACGGCCGCTGCGGATCGATCTACTGGTGGTGGATGAAGCGCCGATGATGGATCTTGAAATGGCGGCGGCGCTCGTCAATGCGCTGGATCCTGCCAGGACCAGGCTGGTGTTCGTCGGCGACATCCATCAACTACCTGCGGTGGGAGCGGGACAGGTGCTCCGCGATGTCATCGCGGCCAACATCTGTCCGGTCACGGAACTCGTGGAGATCCAGCGCCAGACGGCCGGGTCTCAGATCGTTCGTCTGGCCCACGACATCCACTTCGGGGCCATGCCGTCGCTGCGTTCAGGCTCGTTGGGCGAGTGCGAGTTTCACCTGCGGAAGGAGCCGGAAGAAGTGCTCGGGGCGCTGCGGGATGTCCTTCCGAGGCTGCCGTTTCGACCACAGGAGATTCAGGTCCTGGCCCCGATGAAAAGGGGGCCGTTGGGGACGGTGGAGCTGAATCGAGTGCTGCAGGACGTCATGAATCCCGGGACCTCGATCGATGGCGTTCCCTTTCGCGTCGGGGATCGAGTGATCCATTTGGACAACGACTACAAGAAGCATGTGTTCAACGGTGAGATCGGATCGATCACGGAGGTGTCAGAAACGGAGCGCGTGCTCCAGGTCGCCTATCCGGACCGTCAGATTTGGTATGCCGAAACGGAGTGGGACGAGCTAGCCCTGGCCTATTGCATGACTGTGCATAAGGCCCAGGGATCGGAATTTCCCTGCACGGTTGTGGTGATGCACTCGAGCCACTACCCGATGCTGACACGGGAGGTGTTGTATACCGCGGTGACCCGGGCGCAGAAGCATCTGGTCTACATCGGAAGTCCTCAGGCCTTTTACACGGCATTGAAACGGGATCAAGGCACTCGTCGCCATAGCGGGTTATTTCGCGATTCTCCCTTAGCTGTGCTTGAGCCCTTCTCTCATCAGAAAGTGTTCCTCGCGTAGAGTGCGCGGTATCCAGAAGGCATGCAGCGATAATCAGCCTGAACATGACCAATAAACAGGTTGCGAAATCTTACGATATTCGTTAGATTGTGCAACCGATATGAATGTAAGGCCTACCATCTCCGCCGGCGAATTTGTCGACAACCTCCTGGCAACAGGACGTTATACGTTCACGCGAGCGGAGGCGAGACAGCAGCTCGGGGCAACAGCGGGAGCCGTATATATGGCTTTGCATCGGCTGGTCAAGGCCGGCCGTCTGGTGATGCCTCGGTCCGGGTTCTACGTCATCGTGGACCCGCAGCACCGGTCTGTCGGCACTCTGCCTCCGGAGTGGTTTATCGATGAGCTCATGAAGAATATGGGGAAACAGTACTACGTGGGGCTGCTCTCCGCGGCTCAGAGTCATGGTGCGGCACACCATAGACCGCAGGAATTTCAGGTCATGGTGCCGACGCGAGCTGTCCGACCGATTCGGGTTGGTAACGTACACATCCGCTTCTTCGGAAAGGGACCGTTCGACCGTTCGGTCACGGTCGAGGTCAAGACCCCGACCGGTTTCGAGAAGGCCTCCTCAGCTGAGACAACGGCCTGGGACCTTGTTCGCTATCCTAGAGCGGCCGGAGGGCTGGAACACGTGATCACCGTATTGGCTGAACTGGCCGAGCGTCTGGATGCGGCCAAACTCACGGCGATAGCGAAGAGACATGGAGAGATCCTCGTTGCGCAACGGTTGGGATATCTGCTTGATCGGCTGAGCCGCAGGAAGTTGACGCGCGGCCTGGCCGATTGGGTTGACAAGAAAGATCCCCCTTTGAGACCGCTGGATCCGGCCTCACCGGTCGGAGATGGGTCTGAGAGCCGGAAGTGGCGTCTCCTGGTCAATGCCAAGCTGGAGCCTGAAGGATGATTCCGCAGGCCTTCATCACTCAGTGGCGAAACGTGGCGCCCTGGCCCCAAGACGCTCAGGTTGAGCAGGATCTGATACTCTGCCGCGCTCTGGTCGAGATCTTTCGTGACTTGGAAATCTCGGATCATCTCATTCTCCGAGGTGGGACAGCTCTGCACAAACTGTACGTGGCCAGACCCGTCAGATATTCGGAGGATATCGATTTGGTTCAGCGCAGGGCGGGCCCAATCGGACCTCTTCTCGATAGACTCCGAGCACGGCTCGATCCAATACTCGGGACACCGCGTCGACAAAACAACCCTGACAACGTGACGCTTCGCTATCGCATGGTGTCCGAGGTCCCGCCGGTTGTTCCACTCCGGCTCAAGATCGAGATCAACAGCCGGGAGCACTTTGATGTGTTTGGCTTCAACTCACGGCTATTCGCCGTCCGGTCTCGGTGGTTCGAGGGCGAGGCCGCGGTGAACACGTATACGCTGGAAGAGCTGCTCGCCACCAAGCTGCGGGCTCTCTACCAGCGCCGTAAAGGGCGTGATCTCTTCGATCTGTGGATCGGACTGCGCATGGAGGGTGTCGACCCCGAGCGCATCATTGAGGCATTTCATCGTTACATGAAGGCAGCAGGGGCAAAGATCAGGGTGACAGACTTCGAAGAGAACCTGGCGGCGAAGGTTGTCTCCCGGACCTTCAACGAAGATCTCCGCCCCTTACTAGCGCCCATTGTCGAGTACGACGCTCATGCCGCAGCGAAACTTGTGAGCGATCGGCTCCTTGCCCATCTGTGACGGTTCAAGGGTATCGGCTCGCGCCGGTCCGTGTTGTGACATCATTTCTGTCAGGATTGACTCGCGGGATCGTTCGCGGTTCCGAGTCCTCAGGCCTTTTATACGGCATTGAAACGGGATCACGCCTCCGTTCGCCATAGCGGGTTATTTCAGCACCAATCTTCATCGCTCTCCTCGTCCCTCTCTCAACAGCCACTGTCTCTGCAGTAGAGCCTTCGGCACTCTCCTTCGCGCTCACCATCAGTCGGTAATACTCTCGGTGGAATCGTCAGGGTGGCGGAGCGTCGTGCCTTCTGGAGTGACGCCGCTGCGAGACCCTGCTGGCGCAGAAGGTGTGGTTGATGCGATGGGGAACGATGAGTCTCCTGGCGGGCATGCTTGCCTGGTCCTCGGCCGCCGTCCATGCGGCATCGGTCGTGAAGCTGTGTGAACGGAAGTACCAGCTTCCTGGCGCACTCGTGACGATGCCAGAGACTGTTCAGTATGTGCTTGGGACGCCGATGACCTGTCCGGAGGTAGACCTGCTCTCGCCTCTGCCATCGGCTCGGATCCTCGATCCGGCTCCAGAAGCGCTGTCGTCGCTGTTGAAGACGGTCCGGTCACTGCCTGTGGTGTTGCCGAAACAACCGTCCGGCAATCCGGCCGTCACGATCAGCAATGCGGGTTCACTCGGTGAGCGTCGAGCAGGAACGGATCTTCACCATGGGACGGTGCGGTTCGAGTCTGGACCAAGCGTGGGGCGACGGAACGATCAAGGGGAATGAGGCCAATCGGCCAGGCAGTGCACTGCCGTACCTCCCACGCTGATCCGACGATCCGTATGAAACGGCTGAGGCCAGCCACGGCGATGCAGAAAAGAGAGGTGACCCAGTGAGGAACTAAGACGGTCTGTTGTCTGACTTTGTTCGGCATGGCTGGGCGATCAGTTGTATGAGCTCTGAATGATCCAAGGATAGAACCTGGAGGGTTCCACATGCGTAACCTCATGAAGAAGATGACAGCGGTTCTGGGCGTGATAGCGATGGTGCTCTTCGCCAGCATGGTGATCATGGCGGTTCCGGCGTTCGCGGGCGCGGATGCGACGTTCGGTCCGCTGAACACCTTGTTGACGGGCTGGATGCAGGGTTCGCTCGGCACCTTGCTGGGCCTCATTGCCGGGGCCATCGGGCTGGGTTCTGCGATGGCTGGCCGGTGGGGCTACATGTTCACCGGATTCGGCGTCGCGGCCGGGTCCTTTTATTTGCCAACCGTGATCCCGACGATTACCACGGGACTGATGTAAGGCACAGGCTCGATCGGGATGGGGTTGCACAGACGACTCCATCCCGTTCTGGTTCACGGCGACAGATCCGGGTCCACGGGTCAGCGGGTGGGTGTCGGTACGGAGGGTCACGATGCAGGTCTTCATCCCGAGATATATGGACAGTCCGCCACAGATCGCCTGGTGGGAGTTGGACGAACTGATCGTGCTGATTCTCTGCGGCTTCATCGGCATCCTCACGCGGCAGCTGACCTCTCTGGTCGTCGTTGGCCTCCTGTGCACGTTCATGATTTCAACGCTGAAGAGCGGGAAGAGCGACGGATTCATCTTCCACTTCGCCTATTGGTACGGGATCCCGGGATTCGACCTGCCGTTGGGGCCGGATGGAACGGTTCGGGAGTTGATCGAGTGAGGAGCGCATGCATATCGGACGCTATGTGAAGGATCTCTACAGCACGCGAGCCATCGCGTTCGTTCTGCTCCTAGCCAACATCGGATTGGTGCTGGCTTTGATGGCGAACGGCCTGTATCGCCGGGTAGAGATTCTCCACGTGGTTCCCGCGTCGGTTTCCCAGGAATACCTGGTGACCTCCGACGGGAATGTTTCGGATGAGTACCGGCGGCAGATCGCCCTGACCTTGCTGCCGTTCGTCACGAATGTCACGCCGAGATCCGTCGAGTTCGGCCACACGGTCCTGCTGCGTTACGTGGCGCCGGAGCAGTACGGGATGATGTCGGAAGGGTTGGGGGCCGAGCGGATCTACATCGTCGGGAATAACCTCAATCGGGTGTTTTTCCCAGACGCGACGGAGATCGTCGGTGACGACGTGATCATCAGCGGGTTGGAACGCCGGTTTTCGGGGTCGATTCTGGTGGCGGAGGAGGAGCGTGAATACCATCTCACACTGCGATTCAAAGACTTCAGGCCTGAGATTGTGGCGATCAGTAGCCAGCATCGCGATCGCGCTCGCGCTGGCAAGTCCGCCGTTCAGTCAGGCCGATCAGAGACTGACCGTCGAGGATAGCCGGACGCTGCGGGCGGCGGTGTCGCTTCGTGACATCAATGTCATCGAGCTGCCCGAAGAGGTGACGTCCGTCTCGAGCTCCAAACCGGATCTGGAGGCGAAGGCGCAGGGCCGGTATGTCATGGTTCGCGTCCGCACGAGCCCGGCGGATCTCGTGGTGATGGCCGGCAGACAGGCCTACGTCTTCGAACTGGTGGCGAGCGAGGAATCGACGCAACGGATCACGGTCGAGGACGATCGGGCGGAAGGAGCGCCCGGGGAAGACGATCCCGTCAAGATGGCGACGGACTACGTGGATGGGCTCGTCGAGGTGATGCGGCGAGCGGCGTTGGAAGACTTGCCGCGAGGCTGCCATTCAGCCCCGATCGACCCGGAGCAGTATCCCAGGTGGATGGAGCTCGAGGTCGTCAAGGGGATCGAATCCCGCTGTCCACGCTATCGCGTGATGGCGTACCGGCTGGCGAACAAGACATCCGGGACGCAGACGCTCCGGGAGTCGGAGTTTTTCACGGGGAAGGAGCTTGCGATCGCCTTGAATCGCCACGTGATCGAATCGGGCGAGGAGGTGCGAGTCTTGTGGATCGATCTGGTTCCGCCTCCAGCAGCGAAATGAGCGGCACGGTCGGGCCGTGAGCCGGGAGCAGACTCACTCCACGCCGAAACGAACGAGCATGACGACATGAATCCGATGCAGCAGAAACCAACAAGCCCGATTCTCACTCCGGGCGGTGATCCGAACCGGAAACCGAAGACGCCGCCGTCGAAATGGCTGATCGGGCTGATCGGTCTCGTCGTACTCGCCGTCGGCACGGTGGGGCTCAACCAATTCCGGACCCCCGGCAGTCCCGGGGCTCGGGCCCAGGCGCAGTCGAAACCAGTCTCGTTGGATGCGGCGAAAACGGACCAGGAGATCTGGCGGGCGGAGGCAGGAAAGAAGATCGAGGCGCTCTCGCAGGAGAAGGACGAGTTGCGGCGGATGATCGACAGCCTGCGTATTCGCATGGAAGCGAAAGAGAAGGAACCGCTGAAGCCCGAGTCCAAGCCGGCGGACGAAAAGCGAGCGGACAAGACAGCCGTACGAAACGGGGTCCTGCCGCCTCCGCTTCCTCCGACCTGGAATCAGGGGCCGGATGCCCTCAACCAGCGCTCCGGCGCGACGCCGCGGATTCCAGGCGCGGCTTCCGCGCCCATCCCGGCTCGCCAGGTCGGCAGTGAGAAGAAGGACGTTCTCATGCCGCCGCCCGATGGCATTCGTACCTTCCGGGTCGAGCCGGTGTCCATTCGGACGAATCAGCCCAAGAAGTACTGGCTGCCCACGGGCACGATCGTGCCCGTCAAATTGCTCTCCGGCTTGGATGCGCCGGCGCGGACCGCTGGCGCTACGGGAGGAGGCGGAGGCGCGATGGGGAACAGTCCCTCTCCCATCCTGATGCAGATCCGGGACCTGATGAAACTCCCCAATGACTTTCGGGTGCATGCCACTGACTGCTTCTTGATGGGCGAAGGACTCGCAGAATTGTCGTCGGAGCGCGTGCAGATCCGCGGGGTCAATATCTCCTGCGTCCGGCAGAACGGCACAGCGGTGGACATGACCATTAAAGGGTTCGTCGCCGGCGAAGACGGCAAAGCCGGGATGCGCGGGCCGGTGGTGATGAAAGAGGGGGCGATGTTGGCGCGCTCGCTCCTGGCGGGCTTCGTGTCGGGCATCAGCCGCGCGTTTATGCCGTTTCAACAGGGCTTCGTGATCTCCAGCAGTCCGTCACAAGCCTTCACGTTTCCGCCGGCGGGCCAGCTCGCAATGGCGGGGGTGGCGGGAGGAGCGGGAAACGCGGCGTCGTTGCTGGCTCGCCACTACGCCGTGATGGCTTCGTCGATTTTCCCGATCATTGAAATCTCGGCGGATCGGGAGGTGGACTTCATTGTGTCGGATGGAAAGGAACTCGAGGAGTTTTTCTTGTCGACTGCTCCATCCAGCAGCGTGTACAGCCCACCTGCGTCGTTTAACCCGTCGGCGGTGCCGATCCAATAATAACCGAAGGGAGCAAGTTGATGACCGGAACAAGTTGGAGTGTGCTCATGCGAACAGCAGATCTTCTGGGACTCTCGATGAGGGTCACTCTGGTCGTAGTCGCGATGCTATGTGGCTCAGGGCCCGTTGTTGCGGAGGAACTTCCGGAAGGGGCGGTCAGAGCAACATTCGAAGCGAAGTTCCCCGGAGTAACAATCAAGCATCTCTCGCCAACCGAGATCGCTGGCTGGTATCTGGTCGAGACCGACGGAGCGGCGTTGGATGCGAGCATCCTGTATGTCCATGAGAGCGGGCGGTACGTCTTCTCGGGTGGCCTGTTCGACCTGGCTTCCGGACGGAACTTGACCAGGGAATACTTGAGGCGCAAACAGCAGGAGGTGCTCTTGGCCTTGGATCTCTCCAAGGTCATTCTGTTGAAACCACAAGCCGAGGCGCAGGGGGAGCCTGCGCTGCGCCCGATTGTGGTGTTCGATGATCCGGATTGTCCCTTCTGCCGCAAATTTCATCCTGAAGTGAAGAAGCTGGTTCAGGCCGGTGTGCCCGTCGCGGTGGTGCTCTACCCGCTGGTGCGTCCGCACCCGGATGCCTATCGCAAGTCCGTCGCGATCTGGTGCGCGGCGGACCAGGCCGTCATGCTGGATCACGCCCTGGCGGGTCAGCCGGTCGCGACTCCCGAGCAGCCCTGTGCCCATCCGATCGACGAGAATCTCAAACTGGGTCACGACCTGCATGTGTCGAGCACCCCGTCGATCTTCTTGCCGAACGGCACCCTTGTGCTCGGGCATCGTTCCGCGGAGGAGATCCTGGCCCTGGTTCGGCCGAATCGTGGCCTCTCGGTTGGACAATGAAGAGTACGGGTCGAGAAAGAGGACTGAGAATGCGACACATCGGCGGACAGGTTGGGACCGGCTTGATGGCGATGGGGCTCGTCCTCTTGTCGGGGTGTGGCTATCACTCGCAATTCAGTTGCAAGGGGTATCCTGAATCCGCCAGTTGCCGGTCGGTCTCGGAGAACTTCGATCGGAGGTTTGAGCCGTCTCCTCCATCCCAGGATCTCACGCAGGAGAGTCACGGTCGCAATCCGACCGGCCCCAGGGAGGGGTTTCCGCCGACACCACCGTTGGCGGGGACGATCGATTCCTATCTCGGCAAGCCGGTCCTGGTCCCGGCGGACGTCCTGCGAGTCTGGATCGCTCCTTATCAGGATTCGAAGGGCCGGCTGCACGATTCGGCTCAGCTGTACGTCGTGCTGAGCGAGGCGCATTTTGTCTACGGCCACCGGCAAGGCATGCGTCGCGTCCCGCACGGCGCTCGGCCCGGCGCCGATTTCTTGCCGAAGACGTCACGGATGGTTGAACGAGCGAGTCGCGGCAAGACCGGCGGGACCGGCGCTGCCTCAGGGACCGGTTCAAGTCCCAACCAGTATCCGGATCTTCAGGACGAGATCCGTCATTCGATGGCGCAGCCGCGAGTCAACGGTGTGCCAGGGGCTCCGAGCAATCCGGGCCAATCGCCCACGACTGGAGCGCCGGCCTCGCCCGTGGACTCCTATGGCTTCGGGCCGAATTTCCCGTGAGCGCCGGTTTCCGGAAACGATCGGCTTGTCATTCGGAGAGGAATCTACATGTCTACCCTGCTTGAGTATTTTGCGAGAAAGATGATCGCGCGGACGTCGATCAGTGACTGGCTGCCGCACCATGCCTATGATCCGGACAACCAGGTGTACCGGCTGGCTGATGGCCGGATCGGCTGCGTCTGGGAAAGCCCGCCCTTGTTGGGCATGGGACCGGACACGATTCAGAAGCTCACGAACCTGTTCGAATCGAGCCAGGCGCCGACCGGTACCACCTACCAGCTCATGATCCATGCCTCGCCGGTGATCCAGCCCTATCTGGATGCGCACGTGGGATTGAGCGATCGAGGGGATCCGGACTCACGGTTCCTCCGGGATGCGACACGCACCAGAGAGTTTTTCCTGGAGTCGCAGGGAACACGGTTGATCCCGACGTCGGGCATCAGGCCCCGGGACTTCAACGTCTATGTGTCGGTCACGATGCCTCTGAAGGAGGAGTATCCGAACGGGATCGAGTTCGAGGACATTGTCGAACAGCTCGAGGGTGTCGAACAGACGCTGCGCAACGTCGGGTTGCCGGTGGTCAGAGTCCCTCCGCTGGAGCTCATCTGGCTGCTCCATACGCTGCTGAGCCCTGGCCATGCCTGGGAGGAACGCCCGCCCTCCTACAACTCGACGCAGTTGATCAGCGACCAGGTCGTAGCACGGGATACCTACGCGAAACTCCACGCGCGCATGTTCGAACTCGATGGGAAGTTCGTCAAGAGTCTGACGGTGCAGCAGTTTCCCGAGGAGTGGCACGGATCCAAAAACCGGGAGCTGATCGGCAGTCTCCTGCGAGGCATGGACCAGATCACCTGTCCGTTCTTCCTCACGCTCAATGCGGTGAAGCTGGACCAGGTCAACTCGGTCGCCGCGCTCCGGAAGAAGCACGTCGTGGTGACGAACCAGGCGGTGGGCTTCATGCTGAAGCTCATCCCCATCTTCGAGAAGAAACTCCATCACTTCAACAGCATGATGGCACTGGTCGCGGAAGGCAAGCAGACCATCGGGCTGTACGTCCAGGCCGCGCTGTACGGAAACGATCCCAAAGAATTGGAGAAGCACAGCTCGGCCATCAAGGCGATCTATCGCACGCACGACTGGTTGCTGCAGGACGACCATTTCATTGGGTTCCGCGTGTTCCTGTTCGGGCTGCCGATGGGGCTCCCCTCGAACGTGGCACTGCTGCGTGATGATCTGCGCCGGCTCAAGACGGTCCACTCGGAGGTGCCGGCCCATCTGGCGCCCATCGTCGGCGACTGGAAGGGCATGGGGCAGCCCGTGATGCTGCTCACGTCCCGCTCGGGGCAGATGATGAGTCTGGACGTGTTCGCCAATACGGAGGGGAACTTCAACATCTGTATCGCCGCCGACTCGGGGGCGGGAAAGAGCTTCTTCGCGAATTTCTTCTTCCGGTCCTACCTGGCCACCGGCGGCCAGGCCTGGGTCATCGACGCCGGCAAGAGCTACATGAAGCTGTGCGAGCACCTCAAGGGGCAGTTCATGCAGTTCTCGCGCGAGGCGAGGAAACTGTGCTTGAACCCCCTGTCGCGGGTGATCGGCCGCTACGACCGGAAAGCCGAGTCGCCGGAGGAGGAAGCGGACCGCAAGGACGAACTGGCGATGATCAAGGCGATCTTCGCGCAGATGCTCTCCCCGTCGCGAGCGCTGACCGATCTGGAGCTGTCCTGTCTGGAGCAGGCCTTGATCCAGGTGCTTGCTGATAAAGGAGGCGAGTCGACGCCGACCGATGTGGCGGCGGCGTTGCTGAAAATGGGGCGGGAACGGGAGGATCAGCGGATCCGGGATCTCGGCACCCAGCTCTTTCCCTACACGGCGGCGGGCAACTACGGCGATCTCTTCAACGGCCCGAACAACATGCACTTCGAGCGCGACTTCTATGTGCTGGAACTGGACGGCCTCGATGCCCTCCCTGACCTGCGCTCGGTGATCCTGCTCCAGATGATCATGAACATCCAGGTGGCCATGTATCAGGGGGATCGCGCGAGGCGGAAGATCTGCGCGATGGATGAGGCCTGGGATCTCCTGTCCCAGGGAGGCAACGTGTCGGCGTTTTTCGAAAAGGGCGTCCGGCGGGTCAGGAAGTATGGCGGCTCCATCATGACGATCACCCAGGGCATCAACGATTACTACGACAAGATGGGACAAACCGGCGCGGCCTTGCTGGCCAATTCCGACTTCGTCTTCCTGCTCAAACAAAAGCCGGAGAGCATCGAGTCCATCAAGCAGCGGGGCCGGCTGATTCTGAGCGAGTTCGAGTATCAGCTGCTCCGATCCGTCCATCGGGGCGCCGGCTATTCGGAAATCTTCTTCTATACGGCCAATCACGGCCGGGGAATCGGCCGGCTGACCGTCGATCGGCGCACGCAGTTGATGTACTCCACCAAGGCGGAGGAGCTGGCCTTGATCGACCGGATCGTGAAGGCGGGTGGTCCCGAGATCACGATCGACCGGGCCATCGACCTCATTCTGGAGCAGGAACATGAAAAAGCTGTTGCAACGGGTGATCGAGTGGCATGACCGGCATCCGAAGCTGGTGCTCGCCCTCCTCGGCATCGGGCTGATCTGGCCGGTTCTGGCGCTGGCGAGCCCCTGGTACCAGCTTGCGCTTCGGTCGGACGACAGCCTGCCGGACTATCGCCTCTTCCTGATCGAGAAAGGGCGCGAGCCGCAGCGGGGCGATCTGGTGGCGTTTGTGATGGCGCAGGCCTCTGCCGATCGCGTGCAGCCGGCTGGCCCGGCCAGGCCCTACACAAGGGTCGGGATCCTCTGGACGAAGCGCCTCGTCGGTGTGCCGGGTGATCAGGTGGAAGTGCTTGGGAGGCAGGTGCTGGTCAATGGTGCAGTGGTCGGAGAAGGCTTGGAGCGCGATCGACTCGGGCACTCGATCCGGTTGGCGAAGTTCGAGAGTCCGATTCCACCGGGACACTATTACGTGGCCTTGCCCCATCCGCGATCCTTCGACTCCAGGTACTACGGCTATGTGAGGGCGGAGGATCTCCGAGGGGTGGTCACTCCGATCTGGTAGGTGACAGAGATTCCGAGGAGGAGGTTGTCTTCATCATGATGGGAAGGCGGGGCCTTTTGGTGCTGGTCGTGGCGGGGCTGCTCTGCGGCGGAGCCCTGTCCTGGTCGAGTGCGGGGGAGTCCTCGAGGAAGGCTCGGGAGCCGGAACAGTCTCCAAGCGAGGTAGCGGAAGAGATTGCGCGCTTCTCCCGAACGGTGTTGCAACCGTTCCGAGACCAGGAGCCTCGCGAAGTCAATCGGGATGGGATCTATCTGCTCCTCTCCCTGTCCATGCCGGACGAAGTGCTGAAGGGATATTTTGCCGAGGCGAAGCTGCTGGGCGCTCGCATCGTGATCCGGGGTCTGCTCGATGCGCCGTCGTCCGCCGACGGGGCGGTCAAATTGTCCTTCAAGGCGACGGGCGAACGGTTCCGGCAGCTGATGGGGACTGACGAAGCGTTGCTGGCATCGGTCTCGATCGACCCGGTGCTCTACGGGCGTCTCGGGGTCTCGGAAGTCCCGGCTCTCGCGGTCGTGAAAGGGGACCATGATGCAGTGGTGATCGGCTCGACATCCGTTCGCCATCTATTGGAGGTCCTGGCGCGGGAAGAGAGACCCTATCGCGCGCTCGCGGAGTGGTTTGACCGGCGCCAGCGAGGGTTCTTGCAAGGAGGCCCGACCACTGAACCGCGGCCGAGCCTCCCGATGCCGAGCGGGCATCAGCGGATCCGCACGGACGCTCCGACCTGGTCGATTGTCGAGCGCGACATGAAACGGGTCCTAAGCGAGGCAGTGGCGAGGGCGGATTGGAAGGCGATCAAGCGCCGTGCGGAGGACGCGATGGCGCGGAAGCTCCATCAAGGTCCTCATCTTCCCTTGCCGGACGCGCAGCAACCTCGCAGCTTCCTCGTGGATGCGACCGTGCAATTTCCTGATGACGTGACGGATCCGAAGACCGGCACCCTCTATATCAAGGCCGGCTCGACCGTGAATCCGCTCGACAAGGTGAAGCTCCCCTATACGCTCATCTTCTTCAATGGCAACTCGCAGGAACAGGTGCAATGGGTTCAGCACTACCTCCTGGCTCACGAGGACCGTCCCCTGAAACTGCTCGTGACGGAAGGGGATATCGGTCCGCTCGGTCGGCTGTTGCACCGTCCGGTCTACTGGGCGAATCAGCTGATGTATGAGCGGTTCGGACTGGTCGCGGTCCCGACTCTGGTAACGCAGGAAGGCAATCGATTCCGGGTTCAGGAGATCGTGCCATGAGACAGGGTGGGGCGGAAAGGTCCACTGCGGTCGGTTGCCAGGATCCTGCGAGGGTTCAGCGGGGCTCCGGGCCAACAGCCTTCGCTGGACTGCTCCTCCTGTTCGCAATTCTCCTGGGCGGAACGATGCCGGACTCCGCGGAAGCCGTCTGTCCGAAGAACACGAATATCCTGGCCGATACCCTGGTGAAGACCTGCTGGGAATGCATGTTTCCCATCAGTCTCTTCGGGTTCACGCTCACGGAGGTCGGGGAGGACTCGACTCGTCCCGCGGTCGGGCCGGGGATCTCCGCCGTGTATCCACCGCAGCTCTGCGGCTGCCTCTGTCTCACGCCGTACCTCTGCGTCCCGGGGATTCCATTGGGGCTCTGGGAACCGGTCCGGCTGGTCGAGATCGTCCGCACGCCGCTCTGCTTCCCGGCTCTCAACGGGATCACGTTGGGGCCGGAGTTCGTGTTCGAGGGACGCGGATCGGCCAACACCAATATGGATTCCTCCGACCTGGACTTCACCTTTTACCATTCGCACTTCTACATCTTTCCGCTGTGGGCCATCGTCGGGATCGCGGTGGACTTTGCCTGTGTCAATCCCACCGCCGTGGGCGACGAGATCGACCTGGCCTATCTCTCTGAAATCGACCCGTCCTGGAGTGATGACCTGCTGGCGCTGATTCTCTTTCCGGAAGCACTCTTGTTGGGGAATCCGCTCACGGTCGCGGCCTGCGCCGCCGATTCCCTGGCCGCGTCAGCCGGTTTTCCCATCGATCCCTTGTTCTGGTGCGCGGGCAGTTTCGGATTGCTGTACCCGACGACGGGCAATGTGTCGGAGTCGAGCGGGCAGCTCAAGCCGGCGGCACTGGCCATGTCGCGCCTGCTGGCTCGGCTGGCCCGCTTCGGTACCGAGTTCTACACGGCGGGTGACGGGCCGTTGATCTGCACGGACTTCCCGACCGGACTGATCGTGAAGAGCCAGTACAAATACCAGCTGCTCTATCCGATTCCCAATGTCCCAGCTCCCTGTTGCCAGCCGATCGGTCGAACGGTGCTGATGTGGGGGATGGGCAAGATGGTGCCGGTGATCGGAGAAGACTTCGTTTTTCTCCTGTGGAAGTTGCAGCGTTGCTGTCTGCTGTAGCGAGCCCTGCTGGACGCGGCGTTGTACTCCATGGCTCTCCGGCGATGGGCGACTGTGCAACGACGACTCAGAATGGAGCCTGGTTTCAGGTGGAGTAGGAGTGTGAGGAACACGATCGTGCGAGAATTCATCGTGATGGTCTGTGTGGTGCTCGCGCCGGTCGTCGCGTGGGCCTGGTCTCTCCCTGACCAGAATCCGTCCTCTTCCCGCTTGGCGAATGAGTTTTATGAGCGAGCCAGGGAGGGATGGTTCTGGTATCAGGATCCGGTCGAGGAAGACGTAACGGATGCGGTAGTCAGACCGGTAACGTTGGCCACTCTTCCGCTCGAAGCCTGGCTGGACCCAGCCAAGTATCGGAGCCTCCTCAAACGGGTCCCCATAGAACAGGAAGATTTGAGCAAGCTGCCGGCTGGGATGCTGAGAGAGTTGGCTTCAGCCAAGCGCGAGGCCGCTCTGGATGCCCCCACACCGGAGACCGTGAAGACCTACATCATCGCGCAACGCGCCGTGTTCAAACGCTCCGAGGACTTCACGTCCATGTGGCAGTTGGCGATGTTTACAAACCCGCAGCTCGATTTTGCGACCGAGCATCCGACCTCGCAGTTCGGCCACGACGTGGAGGCCCAGGCGACGCACGAGGTGGACGAGCGGCTCCTCTCATCCGCAAGGGCGAACCATGTCGGCCTGTTCTTCTTCTTCACGTCCACCTGTCGCTTTTGCCAGGAGCAGTCGAAGATTCTGAAGCTGTTCTCCGATACTTACCGGATCGAGGTCTTTCCCGTCACCCTGGACGGGCAGGGGCTGAAGGAATTCCCGAAGGCTGCGGCGGACAACGGCATGGCCGAACGCGTCTCGCTGCAGAAAGTCCCGACGATCTATCTCGCGATTCCCCAGGAGAACTTCCTGGTCGCGATCGGCTCCGGCGTCATGACGTTCAACGAGCTTCGCGAGCGCGTGCTCACGATCCTGAAGCAGCGCCCGCACTTGATGACAAAAGCGGGCGATTCGTAACACCCTGAAGAGGTCGCTATGACAGCGCGGACACTGCGAACCCTGTTCATTGCCGGCGCGATGGTCTGGATGCCGTCCGTGGCCTCGGCGCAGAGCCTCAACGATTCCCTCCAGACGATGTTCGATAGCTGGGGCGTCGTCAGCACGGCGACGCCAGGGGCCTATGAGAGCCAGAGCCGCGGGTATCTCGCCGCGGGCGCCTACTCGATCCGGCTGAACAACGACAACTTCTCGCTCTGGAATATCAACCCGCCACGGTTCCGGCGTGGCTGCGCCGGCATCGACACCTACCTGGGCAGCTTCTCCTACGCCAAGCTGAGCCGGTACGTCGATATGCTCCAGCAGTTCGGCGGGTCCGTGGTGCTGGGCTATGCCTTCCAGCTCGCGATGAAGGAGCTCTGCGAGACCTGCTCGAACGTCCTGAATATGATCGAGACCGCGTCGAGGACGTTGAATGCGCTCGGTCGGATTCAACCGTGCCAGGCCGGACAGGAAGTGGGGGAAGCGCTCGCCCAGAGCATGAAGGATCCGGACAAGCTCAACCAGTTTGCGTACAGGAAATGGCAGCAGTTCAAGACCCAAACCGGCATCACCGGGGACCCGTGGGAAGATCGGGACAGCGCCCAGGATAATACCTCGGCCGATGCGGCAGCGGCGCTGAAGGGCACGGAATACGACATCACGGGGAATCTCGTGTGGAATGTCCTGAAGCAGGCGGGGGTGGAAGATCAGACTGCTCGCATCATCATGTCGACGACCGGCACGATCATTGTGAATGACCAGGGCCAGTCCGAGTATCATCCGCCCACGATCAAGTTCTCCGACCTGATCGACATGGTCCCGGCGGAGACCGTCCGGGTCTATGCCTGTACCGATGATCCCACCCAATGTCTCCAGATCCAACCTCAGAATGAAAGCGCCATGGAGGGGTTCAAGAGCCGCACGGCGACGGCGCTGCAGAACATCGTGACCAATCTCTATAGTAAGACCGCGATGAGCGCGGCGGATGTGACGCTGGTGAACATGAGTCCGATCCCGGTGCTCAAGATCCTGACGGATTACGGGCATCCGAATGAAGTGGCGATGCAGTTGGTCCGGATGACGAGTGAGGTGGTGGCCATCGAAATGGCGATTCAATGGATGGAGTGGGCGGTGAACAACGCGATCCAGCAGGGGGCCAAGATCAAACAGCTCAAGCCCAGCTTTGCCGTGGATACGGCCGAATTCCGGAAAGAGGCTCACGAGGTGCTGGCCGAAGCCTACGCCGAGGCAGCGAAGCGTTCGGCCCACCTGCAGAATATCTACAACGTCACGAAGATGGCCCTCGAGCAGGGACAGTATCGGACGGCCCGGTAGGTGCCGGTGAGCTGAGGCCGGAGCGGACAGCCAATGTGGCAGATCTTTACGTTCGGGAACGGGGATGTCATCGCGGCGGTGATCACGGGCCTCAAGCTGATGATGACCACGGGGGCCTATGAAAGTCTCTTCAGGCTCGGCCTGCTCGGGCTGGCGATCTTCGCCCTGCTCCACGTGACCTTCAACCGTCGCTTCCTCGGCCCCATGCTGATCGGTGCGGTCGGACTCCTGTACGCCTCGGTGTTCGTGACGGCCGACGTCTCGATCGAAGATCAGGTCAATCCTGCGGTGCCCGACACGATCGTGACCGGCGTGCCGGTGCTGATCGCGTTTCCGGCCTACGTCTCGGGCCAGGTCGGCTATCACCTCACCGCCATCACGGAGACTGCGCTCTTGTTGCCGACCGGCTATCGTTCCACAGGATCAGTGATCAACCGGCCGTTGTTCGAGACGCAGAAGCTGCTCGACTTCACACTGCCTGACAGCGATCTGTGGAAGAATCTCGTCCAGTACCTTATGAACTGCACGCTGAAGGAGATCGACTACAACCAACTGAACCGCACGGCTGTGGAGAAGGCGACCGATGCCCTTGGCGCGATCGCTGCGACGAATCCCGCCTTGAGCTCTCCGTGGTATCAGAATGGCAATATCCAGCCCGCCGCGCAGCTCTGCACGGACTTCTACGCGAACGTCATCACACCGGGCTTTACGACGCCGGCGCCCGAATATCTGGAAGCCACTCAGAAGCTGCGCTCGGCGCTCGGGGCGGACCCAGCGACTCCTGGAGACGAGTTGCCGCTCATCGATCAGCTCCGGACGACCCTGCTCGGCGTGCCAGGACAAACCTCGGACCAGGTCCTGCGGAATATCGTGATCGTGAAGGCCTGGAAGGAGGCATGGGCCCAGAGGGCCAAGACGATGAACGACGTGCCGTCGGCAGTGAAGCTGGCTCAGGAAGCCACGACACAGGATTTGAAGTATCAGGCCTATACCAAGTCCTATATCGCCGCGAAGTTCCTCCCCGTGCTCCGAACGGTCGCGGAAGGCCTGGTCTATCTGGTCACCCCGTTCATCGCCGTGATGGCCCTGTCTGGCTCCATGACTCGGGTGCTGGGGCTCTACGGCCGGAGCTTCGCGTGGCTCGCCATGTGGGGACCGCTCTACGCGGTCGTGAACTTCGTCATGTATTTCGAAGCCAACGCGAAGGTCAAGGACCTCGTCATCAATTCGGGGTTTGCCGACGCCATTACGTTCAATTCGTTCGACCCGATCAGAGAGTACATCGTCGGCGTCAATTCCATGGCGGCAGATCTGACGCTGGCGGTGCCGGCCGTGGCCTGGGGCCTGGTCTGGGCGGGAGGGAATCTCGCGTCTTCTCTCACCGGGAGTCTCTCCGCTCCCCTTTCTGCCGCCGGCCAGGAGGCAGGGCAGTTCGCTCGTGCTCAGGGGCAGGTCATGTCGGAAGCACCGTCCTACGTAATGGAGCCGGTCCGGATGGGGACCGCAGGTCGTCCCGGTTCGCAAGAGAGCTATACGGTCCCAGTGGGAATCGGTGGGCTTCGCGTCGATGCGCAAACAGGGGTCTCCACCCTGCATCACGCCGATGGCGGGACGACCCGCATCGGGGCGAACGGCATGGTTACGTACCAAGGGCCGACGGGAGGGTTCTCGCGGCGAGCGAGCGAGAAAGCGCCCACCGGAGGCTGGTATGACAGTGGCGCGTTCCGTCGCGAAGAGTTCGATCATGAAGCAGGCCGGATGGTGCAGAAACAGTTCGAAGTCCGCGGGGCCACGATCGACAAGAGTTTCAGCTACGAGCAGGATGGTGTCTTCCACTCGGTCCGGGAAGAGTACAACCAGGAAACGGGAAAAACCGTCCGCCGCGTGGATGCCTCGATCAAGGATGGCGTGAGCCGGGTGGAGACGAGCACGCAGTGGGGGCCGCAACAGGTCAGCGAAACGGGTCCTGTCATGGCCTGGGCGGTCCATCCCGATGGCCGGCAGGAACCGGTCACCGGCACCCTCTCACGGTCGGGTCTGCGCCTCGGCCACGAGGACTTCTGGGGCGAAGGGCAGCTGGTGACGTCCGGCGACGGCCCAACCCGCGAATACAAGGGACGACTCACCGGGCAGAAGATCAACGGGATCTCGGTCTTTGCCGTCTCGCAGGGCGGCTATAAAGAGGGCGTCATCGGGGAGGTGCTGAGAGACGATGCCAATCTCCGCTACTACCACAGCTCGGACGGCGGGACTTTTTATACTCGCGACGCGGCGGAGAGTATTGATGTCCGCAAACTGGACGGGGAGATGGAGACGATTCAGGGCAGGGCAAGGGAATTCGGCCGCGTCAACCTGGGATCAGATGGAAAGTTTCAGCACAGTCCCCTCATGTATGAAATCGAAAGCACCAAGGGCGACCGGAAGACTGCCTATTCAGGGGAGATCCATGTCGATGCAGAGGGAAAGAAGTTGCTCCAAGCGACGGCGGGTGGCACGGAGCGGAGCAACAAGGATCGCTTCGTCGATGCGGGGATGGAGTATGTCTACAAGACCGGCGACAACGGCGGCAAGAGCTATACGGGGGATGGCGTGACGCTCCAGAGGATCATCGGCCTTCTTCCTGAAAATGAGGCGGTGACCAGGCAAGTGGCGACACACGAGGAAGGGAACGTGATCCGGCTTTCCAATGGACAAGAGCAACGCGTCCCCACATCGGTGAGTCTCTCCTATTCGATTCCTGGAGGGGTGACGAAGTCCTTGACCGGCAATTACGACCATCAGGGAGATTTCCACATCGCTGCCGGGCAGAGCAGGGAAGGGGTGGAATTTCTGACTCTTGACCAGTATGGCGGGCAGGAGGTTGCCGTCCGCGGCGTGAAGAGCAATCAGACGGGTGAGGCAATCTTCAGCCATGCCGAGGGAGGCAGGAAGACGGAACTCTGGGATTATGTATCGAGCGTGATGGGATGGCAGGAAAAGGAGCAATACCTCAAGGATAAGCCGATCGAGTGGAAGGATGGGACGACGGGGCAGACCCACAAGGGTCATTTCTTCGGCCTGTTCGATAAGGAGGGGAGTCTCCTCGAGGGAAGCGTGGTCAACGATCTGCGGAGCCAGGCGTTCGTGATGAAGCAAAATCCGCTGACGAAAGAATATGAGACCGGCTTCATCGACATGCATCAAGATCCCGATTCGCATGCCTCCGTGGCGACCTACACGACCCTCTCGGCGGAAAATATCGCGGCGGATGGAGCGGCGCGGACCTTGACGCTCGGCCCGCAATCAGGGGATGGGACGAGAGAAGTCCTGTCGGATATCGGAACCGGCGGGAGAAAGACCGACCTGTTCCATGACTATACCCATGAGACCGGTGGTCGCTTCGTTGAGCGGTTCGAGGAATTCCATCGGACGCAGGGTGGGACACTCTCCGAAATGCATAACACGCGGATGTTCAGCGGGACCAAATGGATCCCCGATCCCGTCCATCAGGGGCAACATCATCCCGTGCAGATGCGCGGGTTCATGGATGAACAAGGCAATGTGGTCTACGCCGAATTGCAAAGCGGCCAGTATGGGAAGACGTGGAACTACAAGGTGGTGGATGGTAAGGCGCAATGGGGTGTGGCCGAGACGGCTCAGCCCACATCTGGTGGACTGGGAGTCACGAATTTCCGTTCCATTTCCAGGAACGAGGTGGAATCGAGTGGCTTGGCCTCGACCCAGGTCATTGGGCCTGATGGAAAGCTGCTCTATGAGAAGGGGGACAGCGGCATACAGGTGATTGAATGGGATGTGTACAGACAGGAACTCCAGCGACGCGTGAACATCGGTGCCGAATATCCTGTCTTTGGGCACTGGGATGCGAAAGAACTCACCAACGAAGACAGCGGGGCCAAGCAAACGCTCAGAGCGATCGGAGCCGGGAAAACAGCAATTGACATTGTCACGGGTGCTGGTAATTTGGCCATGACAGGTCGGCGACTGGGCGGAGCCTTCGGAGGCGGAACCGGCGCTGCAGGTCCAAAAGGAGGACCACTTCCAGGAGGAAATCCCACTGGTCGGCCTGGCATACAGCCTGGGCCGGGGACTTCGCCGCAGAGTATGGAGGATCTCCAGAGGTTCCAGGAGGATCTTACGCATGCCCTCAAGAAAAGCGGGATCGATATTACTGGGGCGAAGGGCGCTGGTAAGAACACTCAACCGTGAGTCTTTCACGTCAATAGGGGTGCTTGACGCGCGTTGCGGGATCGGAACACTTTCGCTTGTCGTGCGGGTAGCCTCGAAAATGGCTACTGTTCGTTAATCGAAGTAAACTTTTGCCCCGACAACTAGGAGGTGCACTCTTCATGATGTGGACCCGATTAGAGGTCTTGTGGCGGCGGCTGAAGAACTGGTGGAACGGCCTGGGGTGGGATCTGTCTCGACCAGGAGATGAGCTGGGTTTGCTGGATCCCGATTTTGAGGTCGGCGGTGAGGAGATCAATCCTGGGACGGGTTACCCAATGCTCGATGATCTCATCGATGTGCATGGAAACACCTATGGCAGAGGAGAAGACGTTTTCTGCGATGATGATTAGTGGTCCGCTGATGTGATGACTGTTATCAGTTCGTCTTGTGGTTGAGGGACCGTGGCATACCTGCTGGTATCAGTATCTAGTCGAAATGAAGTGGCTGCTCATTGGATGAGCGGTAAGAAGTCGATGCGGGAATCTGTACCCGATAGCTGAGTCCCCGCTTGGGAGTGTATGACCTCGCCTAAGTTACATCACTATGTCCCGAGGTTTTACCTGAAGCGGTTTGCTGTTCAGAACGATCGCTTCTGGGTCTGGGACAAGCGTACAAAGAAGGTCTTCGAAACAACGCCATACTCAGTGGCGGCAGAAAAGCACTTTTATGGCACTACAGATCTGATCGGAACTAAGCACGACCCGCGCATCATTGAACGTCAGCTTTCGGAACTGGAAGGAAACGCGTCACGCATTACCAGCATGTGGATTGATTCATTTGACCTACTCCGACCGATGGATAGCTTTCCCGTTAGCCTGGACGAGAGGCGGCAAATGTCGCTCTTCATTTCTGTCCAGTTTCTGAGAACTGCTGAGGAAAGAGATATCCTTGCCTTATTTGCAGCAGAGATGGGCTATTACAAGTCGGACATATCACTCGAAGAAAAAAACAATCTTCACCTACAGATGCTTAGCAGCAGCGGACTGGTTGAGACATTCGCGGAATGGATTGATCAATCGATCTGGATTATTGCCCGCAATGGCACCGAAACGCCTTTCTGGACATCAGACAATCCTGTTGCATTTAAGAGACGAGACAACCGAATGTGGCTTAAAGCAGGAATCATGGGACTGGGAAGCTATGTAGCGTTCCCAATCAGCCCTCGGTACATCCTTTATTGCAAAGAACCGACTTATTGGGCAAAACTGAAAAAGTTCGACTGTTGTCTTTCCCCAGTGGAGCTCACCTCTGAGATGGTCCAGCATGAAAACGCTGGACAAGTATTTATGGCAACACGCTTTGTGATTTCCTCAGCCAAAGACTTCTCCTTCGCCACAGAGTTTGCGAAGACAATAGGCACAGATGTCTATGCACCCTGACAAATAACCAACTTCTCAGTCAAGCAGATTGCCTGAAAGGTACCCTTGCAGGTGGCGTACGCGCTTTACTCGCCGGCGGCCTATAACCTCTAACGTTAACCGGCCTGGTCGCGTTTGGTTAACGAGATAAAACCTGTGAATTACAGCAAGCGAATAGTCTGTCTAGCAAATTCGCGGAAGCTGTCGGGACGCTGCATCGCAGGGCGGGAGATCTCTGGAAATGCTATCGGTGACTGGGTTCGACCTGTCAGTAGTCGGGTGAATGAAGAAATCTCCCTGGAAGAACGGAGGTTCGAGGACGGCTCCGAGCCGGCGCTTCTCGATGTGCTTGAAATCCCCATGATTGAACCGCGTCCTCACTCATGCCAGGCGGAGAACCACTTGATCGACGATAAATACTACTGGACCAAGGTGGATGAATTCTCAAAGTCAAAGTTACGAGGTCTCACTGAAAACCCTCCGGAACTCTGGAGCAATGACCATCACAGCTACAATGGGATCAATGACCGAATCCCGGAGAGTGAGGCGGACAGCTTGTCCTCGTCCCTGGTGTTGATCGAGCCTGAACAACTTGTCGTTTGCGTCGAGCGGGGCCTTAAGAAACTTCAAGTTCGTGCCACGTTTCGATTCCGCGGCAAGAGATACAAGCTCACAGTGACCGATCCCGATATCGAGCGCAGTTTTCTCAAACAGGGTGAGGGCAAATATGAGTACGACTTGCCGGCGGTTGCTTGTGTGTCCATAGGCGAACCATTCGAAGGCTATAGGTACAAGCTGGTTGCCTCGATCATCAATCTGTAAATTTCCGCATGAGCATGGTAGATTCGTACCCAAAATGAGTCGCATCCTCTTTACGATAGGCCATTCCACCCATTCCCTTTCGCACTTCTGTGAGCTCCTAAAAGGTCACCATATAACGGCGGTGGCCGATGTTCGTTCGGTGCCCTATAGCAGGCGCAATCCGGAGTTTAATCGCGAGGTTCTTCAAGCGCATCTTGAGCAACGCGGGATTGTATACACGTTCCTTGGAGCAGAGCTTGGGGGCAGGCCGTCAAGTCCCGACTGCTATCTCGACGGTAGGGTTCTGTATGATCGTCTAGCAGAAACGCACCTCTTCAGAACGGGGCTTGAGCGCGTTCGTCTGGGAGCGGAACGCTACCGACTTGCCCTGCTGTGCGCAGAGGCTGATCCGATCCAGTGCCACCGTACCATTCTTGTCTGCCGGCGCTTGAAGGGCACGGGCCTTACCATTCAGCACATCCTCCCAACCGGGATGCTCGAATCGCAGGATGAGAGCGAACAGCGGCTACTGAGGCTAAATAACCTGTCCTGCGATGATTTGTTCTTGCGGGCCGATGAGGTCTTAGAGGAGGCTTACCGCTTGCAGGAGAGCCGGATTGCTTACACACCACTCCGCGGTTCTGAATAGCGTTCCTCGACCTTAGAGACATGAAGATCTTTACGATAGGATTTACGAAGAAGAGCGCGCGGGAGTTTTTCACAAAACTCAAGGATGCTGGGGTGCGACGCCTTATCGACGTTAGGTTGAACAACACGTCTCAACTCTCTGGATTCGCCAAGAAGGAAGACCTTGAATACTTCCTGAAGGAACTTGGCGGCATCGAATACGTGCATCTTCCGGTCCTTGCACCAACCCAAGACCTGTTAGACGCGTTCAAGAAGCAAAAGGGTTCGTGGAAGGAGTACGAAGTGGGGTTTTTGAAGCTGATGTCCGAACGGCGGATCGAAGAGCAGTTGGATCCGAAGATGTTTGAGAACGGTTGCCTTCTGTGCAGCGAAGATATGCCTGTTCATTGCCATCGGCGCCTTGTGTGTGAATATCTCCGTGACAAGTGGGGAAGTCTTGAAATCGACCACCTCATTTAGATCGGTCAGCAGATAAGGGACGTTTTCTTTTCTGAAACGCTGACTGGTAGAGGCGCCATTGCGGGCCTGGCGTGACCTGCTGCGTGGGCAATCTGCGGCAAGGTTAATAGTGCGATTCAGAGTTGGAGATGCACTGGGGCAGCCCCTGTTGCGACAGCTTGGATTCCGGGAGTCACGGCAGGCGGGCTTACAATCAGCTGAACTCGACGGCACAGTAGACCAAGAAGTGGCCGCGGGTTAGCTGCATAGCTTTAGACCCTTGAGAAAAGGATGCCGCAAGCGGCGAGATCTCAGCGTTTCTTGCAAAGAGGTGAGGCGGCCCTTGTCGCCGCCATCGAGATATACAACAAACCCGACTTCCGCTACCGGGAGGAATCGTTTGCCATCTTGGCGCTGAATGCATGGGAACTCCTGCTAAAGGCCCGTCTCCTGCACCTGAACGGCAACGAGCCGAATTGCCTACACGTTTATGAGTCACGACAGAGCAAGAAGGGCGTTCCGACAAACAAACGGTACCGGAAGCGCAACCGCGCAGGAAATTTCCAGACTCTAAGTCTCGGGCAGACGATCGTTGCTCTTGAGAAGAAGGGTTCGGCCCCAGCGACTGCAGTCCGTAAGAATCTTGATGCGCTCGTTGAAATCCGAGACAACGCAGTTCATTACATCACAGCAGGGCCGTTGTTGGCGAAGCAGGTATTCGAGGTAGGCACAGCAGCGGTCGCGAACTTCATTCGGCAGGCCCAGGAGTGGTTTTCACATGACCTATCGAAGTATCACCTGTATCTAATGCCTCTAGGTTTTGTGTCCCCACCAAAGGACGCTGAGAGTATTGTAGTGACCTCAGATGAGGCGAACGTGGTGCGGTACATTACATCGCTAATGCAGTCAACGGGACCAGATGACGGTGACACGTATCATGTTGCGTTAACCCTTAATCTGAGGATGAAGCGGTCCGCCGCTGACGCCGCCGTGAAAGTCGCCATAACGGACGATCCGGACGCCCCTCGAGTGGTTTTAACAGAGGGCGACTTCAAGGCTCAGTTCCCTTGGGACTACGCTGAGCTGACAAAGAGACTGAAGAAGCGCTACACCGACTTCAAGGTTACGCAAAAGTACCATTCGATTCGGCGGCCGCTTATGAAAGACGCCAGATACTGCATGGCGCGTTTCCTCGACCCAGGCAACCCGAAGAGCGCGAAGAAAGATTTCTATAGCCCGAACGTCCTCACTGAATTCGACAAGGAGTACAAGCGGGCGCAAGTGGACTAACCCTCCGTCGCAGTGGACCAGAGCTACCGCTGGTCACCACGCCTCCACGAATTCTACCTCGATTCATTTGACATGTCTGAGCTTCTGCACGGCGTTTTCGGCGCTTCAGCGGTGAGGAGCCGCAGGTCCTCGGAGAGTATTGAGGCTATAGGGAATAGGGTGGTGGGAGTGGCCGGGAAGCGAATCGTTCCGAGGACTACTCCGGAGGGGATCGACGATACTTGCAGGATGAGTTCGGGTGCGTTCTGAGTGGTCTCAAGATGTCCCGTGATGAGAACGGTGGCCGGAATCCAACGTCCGAGCGCGACTTGTTGGCTGTCATGGATCCGGCCGCTGAGTTGAAACTGTTGTTCCTCAGCAATTCTGGCTTTGATTGGATCATCCGCGACGAAACAGATCTGTGTCTGTAAGAAGTGGCTGGCAAGGGCCGCTTTGGTGACTTCTTCGAGGACGGGAGGGAACCCTTGCAGCGTGCCGACCTGCACGGCAATGCGAAGTGGCCAACGCTCGGCTGGAATAGGATTGGTCACGGTCTGGTGCGCTTTGATGAGCTGACTGGTTGAGACGTCGACCATCTTCGTCGTGGAATAGCGTCCCTGCCTGTATGTCACTTCCAATTTCCCTGCGTGCACCCTTTCTGACGTAGCCTCCCTCTGGTCCTTCCGCGCTAGATGCGCCAGTCGGAGGACCGTGCCCTGAGCCGAGATCGGGTAAGACGCGAGGAGACCTGTCTCCCCTTTCCATTTGACGTCGAGCGAGCCCCCCGTCACTGGAACCCATCGTTCCGTCAGCTCCACCGTGCGACGAACGTTGGCGGGCAAAGGGATCGAGCCCTCGAGGGGTTCTCGCATGAAGAGTCGCCAGCATCCGTAGCGCATCGGCTCGTCCGAAGCGAAGCCGAGCGTGAGCGCGTATTTGATCATGCCGTACGGACACTGGAAGAGTCCGGGAACGACGGATAGGGGTGAGAATGCATACCGGCGGTACTGCTGAGACGTTTCTTTCTGAATGGCGGTGGTGATGGCTGTTGCTTGTTCGATAGTCAGGGTCCAACCCAGGTGGTCAGGGTGCATGTCTGTTCTGATCCGAACGTGAGCGGTGGGATGGCCGTCGAGCTCGAACGTGCGGGTCTGGGGAGGGCCTGCGAGTTCGGGAACAAGTTCCGCACATCCCGCGAGAAGGAAGCTGATAAGCAGGGGAAGGAGGCGGCTGGTTCTTATTGTGTGATGAGCCATCCCTCCCGCCTCGTATCATTGTGGGGCGCGATGTCCCCCTGTGGGCGACCTGCGTGCATCACCGTGTCGAGGATCCGTGCGCTCATGGTGTCGAGAAACTCGGCCCACTGCCCGGGCGGGGCTTCCACGAGGAGATGAGCTAGAACCTCACCCGTCTCGATGGAGACGATGCTCGTTGTCGCGAGATAGCCTTGGTCCCGGAGATCCCGATACAACACGCGCTCGAGAAGGGTTGCACCGGACCATTGGCCGACCCCGTTCTGCGCCGAGTCTCTATACTGGCCGCGATGCTGTGCGACCTGTAGGTCTTCCGTTTCGACGAGAAGCTCATCACGCACGACGACAGCCAGACCCGATCGAGCAAAGTGTCGTACCAGATGTGTCGCGATCGCGCGCGTTTCAGGAGCAGCACCCTTTCCATCAGTTTCCACGACGGTTCGGATTCTGATCGCCTCCGGCCACCGGTCAGCGCGAGCCCGTGCCGATTCCCGCTCGATGGTAGTGCGGAGCATCGCGGTGGTCAACGGGATCGGATGAGAGATGAGAGGGCCTCCTGGTTGCCGTAGCTGAACCTCTGCGTGGCCGGAAAGGTGATCGGTGATCTCGATGCCCTGGCGCATGAGCAGGTTCGCGATCCAGCGAGCTCGGAGGGTGATCGTGGTCTGTTGCGCACTCAGAGGGATGTCGATGCCGAGAGGATCCTTGTCAGGGAGCTGCCATACGAGCGCAAGAGAACCAGTCGTCACCGGCCGATCTTCCTCTTCAATCCGGCGATCCAGCGTGACCTCGTTTCGCATCAGCATTGCTTCGGAGGAGTAGGCCTCGCCACCGCTGGCTAGCGCGCAAGGTTCATAGAGAGGCGGTCGGCGCCACATCGGGGCGCCGGGATTAGCGAAAGCGAGTCCCGTCATCCCTAAGATGCCCCACGTCGGACAAGTGACCCACCCTGCCACGAGTTTTGGAATTCTCCAGGTTTTCGCAGCCGGATAGACCCTGATCTTCCACGTTTCCTGCTGCGTCACGTCGACATACCGTCGGAGCCGTTGGACCGGCTGGACGGACCACCCAAGGCCATCCGTGTGGGTCGTGATCCGGAGTTCCGGGGAGCCGACTGGCTCAGTGTGGTGAATGACCGGCACCTGATGAACGTGGTCGAGGCTGACGAGCTTTTCAATCGGCGCGCAGTGCGTCAGCACCAGCGGAATGAACGCCAACCAGGGGAATAATGTCTGGAGGCCCTGTAGCTCTTCGGTGGGAGCCCGCTTTTGATGACCCATTGATGCCTCGATCGCAACCGGCCGATGCGTAGCTTCCTCCAGAACTAATACAGGAATGGATGTGCAACGCAAGCCAGCGCCGGAGGGTCACGTAGGTCGGCAGGGGTGCATCGTAGTGAGGAAAGTCCCCGCGAGCGGCGGGAGTAATACAGAGGACGGAGGAAGGAAAGTGGCTCGATGAAGAAGATCGGGGACTTCGTGCTGGGTTGGGTGGTGAAGGCCTTACCAGACCGGGACAGTTACCTCATCCTGGTCAATGGCACGCAGCCCTTCGCCGTGCTTCCGAAGCAGTATGCTGACCGGCCCTATCGGGTCAAGGACACGATCTCGGCAGCGGTGTACCGGCTGGGTGAGATGTATCCGGTCCTGTCCCAGCGCTGTCCCCATTACTTCCGCCGTATTTCGGAATCCATCCTCCGTCCTGTGTTGGCGGGTAGTGAAGTCCGGATACGTCGGGTCGCCACGGGCCTCGGGTCGCCGTTTGTCAAGATCGCCGTGGAGAGTGAAGAGGGAGTGGACCCGGTCAGGTTGTGTGTGCCCTACCGTCAGAGCTACGCCAGCTATACCCGACTGATGGTGTCGTTTGTCCGGTACTCGACGGACCTGGGCCGATTCATTCGCAACGCGCTGGCGCCGGCACCGGTCGATCGCATCCGGCGGATCGACGTATTCAGGGAAGAGCAGATGGCGCGGGTTCTGGTGCCGGCCGAGTGCAAGGGTCACTTCCTCGGCAAGGGCGGCATGAATGTCGCGCTCGCGAGCAAGCTGACGTCAATGGCGATCGAGCTGAGGACAGAACCGTAACCATCGGTCCGGGAGAGGAGGCTTCTATGGCAACGGCAACCCAACAGAATGGACAACCAGGGTCGGCGAACAAAGAAGAGCAGCGGACGAATGGACGGCCTCCTCTCGGTGGTGAGAGAAGGAATCGCCCGATGCGCGGACGGCCCAGCCCCGAGGAACGGGCCGAGCACAATCGCGAAAGGCTGCAAGATCCTCAAAGCCTGTTGCTCCTCCCTCGCACGCCGGAGGGGAGGGTCATCGTGGGGATGCTCTTCCCCCTGGATAAGGCGGTCAATCGGCTCCGGCTCAGCGCAGGACATTCCCTCTCCGTCAGTGAAGTGCAGGGGCAGCTGGATCGTATCCATGAGTGGGTGAGCAGGGGACAGGAGTTGTTAAAGGCGATGGGGGTCAGTGAGCAGGATTTCGGACCGGCGCCGGCCCTGAACTATCAGTATCGGCTCACCCTTGCCGGACAACGGAATGCGCGGGTGATCACCCCGCGATCAGAAGAAACGAAGAAGGTGTCGCGGGTGGCGGAGAAGCTGGACGGGGTGATTCTGCATACACGCATGAGTTGCGACGATTTAGCGCAGGCGGAGCATCTGTTCACGAATATTCACGAACTGATCAGGCGCCTCCACGAATTGATCGCTGAGTTCTGCGCACTGGTGGAACTGCCCTATCGCACGCCACGCGAAGCGGAGGACGTGTTTCGTGAGCGTCCGAACCCAGACGCTCAGATGCCCGTGACTGCGGGAGGACCTGTTCCTCCTCGGGCGACGACGTGAGCCGGACAGGAGTCAACATCGAGACCATGTGATGGTGAAGAAGGGGGAGGAAGGCATGATGCGTCAATGGATCTGGAGTGTCATTCCGATGCTGCTGGTCGGATGCGTGAGCAGTGGGGAGTATGAGCGCGTCCAGAATCAGTACGAGCATCTCAAGGAAGTGAAAACAGAGTGGGAAACGGAGAAAGACGATTTGCAGCAGCGCGTGGATGCGGTTCATCGGGCCTACTCGAACGTGAGCAAGGAGCAGGGCACGCTGCGGCTGCAACAGGACCAGACCAAGACAGAAGTCGCACGTGCTCGCGATGACGCCAGACTGCTCACAGGCAAGCTGGCATCGCAGGAGACGCGGGTCTCTGCGCTGGATCAGAAGTTCGGCAAGGTGCTGGATCAGCTCAGCCTGCTAGTCGAGACCAATGTGATGCTCACGAATCGGGTCGAGTCCTTGATCGCCAGGATGGGCGCCCTGATGGTCCGGCTGAAACCGGTGGCCTCGCGTGATCCCAAAGCCAGAGCCCCGGAGCTGCGCAAGGAGGCCGGCGTGAAGGACGGAGAGGATAGGGCCGGGAATGCGCCACAGGAAACTGTCTCGAAGGCGGGCCCTAACACCACGGCTGGGTCTGACACCGGGGATGAACTCAAAAAGGGCAAGAACACCGAGTCTCCCGCCGTGGAACAGGCGATGCGGCAACTTGGAGTAAAGGCCGACCCGTCGGTCGTCGGGAGAGGAGCCGGGAAATCCGCTGCGCCCGTCAAGACCGGTCCGATCACACCGGCGTCCAAGATTGCTCAGGGAACTGTCGATGGCAAGGGGCCGCGCTCTCCTACGGAAACAACCGCGAGTGCCGTCCGAGGTCAGGGGATCGAGAAAAGCGAACAAGAGAAGAAAGCAGCCGCCCAGGGGGAGGTCGCCTCAAAACACGACACTGCGGCGAAAGAGATGTCTAATCCGACTGATGGGTCTGGCTCACGGATTGGTCCTCCAGCGGAGGCTCTCGCCGCACCGCCACTTGGGGCGCTGACCTTCTCGCCTCAGTCACCTGCCGGCAGCACTGTCCCGCCGAAAGGGGAGAAGAGCGCTGATGGGACGCAGAAATAAAAAGGACATCGAGTTCTTGAGCATGCAGAGCTATCCATGCCGTGAGGTCGAGTCGTTAGGGCTGGTGGTGGAGATCCTCACGGTGGGATTGGGAACGTTTCGCGACTATATCGCGCGGATTATGGACATCTTGGGTGGCCGGGTGAGCACGTACGATAAGCCGGCTCGCAAGGCTATGG